>Ga0209784_100123_pt1 | contig 81056 bp, 87 predicted proteins | sample AraplaCvi_mLB_r2_2_FD_184284 | JGI IMG/M metagenome (GOLD analysis project Ga0209784, IMG submission 184284) | Arabidopsis root microbial communities from North Carolina, USA - plate scrape CL_Cvi_mLB_r2 (SPAdes) (version 2) | ecosystem: Host-associated > Plants > Roots > Endosphere | place: USA...
AAAGCACAGGGCTGGATTAGTGCTGTGTGGGGCGTCTCTGGTGTAATAGGACCATTAGTTGGTGGATTTTTAGTCGATTCTCTATCTTGGCGTTACATCTTCTTCTTAAACGTTCCATTTGGAATTATCGCGTGCTTAATGATTGTCATTTATTATAAAGAATCTATTAAGCCTGCTAAGCACCATATCGACTATCTGGGTGCAACAGTATTTTCATTAAGTACAATCGCGCTACTATACGCGTTATTAACAGGTAGCAGTAAGCAAAATTGGGGGGACATTACAATTATTGGTCTCTTAATCTTTGCAGCTGTTGCATTCGTTATTTTCTTATTAATTGAGAGAAAATCTCCGGAACCATTAATTCCGCTAGCACTTTTCTCTAATCGTACATTATCTATTATAAACATTTTAACGCTTATTTCTGGTGCAATGATTATTAGTATTACAATGTATCTTCCGATTTGGAGCCAAGGTGTATTAGGAAAAAATGCGACAGAGGCCGGACTCGTTTTAATGCCACTTCCCGTTATGTGGACATTTGGCACTATTTTTTCTGGTAAATTAATTGATTACTTAAAAACGAAACAAATCATTTTACTTGGAGCTAGCATTCTTTCAGTTGCTGCCTTTTCACTATTTACATTGTCAACAGACTCTCCAACATTCCTTATTTATGTTGCAGTTGGATTATTCGGCTTAGGAATGGGGCTTATTATACCAATTTACATGGTAACGATTCAATCAGCTGTTCCAACTCATACACGGGGAACGGCAATTGGCTTAAATACATTTATCAATACGTTTAGTCAAACATTAGGTGCTGCAGTTTTCGGTGCAATTTTCAACACAATGATTCACGCACAAGGTATTAAAAACCTTAATCTTATATCTTCTGGTGGACATGGTGGAACTACAGCAACTATAGTCACCGAATCACAAGAGGCGTTAGCTTCAAGTGTACATTTCATATATATGAGTACTTTTATATTAGCACTAGTAACTTTAGCAATTGTTTGGTTCTTATTAAAGCCATCCACACAAGCTAGTGAGCAATAAAAAATAATTACTATAATGTTTAAAAATAATATAATTTCATATAAAAAAGCGCGAGAAATCAATGTTTCTAAAATTGATTTCTTGTGCTTTTTTAATACATACGTATCCAGTCGATAAATGAAAACACTACTTAATATCCCAAGTGCACGAAATAACAAAATCCATTTTTGTTGAAAATAAACCGATACACTAGAATTGCAATTGAATAGAGGTTCCCATATGGCTGTATCAATGATGTTTTTATCCCTCTATCCTCTTAATTTTTAAACACAATGAAAGAAACTCGTTGAAAATAAGGTGATCAGTTCTTGAGTAGCCATAGCTAGAAGCCTCAGGAAAGTATCCAGAAATCAACCCCATCGTTAAAACCTAAAAAATAATTTATTGACAATTCAAATAAAGAGACTATAATAATTATCAAGATTTGCATAACGAAAAATTGTTGTGAACAATTTGGAGTATAAGAGTAAAAGTGTTGAAGAGAACTAGTAGTTTTAATGGAACTGACAGAAAGTAGCCGGTTGATGAGAGGCGCAAGGAAAGTTAAAATGAATTCATCTTGGAGCTGCGTACCGAATTTAGTAGGCTACGACGGGTTTGCATCCGTAATCAATGCAAAGGTATCGCATTTAGCCGTACCTATTGAGAAGAGTTATGTGAGTAGCTCTTAAATTAAGGTGGTAACACGTTCATAACACGTCCTTTAGGTTTTTTCCTAAAGGACGTTTTTTTATCTTCATTCAGCAGAAGCAGGTAGTAAGATGAATGCGATGTGATTCCTTTTATCGAGGAACTCAGTCTAAGAACTTCACGTTCTATGGCATATGTAGCGAAAGCGAAGCGTCAGCTACAAATGTTTTCTGTAGCGAAAGCAAAGCGACAGCTACAATTACGCCAAGGCGAAATTGATTTTTTACTCTTATAGAACTTGCAATATTAATTCAATATTAAAGGAGTTGTATTGTATGTTTTTAACACTGGAAGAACAAGTAGAGACGATTCAAAAGGGTGTAGGTAAGATCGTTAATGAAGGAGAGGTTTTACCAGATAACATCCCCACATTGTTAATTGAAATAGGGAAGGAGTCTGTACTAGATATTATTCCATCATTAATTGCTGAAGAGTATATTCAAAGTAAAAGTGAGTTTATGCGATTAATGAAACAAAATAATGTTTCTTTGAATGGAGAAAAACTTACGGAGGAAGACACTGACATCATATTAATGAATGATGAGATTTTACAATTTGGGGAGAAACGATCTATACGATTTATAAAATAAGGGAACTAAGTTGAATTATTCGTCAATCGATAATTAAACAACTATATTAAAAAAATCACCTTCGAGATATTACGAAGGTGATTCTCATGTTTATTATTTCCCTAGAACAAATTCAGCAATTTCATCTAAAATCATTTCTTTACCAAGAGGGAAGTAACCTTTATTGACCGCATCATTTTTAATAATAAATACGTGGTTGTTCTTAACAGCATTCATGTTTTTCCAAATTGTCTCTTCTTGGAATTCTTTTAAGCGCTGAGAACCGTCGCCTGTTGTAAATACGAATAGGTAATCTGGATTGTAGTCAATTAAAGCTTCTTTTTGTACTTGTACTAATGCTTCATCCAATGGCGTACCTGGAACTGCTGGTAATTTTAAATCTTTAAAGAGAACGCTACCGTAGCCATAGTCACCATATATACGGAATGCATTTGGATATGCAGCCATTTTCATGAACTTGGCATCACCAGTTTTAGCAACGATTTTATCGTGTAACTTGCTAGCTTTTTCGTCATACTGTTTGAACCATTCGTCTGTTTCTTTTTCTTTATCGAAGATTTTACCTAACTCCTCGAACTTTGGACGCCATTGGTCTAATGGAGTTTTTAACATGACAGTCGGTGCAATTTTAGATAATTGATCATAGATTTTTTCTTGACGATCATTTATAAGAATTAAATCTGGTTTTGCAGCAGCTACCGCTTCGATGTTAATATTGTCACCCCAAGCGGAGCCGACTGGTTTTACATCTTTTAATTGATCTGCAATATGTGGATCAATTTCTTCCTGAGACGTATTTGCAGTAATGATTGGTTTCATTCCAAAGATTAATAATTCTTCTGTTGAACCACTAAGGTCAGCAATTTTCTTTGGATTAGCAGGGATTTTAATGTTCCCCTTAGCATGTTCTACTGTACGCTCTTCTGTTTTAGCGTCTGTTTTTTCTTCTTCTTTTTTATCAGAAGAGCAAGCTGCAAATAGTATAGATGTAACAACTAATACCATTGTTAGTAACGTTAGTTTAAATTTCTTCATATCTTTGTTCCTCCCGGATAAATTGTTTGCGACCCATTTCATTCTAATGGGTGTTCAACTTCTTAGACTACAATGAGAAGCTCAACGCCCATTAGAATGCTCCTTCTCCTCTATTTAATAAAGGAAGAGTGCTCCTTCCTTTATGCTTTTATTTGCTCTAGATTATTAATCGTTGTTAAATCGTAAGTTAAACAAATTGGCTTCCTATTTACAGGGCATGAAACGATTAGTGCTTCAATTTCAAATACATTTCGAAGTGTTTTACTTGTCATCACTTCATCTGGAGTTCCCTGGTGAATCAGTTTACCAGCCTTTAAAGCAATCATATGATCAGAAAAACGAGAAGCATGGTTTAAATCATGAATGACCATAACGATTGTGCGGCCTTCTTCCTGATTTAATTTTTTTAAAAGATTTAAAATTTCTAACTGGTGAGCCATATCTAAGTAAGTTGTCGGCTCATCTAATACAAGTAAGTCCGTTCCTTGCGCAAGTGCCATTGCAATCCATACTCGTTGACGTTGGCCACCTGATAAAGCTTCTGCTGAACGGTTTGCAAACTCTGTCATCCCTGTCACTTCAAGTGCCCAATGGATGTAGCGATAATCTTCTTCTTGCAGTGTCCCAAATCCATTTTGGTGTGGAAAGCGACCATATGACACAAGCTCAAACACAGTAAGACCCATTGGAACTTCTGCCGTCTGGGGTAAAATCGCCATTTTCTTTGCAATTTCTTTTGTTGACTGTTTGTCAATTGCTTTTCCATCAAGATAAACAGTCCCTTGTTTTGACTTTAAAATACGAGAAGCTGTTTTTAACAATGTAGATTTCCCACATCCATTAGGTCCAATAATCGTTGTTATCTTTCCTTCGGGAATCGCCACTGATAATCCATCTATTATTAATCCTTCATTGTAGCCAACGGATATCGAATCAACTGCTAAAGTTACCATCAAAAAAGACTCCTTTTACTTTGTCCTCATAAGTAAATAAATAAAATAGGGTGCACCAATAATAGAAATAACAAGACCGACTGGTATTTCTGAAGTTGTTAGTACACTTCTTGAAATTAAATCTGCAAATAGTAATAAAAAAGTACCAATTAATGCTGCTGTTGGTAACATAATTTGATGTTTTCCTCCAACAAGGCGCCTTGCGAGGTGAGGTGCCATTAATCCAATAAATCCAATGCCACCAGCAACAGCTACCGATGCGCCAGCCAAACAAACAGCGATAAATAATAGTTTACGTCTTTCCTTCTCTACATTTACACCAAGGCCAACCGCTGCTGCATCTCCTAAATTCATTACATTCAATATATGTGCCTTGCAAAATGCAATTGGTAGAAAAATGAGCATCCATGGAAGTGCACTTACTACAAACTTCCAATCTGTTCCCCATAAACTTCCTGCTAACCAAATGGTTGCAAAACGAAAATCATTTGAAGTCATTTTCATGGAGAAGATTAAACTAACAGCACTAAATCCTGCTGCGACTGCAATACCTACAAGGATTAAACGAGTGGATGAAACACCGTTCTTCCAAGCAAGTGTATAAATAATAACCGCTGCTAATAAAGCACCAACTAACGCAAATAACGGAAGAATGAATACTGATAGTAGCGTACCGGTTTCAACTTTCCCGAAGAAAAAATAGACGAAAACAACAACTGTTAATCCAGCACCAGCATTGATACCAATAATTCCAGGGTCAGCAAGTGGATTTCTCGATAAGCCTTGCATGATAGCCCCTGAAATCGCTAGCGCTGAGCCAACTAAAATCGCGATAACCATTCGAGGCATACGAAACTCGAATAAAATGATAGATTGATCTTCGGCCCCTAACCCAATTAACGATTTTAATACATCTATTGGTGGTATTTTAAACGTTCCTGTATTTAAGCTAATTAAGAATACTGACACAATTAGGCAAGCTAAAATGGCTAAAACTGAAATATTCTTTTTGGTTAGAATACTTTGTCTCATATTTTCCCTCTCCCTTCATTACGAGCTAAGTAAAGGAAGAATGGAACACCAATTAAAGCTGTAATTGCACCAATTGGCGTTTCAAATGGAGGATTGATAACACGAGATAACATATCTGCACATTCTATTAACAAACCACCTAATACTGCTGAACATGGAATGACCCATCTATAATCAGATCCAACAAGAAAACGCGTCATATGTGGAATAACAAGTCCAACAAATCCAACAGAACCTGCCATAGATACTGCTGACCCCGTTAAAACAAGCACAAGTACAGTTCCAATAAATTTAATTAAGGTTGTATTTTGTCCAAGCCCAATCGCAATTTCTTCGCCGAAACTTAAGATGGTGATGTATCTCGACATTATAATTGCCATAACAAGACAAACAAGCCCTATCGGTAGCAACATATCAATACTTACCCATTTCACACCTGAAACGCCTCCTGCATTCCACATGCTGACCTCCTGGGCAAGATTAAAATAAAGTGCAATACTAGAAGATATAGCCCCAAGCAGCGCACTGATCGCTGCACCAGCTAATGCTAACTTCACAGGTGTGAGCCCTCCGGGTGAGGATGCACCTACACCATATACAATACTTGCACCAAATGCGGCACCAATGAATGAAGCAAGAACAAACATTATGTATGGGGAATTAGGGAAAAATGCATACGTAATTGCAATTCCAAATACCGCACCATCTGTAATCCCCATTAAAGAAGGTGAGGCAAGAGGGTTTCGTGTCATACCTTGCATAATTGCTCCGGATACTGCTAGAAACGTACCAGCGACTACGCCTCCAATTGCTCTTGGGATACGAAGCTCCCAAATGACATTATGATGTGTAAGTGAATCATCGAATTGAAAAACAGCTTGCCAAACAGTTTTTAAGCTAATATCTGCAGCCCCAAATGAAATGGACATGCCCATACTTAAAGCTAATAAAATCGTACCTACTATTAAAATAATAGAAGCAATAAGCGGTCTGCTCTTAATCTTTTTCAAATTCGTCTCTTGTTGTTCTATGCTCCTCGCGCTTGCTTCCATCCGTTACCATCCTAACTAACAACATATATTCGTGAAATGAGATTCATTCTCAATTATCAATAAAAAAATAATGGTTGCTCTTAATTGATAATGATTCTCATAATCACTTGTCTTATTCTACATAGCACCCTAAAAGATTGTCAAACATTATTTTTGAAAATATATTATTTTTGTTTATTTTTTCATATTTGAATTTGCTATAAGGGCTTCCATTAAGCGAATCTCAGGGGGGGCGTGTAGATAGTTAAATTATTTAAATAATAATAAATTCGAATAGAAAAAGTGACCGTTGAATTATCAACTTTTTATTTTCTTACTATAATAATTATGCGAAGCTGCCTTTAAAGGTTTGTATACTTTTTTAGCTTTATAGTTAATCAGATAGAAGGAAATCATCCAATAAACCTAGTGTTTTATAGGTTATTGCTATTAGATTAATCAAATTTTCAAGTATTGCAAAATCCCTTTGATATAAAGATATTGATGAATAATTTATAAAAATGCAATGAATTGTTATGTCAAATAATAGGGTATAGTATATTTAGAGTTTAGCTTTAAAATTGAATTATTTGTTAATTTCTCTCTCATTTTACCATTACCGTGCAAAATAATGGTATGCTATATCACGATAATAGTTTATGGAGGCGGTATTATGTATTACAGTAATGGTAATTATGAGGCTTTTGCACGTCCTAAAAAACCAGAGGGTGTTGATGAGAAATCAGCGTATCTTGTTGGTTCGGGGCTAGCTTCACTTTCAGCCGCATGTTTTTTAATTCGTGATGGTCAAATGAAGGGAGAGAATATTCATATTCTCGAAGAACTAGATATCTCAGGTGGTAGCCTTGATGGTATTTTAAATCCGACAAGAGGCTTTATTATTCGCGGTGGTCGAGAAATGGAAGATCATTTTGAATGCCTATGGGATCTATTCCGTTCAATCCCATCATTAGAAATAGAAAACGCTTCTGTTTTAGATGAATTTTATTGGTTAAATAAAGAGGATCCTAACTATTCAAAATGTAGATTGATTGAAAATAGAGGACAAAGACTTGAGGATGATGGCAAGTTTACATTATCTGATAAAGCATCTGAAGAAATGATTAAATTATTCTTTACGCCTGAAGAAAAATTAGAGGATGTAAAAATTACAGATGTTTTCTCTGAAGAGTTCTTTGAATCGAATTTCTGGCTATATTGGTCTACGATGTTTGCTTTTGAAAAATGGCATTCTGCAATGGAAATGCGTCGTTATATTATGCGTTTCATTCATCATGTCGGGGGTCTACCAGATTTATCTGCTTTGAAATTTACAAAATATAATCAGTACGAATCTTTAGTACTTCCTATGATTAAATATTTGGAAGGTCATAATGTTGATTTCCAATTCAATACAGTTGTAGAGAATGTTTTAGTTGATAAAGTTGGCGATAAAAAAGTAGCCCATACTTTAGTGTTAAAACAAAATGGTGTGAAAAAGAATATTGAGCTAACAGAAAATGAATTAGTGTTTGTAACAAATGGTAGTATTACGGAAAGTACGACTTATGGTGACAATAATACACCAGCCCCTATCAGTACTGATTTAGGAGGAAGTTGGTCACTTTGGAAAAACATTGCTTCCCAAGATTCTGCTTTTGGTAAACCGGAAAAATTCTGCGAAAACCTTCCAGAAGAAAGCTGGTTTGTTTCAGCAACACTAACTACTTTAGATGATCGAGTTGCCCCGTATATTGAAAAAATTAGTAAAAGAGATCCGTATGCAGGTAAAGTAGTGACGGGTGGTATTGTAACGGCTACTGACTCTAATTGGATGCTAAGCTATACGTTGAACCGACAACCGCATTTTAAAGATCAACCAAAAGACCAATTAGTAGTTTGGATTTATGGTTTGCTATCTAATAAACCAGGTGATTTTATTAAAAAGAGTATTACGGAATGTTCAGGAATTGAGATCGCACAAGAATGGTTATACCATATGGGTGTGCCTGTAGACGAAATACCGGATATAGCACAAAATTCTTGTAATACAATTCCATGTTACATGCCTTATATAACATCTTACTTCATGCCTAGAGCAATGGGAGATCGTCCTTTAGTTGTCCCTAATGGATCTGCTAACTTAGCCTTCATTGGAAACTTTAGTGAAACAGAAAGAGACACTGTATTTACAACTGAGTATTCAGTGAGAACGGCGATGGAAGCAGTTTATCAATTATTAGATATTGACCGAGGCGTTCCAGAAGTATTTGCATCTACTTTTGACATTCGTACTTTATTATCTTCAACTGCTCGTTTACTTGATGGTAAAAAATTAACAGATGTTGATGCTCCATTTATGTTAAAACAAATAGGTAAGTTTGGTATTCATAAAACGAAAGACACAATCATCTATGATTTACTGAAAGAAAGTAAATTGATATAAAGATATGTGCTAAAAAAGCTGATTCAATGGAATCAGCTTTTTTAAATTAAATAGTGAATTTTTTCATTTCGTCTCTTAAAGCATCAGCAATGGCATTTAGGTCTTTAGCTTTTTCAGAGACAGTCTCAATGCTTTTAAGTTGTTCATTTGCGGAAGCGGAAACTTGTTCTGTTCCAGCAGAGGTTTCTACTGCAGAAGCAGATATGTTTTGTATGGCACTAATGATTTGCTCCTTGCGTTCATCCATTTCATGAGATAAATGTTTTACCTCTTGAGCCACTTCACTCGTTTGATCTAGAGCTACCTTTATTGTATGGAAAATTTCGCTAGTATCCTTTGTAGCTTTTGCATTTTGTTCGACAATACTAAGGCTTGTACTAATTTCCTGCACAGCACTTTTAGAAATATCCTGAATGGCAGAGATTTTATTTTTAATATCCTCAGTAGCATTAGATGTCTGTTCCGATAATTTTCGAATTTCATCAGCGACAACCGCGAAACCTTTACCGGCTTCACCGACGCGAGCGGATTCAATGGATGCATTCAGAGCTAATAAATTAGTTTGAGTTGCGATATCTGTAATTGTATTAACGATACTTGATATATCAGATGAAGTTTTATCTACTTCTTGAACGATGTTACTTACCTGTTGTGAAGATTCGCGATTTTTCTCTGACCAAACAGAGAGTTGGTTGACAGTTCCTACACCTTGATTACTTAAATGACCTATATCTTCTGTCATAGAGGCGATCTTCTCTGTATGCTCAATAACACGATCAATATTTCCAGATAGTTGATTTAATTGTTCTGCACTTTGTTCTGTATCATGAGCCTGCTCTTCTGTAGCTTTTGCCATCTCATTAATGGCTGAGCTAATCTCGTCAGTCGTACGTACCGTATCTTCTGCGATTTGAATAAGAATGTTAGAGGAATCTGATAACTCGGAACTAGTGTTATGTATGTTGACGGTAACATTCTTTAATGCAGAGCGCATGCTAGAGATGCCTTTTGCCATAAGACCAATTTCATCTTGATGATTTAATAGCTTATCTAACTCAGGATTTTCAGTAAAGTCTAAGCTTGCAGTTTGATGAATAACCTTTTCGAGATTCTTAATGGCAGCAACAATGCGACCAATAATCCACCACATTAAAGCACCAATAATGATAAAACTCACGATGCCTGTAATAATCTGATAGCCTAGTACAGAGTTTGTAATAGATTGAATGCCGCTTTCAGGCACCCCAATGTCAATTACGCCATAAAGTTCACCATCTTTATAGATAGGCTCCATGATGTCGTATGTCCAAATATCTTGAACTTCAGCATACCATCTCGTAAATTGCTTTTTTCCGTGTTTAGCACCATCGATTGTGTATGCATCCTCATATGTTTTTCCTAATTTCCCTTTATCACTATGCGCCACAGCTTTTACATTGGTATCAATGACAATAGCATAAGTCACATTCTCTTGTTGTGCTTTTGACTCCACAAAATCTTGTAAAGATGGGATGGGGTCGTTCTCAGAATTTAATATAGTTTCAGCTTGCTTGGCGATTTCAAAGACCTGTTCATTAGCTTTTTCAATTAAAACTTCTTTACTATTTTTGCCAACAATCCATACACCTAATACGGAATTAACTACGGATGACAATAACAGCAAACTTAATGTAAAAAACAATAATCGTCGCTTAATACTTTTGTTCTTCAAATAGTTTCCCCCTTTGAGTTTTGTCGGAACTTTATACCTAAAAAAACTCAAATTTTAAGTATAGTATTATGTAATGGAGCAGGAATGTCAATAATATATTGCGAGACTTGTTACTTAGTTTGTGACAAAACAGGGGCTAATAGTCCTTCAATTTTTCGACAACTTTATAAAAGCTTGAACAGATCGGAAATACCTATTTCCAAAGAGTAAACAGTGTTAATTGTTTTAATTTAATAGCAGGCGGCAACCGACCTTTATTTCGTCGGTTTTTTAGTGTAATAAATAATAAATCGATGCAACTAACTATCAATCATAATGCTCTAACGGTATGTAAAGAGAAAAAGAGGTGATTATATGCAATCCGAGATTCTTGTAAAAAAAGCAAAGAAGGGAGATGGAGAAGCGTTTATACAATTAATCCGTCAATACGAAATGACGCTTTACCGGACAGCAAAACGACTTGGTTTGAAAGATGAGGACATTGCAGATCTTTTACAGGACACAATACTGACTGCGTTTGAAAAAATAGATTCTCTAAAAGAAGCAAAATATTTTCATACATGGCTTTGTCGCATTCTTTTAAATAACTGCTATCGCTTTATGAAGCAGAGTCAGCGTACTGTAACACTAAATGTGACGACATTGCATGAACTACGACACCAAGATCAAATTTCACTTGAACTTGATGAGGCATTAGAAAGTCTAGATGAAGGCTATCGCATTGCTTTAACGCTTTATTATGTGAATGGACTCACGACAAAGGAAATTAGCGAATTTCTTCAAGAATCAGAAGGGACGATTAAGTCGAGGATTTCTAGAGCAAAGCAATATTTGAAAAATAATTATTATGTTGAGGGGGTTCAATTACTATGAAAAAATCATTAGACGACCGTTTACATGAGGAAATGAATAGAGAACAAGAAATACCGGATATTGTGCAAAAAGCTTTTGATCGTTCATATACAGAGATTCGCTCTCAATCCAAGAAAAAGACAAAAAAACGTTGGTTGAAGCCTATTTCAGCTGCGGCTGCATGTGCAGTGCTCGCTTCGGGTATGATTTTGTCTAATGATACAGCAATGGCCAAACTAAAAGCGTTTTTAGGGTTCGAGGACGCTGGGATTGAACTTGCTAGTCAAAACGGGGAGGTACAATATGTTGGTATATCGCAAAGTTCACAAAATGTTACGGTTACACTTAAAAATACATTTGCTGATGCCTATCGAGTAGGGTTGGGAATGGAAATTTTACCGAAAAATATTGATATAAAAGATATTTACGACGTATTCATCGAATATCGTATGTATGATTCGGCTGGGAAAGAAATTGACTCCCTCGTGTCAGACACAAAGCCTCTCGCGCCAACAGTCATTGCTGCGAGCCCATATATGAATACGCTAAAAGAGAACGATCAATCTATAATAGTAGAACTTTTATTAGAATCCAAAAAGATGGCATGGCCTTCCTTAGATAACGCTCAATTAGTAATTGAAACAATTCATTTCTATACAGAGAAGAAAGGGATTGTCTCTATTGATGGGGAATGGCCATTTACATTGACACCAACAAAGGTTGTAACGCAATCATTTGTAGCGGAAAAACCTGTTGAGGGCATTCAATTACAATCAGCAACCCTTACGAATGGCTCTATGCATGTATCTTTAATGGTCGACGCAGATCTTTCCAAGGATGAAAATCAATTTTTTGAATGGGCATTAACAAACGAAAAGGGAGAGGCCTTTTATGCACGAGGAGCAAATATAGAATTGAAAGATGGGAAAACAGTTGTTAGCTTAGTTTATCCTTATAGTATTTGGAATAAAGAAAAACAAATAAGCTTAAATATAAAGGGCTATGAAGAATTAATATTAATAAGTAAAGAATAAGCGTATAGGAACCTATAAAATATCTTCATACCTAATAGAAAAATTACATTTAGGAGTACAATTGAGCTATAAAAAAGCAAAGCATATTCTACCGGCTGAGCTACTAGAGTTAAGACAAGAAATGTTGATGGTGAGTATATTTATATACCGCGAAGATCAGAACATAAAAAGCACTCGGGTTCCGGTACTACATGTAATGTAAAGATATGTTGATCTTTAGTTTGTTGCATACTGAATTTCCGAAAAAGAATATATAAGTTTTAGGTAATTTCAAATGGATTTCCAATAAAAAGTGCGACAAAAATCTGTTTAATGAGTTTTGTCGTACTTTTATATATAGTTCTACTTTTCTCTATTTCCGAAAATTCCTGTAAATAGAATTCCTAATATGTAATAATAACCGTAAATTAAGGTAATGGGAGAGGGATAAAATGGAGAAAAACATTTTATGTTTAAAACTAAAAAGATTTCGAGAAGAAAAAGGAATCACCCAACAAGAACTAGCTGAGATTTTGGAAGTAAGTGATAAGTCTATATCCAAATGGGAACTCGGGAATGGTTATCCAAGTAAGAGAAATATGCTGAAAATATCGGAGATTCTTGATATCAGCGTGGAAACATTATTAATAGAGGAAAAGAACGACGATAAAGAAAAAGTAAAATTAAGTATTAAATATAGCTTAATTAGTTATATCATTATTTTTACTGTAACCTTAATAATTAGAGGTTTGGCAAGTGCAGAACAGTATCAAAACATTTTATCTAAGGATATTATTGAGATTTTCAAATTGCTTGCAAGTGAATTTGTGCAAAATATAGGAATTGCTTTACTACCCGCAATTATCATTGGTTTTGTTTTTTATTTTTATATTTTTCCTAAACAATCAAGAGAGTAGATATCGGTCTACTTTCTTTTTTATAAAGAGGCTATAAAACTGATAATATAGAGTTATGACGCATGAGAAGGTGAGAAAATGCTCGGGAAATTTTTGAAAAGTAAAAAGAAAAATAAGGAATGGCGAGGGGGGAATTCAAATGGACGGCCAAAAGTGGCCATAAACGAATTGGAGTTGCTGCAGTTAAAGGATGCTGGAAAAAGTAATCGGGAAATTGCACGAATATTTCGCGTTTCTGAAGCTACTATTCGGAGACGATTAAAAGATTTAAATGGTTGATTCTTCTTTTCATTTGAATTGTTATACATTTCTTCATTTCAAGATTCCAATAGATTAAAAACAAACTCTTATGTATGATAGCGTAAAGAGTTTGTTTTTTTCTTTTTTTTTACAAATTTGGATTTGAGGCATAAAGGATGAGGGGGATGAATTAGCTTGGAAATTTCAATTATTTGCTTACAAGAACGCGATGCAGAAGAATTGTTTGAGTTTGAAAAGAATAATAGACTATTTTTTGAACAAATGGTACCTGGTCGTGGAGAAGACTATTATAATTTTGAGACATTTAAAATAAGACATAGGGAGCTTTTAACAGAACAGCAAGAAAATAAATCGAAATTCTACTTAATAAAAGATAACTCAGGCAGTATTATTGGAAGAATTAATATAGTAGATATAGATACAACGAATGATATAGCAGAAGTCGGTTATAGAGTGGGACAAGAATATGGGGGCAAAGGAATAGCGGCTAGAGCCTTAAAACTACTATTAGAAACAGAAATCCGTGTCAAAAAGATTAAAGCAAAAACAACAACAAATAATATTGCATCTCAAAGGGTTCTTGAAAAGAATGGTTTTAAACAACTGTCTATAAGTGATAATAAGTTCGAAATGAATGGCAAAAAGCTGCAATTTATCGATTATATGTTGGAACGCTAAATCCTTCAGAGAGGTAGTTAAAAAGATAGTGTTTAAACGAATCATGATATTTTTTTAATTCGATACTTTTGTGGATCATTACGACAAGTTATATTAGGCGAAGAGTCGGCAACAATGTTTTCTGTAGCGAAAGCGAAGCGGCAGCTAAAAAGCGCCCAGTCGGAACGGAAATCAACACCACACATCATGATGAAGAACCATAAAAATTACTAATTGTTATAGAAAAAATAAAAGTGGGGGTTTTATACATGAAATATTTATTACAAGTTGATTTTACAATGGACGGGCCATTCGGTGAAGAAATGTCCGAGGCATTTACTGATTTAGCAAAAAGTATTAATGAAGAGTCGGGTATGATTTGGAAGGTTTGGACTGAGAATGCTGCGACTAAAGAAGCTGGTGGGATATATTTATTTGCAACCAAAACAGCAGCAGAGAAATATTTAACTATGCATTCAGAACGATTAATAAGTTTTGGCATTACCGATATTCGTGGGAAGATCTTTGAGGTGAATGAAGTATTATCAACAATTAATAATGCGCCAATTAAATAGTTAGCTAAAGCTAATTGGGAGCCATAATTCGCAGTAATTATCAACTAAATAATTAAAAACAGCAAACATGAGCTTGTGATTTAACAATCTCATGTTTGCGTTTTTTTTCGATTATAATTTATTACTTGCAAAATATGTTTATTTTGTATATATTGTATATAGAGTATATATACATTATGTAGAAATTTTCCTTTAAGAGCTCAAGGAAATGCTTACATTATTGCATACGGAGGGTGAAGAATGGAAAATGTCATTGAATTACAGCATGTTCATAAATCTTTTAAGGGATTTCAGATAAAAGATTTCTCTATTAACGTTAAAAAGGGCTTTGTAACTGGATTTATCGGGGGAAATGGTGCAGGAAAGTCAACAACAATCAAATTGATTATGAACTTGCTAAAGCAAGATAGTGGTACTGTTTCAGTGTTTGGGATGGATTATAAGAAGCATGAAAAAGACATAAAGGAACGTATTGGTTTTGTCTATGATGAAAATGTCTTTTATGAAAATGTAACGTTAAAAGATATGAGAAGGATTATTAAACCAGCCTATAAAAACTGGGATGATGCTACCTTTCAACGTTATGTTGATCAGTTTGAACTACCATTGAACAAATATATGAAGACCTTTTCAAAGGGAATGAAGATGAAAGCTTCGTTAGCTATAGCGCTAGCTCATCATGCAGAATTAATTATTATGGATGAACCAACTGCCGGGCTCGATCCGATATTTCGTAGGGAGCTACTAAATATTCTACATGAGTTAATGCAAGATGAAGATAAAACGATTTTCTTCTCGACACATATAACAACAGATTTAGACCGAATTGCGGATTATATTACCTTTGTACATAACGGTGAACATATATTCACGAAGGAGTTTTATAAGATTGAAGAGGAATATGCTATTGTCAAAGGAACATTGAATTTATTGGATCAGGAAACGGAACGAGAGTTTGTGGCAATTCGAAAATCGAACATAGGCTTTGAGGCATTAACAGCGGATAAAAATCGTGTGGCAAACATATTTGGGGATTCTGTTATTATGGAAAAACCAACGCTTGAAGATATTATGTACTATACGAAAAAAGGATGGTGATTGCATGGCTAACCTTATATTTAAAGATATTTTAATACAAAAGAAAATGATTGTATTATACATTGCTACTATTATTCTTTATTTATTAATAAATGTGTCCCTAGTGAAAATAGGATTCTTATATAGTTTAGCGATTATTACCATGTCCTTTTCTTACGATGAAAAAGATAATGCTAATATTTTACTTAATTCGCTACCATATACGAGAAAGCAAATAGTTAGTTCGAGATATATAGGTTCATTGATATATACATCACTAATTATACTCATTACGTATTTAGGTAATTTCCTCTTAAACGGAAAAGAGACATTGTTTTTATTGAAAGATATAGTGATAATTATCGGTCTTGTTATGGTCGCTATATCATTCATACTGCCTATCTGTTATAAATTTAAAACGCAAGCCTTAATGATTGCTTCAGGTACTTTATTTGGTATATATTTGGTAGCCATTAAATATTTATTCCCTAGTCTTAATGATACATTAAGAGAACTGATACAAAAGTTTCTGACTTTACAAGAAACACAAATGTATTTTGTAGCTATCTTTACAATCATTATTTTATATGTAGGATCGTGGCTACTATCTATTCGAATATATGCGAAAAAAGTTTTTTGAAATAAAACAGCTTGAGCCAGTTAATGTAGGCTCAAGCTGTTTAAGTACGCTTAAACATAATGTCTATCGCCGACCATGGCTTCCGATGCCGATATAACAAATGACAGTATGTTAACATATTTAATAAATCTCAGATAATTTTCGTGAGGCAGAAAATTATACTCTAAACTATAGACAATGTAATCTTTATGGGAAAGACATTAAATGGCTTTATATTTCCCTGAATGTCCAAACATAAGTACAACTGACGAGTCATTAGCATGCTGAAATAAAAAATTGCTCATGCTAACTAGAATAACCAACGTCTTCTGTGCTGACACATAAAAATAAAGAAGAGGTATTTGCATGCAAATTATTATTTCAAACAGCTCAAAAGAACCGATTTATGAGCAAATTTATAGTCAAATCAAAAAGCTAATTTTATCAGGTGAATTACAAGAGGGGCAGTCATTGCCGTCTATGCGACAGCTTGCAAAGGATTTAGAAATTAGCGTTATTACGACAAAACGCGCTTATGAAGAGCTAGAGAAAAACGGATTTATTTATTCTATTGTGGGGAAAGGTTCGTTCATTTCAGAGCAAAATACGGAAATGATAAGAGAAAGAAAAGTAAAGGTAATCGAAGAAAATCTATTGATTGCCATCCAAAATGCTAAAGAAATGAATATTGGCTTAGCAGAGCTTAAAGAAATGCTCACACTTTTGTATTCAGAGGATGAGTGATGGAGACAGCTGTTAAATTCGTGTGGTGAATATATTTAAGCCTAAGTTTAAAGATAGTATGTAATATAAGAAAAAGGATGGTAATTGGATGATTAACCTTATACTTAAGGATGTTTTAATACAAAAGAAATTAATTTTATTTTACATTGCTACTATAATACTCTACTTATGGGCAGGTGTACCCTCCCTACTATTTTTGGGATTTCTTTATAGTGTAATATTTATACTAAATGCTTTCGCTTACGATGAAAAAGACAATGCTAATATTTTGCTTAATTCTCTACCATATACGAGAAAGGAAATTGTCAGTTCAAAATATATAGGTTCACTGATATTTACAACAATATTTGTTTTCATAATTTATGTGGGGGATTTCCTCATAAATGGAAAAGGAGATCTTTTCATATGGAAAGAGATGTTGCTTATTATTGGTCTAGTGATGGTCGTTATATCACTCATGTTTCCATTCTCCTATAAATTTAAAACGCAATATTTATTGATTGCTTTAAGTGTTTTATTTGGTATTTATATGTTATCCATTAGTTTACTAGTTCCTATAAATGATATATTAAGAGAATTAGCACGAAAATTCTTGACTTTACAAGAAACGCAAATGTATGTTGTAGCTAGCATGACGGTTATTATTTTATTTATTGGGTCATGGCTACTATCTATTCGTATATATGAGAGAAAAGCTTTTTAAAATAAAACGGCTTGAGCTTAGGCTCAAGCCGTTTTCGCACGCTTAAAGGCAAACTTCCATAGAACGAAATTCGTGATGACAAGCACGATTAAGTAAATGATTGCCCCATAAGCAGTATGAGAAGTCAAGAAGTAATGCAGTCCGGCCAAAGCACCTAATGGGATAAGCAATATAAGCGTTTTCCAACTCTGGGCGTCGCCAACTTCATTATAGGGCTTTGTGAAAGGAATGTTGCTTCCCATGCCGATGTAACAAATGACGGTGTACATGCAGCTTGTTACTAAAACAATCAGTAAATCTAAGATAATTCTCGTACCAAAAATGAAGCAGAAAATAATGCTTAGAAAAATATACAATGGGATGTACAACTTTATCAAAAATGCTTTTAAGCTTCCTTTTTTCAAGTTTGTGTAGTCTTTGATTGGAAAGACTTTATAGATCCAAGCTGCTTTATATTTTCCTGAATGTCCAAGCATGAGTACAGCTGAAGGAATAATTAGCATGCTGAAATAAATATTTAAATAGCCCATGCTAACGGCATAATCAACACTTTCGTACCTTGAAAAAGAAAACATAAAAATAAACGGAATGACAAAAGAAAACCCTAAAGATGGATATACTTTCAGTTTAAATTCTCGCTCCTGTTTCATCATAAGGGAAGCAAAGCGGTAGAAAGCTCTTTCTTCATTCGTTCTACAAATGATTGTTAACAAAAGGGTCTTAAGTAGATTGTTCTTTTCTTTTTTCGATTTGCTTGTGTTTAATAGTTTTTGCAGATTTCGTTCAAAGGTTGGAATCAGCTTTACATAAAGCCATATCGAGATCATTGGCATGACGACAGCAAACATACTGAACACCACTGTAAATAAAGAGCTGTCACTGTTTAGTAGTAGTTCATAAGGAGCGGCAAACCACATTGGGATTAGAAAAATACTCCACCAATGAAATGTTAGCGCCATATCATAATCAACGAATTCAAAGGATCTAATAAGAACTTGATAGCCAATCATCAACATTAATGATAAGCCGATTTGTACATAATTGATGATGTCTTTCAGCTTTTCTCCATCAAAGAATCTTAAAATAGCAATATATAAAATAGCAGTTAATACAACAATAAAAATATTCATTAAAACGAGTAAGAGCACAGTTAAAATAAAGAATACAATTCCTTGATTATATAGGCCCACCATAAGAGGAATGGCAGTGAATGCAATAGTTAAATACGTCAGGTAAATGAAAATATGCATGAACTTGGCCGCATTAATCGTTTTAGCAGAGATAGGCTTGGTTGATAGGATACTTCTGTCCCGTACATCCAAAAGTACCGAAGAAAAATCAGCAATCAATGTTGTCATGATGATAAAAATAATCATTGCATAAGCAATACTCATTTGGAAAAGATAGTTTTGACCAAATCCCATAAAAGGAACTAGCATAAGTCCCATTAAAACATAAATCCATAAAGATTTGATGTAGCCATTCTTTTGCTCTTTTTTATTAGATGCTTGGTTAAATATTGTCGGTACTTTACGTTGATCCATTGTGAGTTTAATATGGAGGATTCTTCTCATCATTTCGTAATCGATGCCCATTTTCACAAAAACAAATTGTATCTTATCAAGCACTTGTAAAGTTTTGAAATCTTTCATGATCATACCTCTTGCACTATAGAAACAAATTTCTCACCAATTTCCTGATGATCATGGAAGCCCGTCAATTGGTTGAAAATCTTTTCCAGAGTTCCTTCGGTATTGTCTGCCTGTAGTTGGGCAAATGTCCCATCGGCAGCGATTTTCCCATCATTCAGCAGGATGATGCGACTACTGATTTTTTCGACAACATCCATAATATGAGAGGAATAAAATATTGTTTTTCCTTGGGCAGCCAATTGAATCAAAATTTCTTTAAAGATCATCACACTATTCGCATCTAAGCCATTGATCGGTTCATCTAAAAATAACAAATCGGGATTATGTATAAGGCTAGCGATAATTAATAGCTTTTGCCGCATCCCTTTTGAATAAGAAGATATCCTTGAATGATACGCTTCACCAACACCAAACAATGCCATTAAGGATTTTGATTTATCCGCAGCGACTTCAAATTCAAGGCCATAAAGCTGGCCGATGAAGGTCAAATACTCATAACCAGTTAAATTATCGTACACATCTGCTATTTCTGGTACATAGCCAATTCGCCGTCTAAATTCAATGCTGTCTTTTCCGATATTCTCTCCGAAAAGTTTAATTTCTCCACCGTAATCACCTTCGATCCCCAAAATGATTTTGACAGTGGTACTTTTACCTGCACCGTTCGGGCCAATATAACCAATTATTTCTCCTCGCGAGACGTGCAAGTCGATCCCTTTTAATATTTCCTTACTACCATAACTCTTTGTCAAATTCGTAATCGTCAAGATTTCTTCCATGTTGTAACTCCTTTCTGTAATCCTACATTAGCGGGCGGTGAGCCACGATGGAGGATGAAGAAAACCTCCTCCAATATTAAAGCCTCACTTTAACGTATGTTTAGTGTAATTGATTTAGAGAAAATATCCATTAATACTATGTAATCTATAATAAATGGTGTAATATTCCTGCGCCTATATTATATAATTTATGGATTACCATTATAAGGTGGGAATTTTAGTTTATTGCGAAGGAATAATATCTTTTTTTACAGAGAGGGTTGAGCTTTTATAAATGTATTGAATTTTCTGTATTCTTGGATGAGTCAACTTTTCAAGAAGAGATTATGACTAAAATTTGGGGTATTGACATATTTATGGTTAGAATTATATATTTATTTCATCGTAATTTTTGGAATATTCTCTATACTATTTTGATCTAACTTGTACCTACAACGTGTTGTCATGTAGTTGTGTTGTTGTGGATGATTGGCAAAATCGGTATTAAATGTAAACGTTTACTTAATAAAATAAATGCAGAATTTTTAGAGGGGGAAAATTAATGAATAAAGTACGGATTGGCGTAATCGGAGCGGGATTAAGAGGAGGTTTAGCTCAATACTGGCATAAGCCTGATGGGGAATCAGAAATTGTTGCTTTAGCTGATATTTCTCAAGAACGTTTAGATAAATTTCAAGAAAAATTTGAAACACCTTTATTTTTAACGAAGGATTATAAGGAATTATTAACAAGAGACGATATTGATGCTATTGCCGTCTTATCACCGGATTATTTACATGAAGAGCATATTATTACTTGTTTAGAAGCAGGAAAGCACGTATATGCTGAAAAACCTTTAGCGATTACAGTGGAGGGCTGCGATCGAATTTTAGATATATGGAAAAAATCAGGGAAGCATCTAATGGTCGGTTTTAATATGCGCTATATGAGTATGTATCAAACGATGAAAGGCTTAATCGATTCGGGCGCTATTGGAGAATTAAAAGCCATATGGGTCCGCCACTTTGTTGGCTTTGGCGGTTACTTCTATTATCATGATTGGCACGGTAATTCCAAAAATACAACATCCCTGTTGCTGCAAAAAGGCTCACATGATTTAGATGTGATTCATTGGATTTCTGGAAAACATGCGACGAAAGTATCTGCATTTGGTAGCTTAGATTATTACGGTGGAGATAAACCAAATACGTTAACATGTCCAACATGTGACCAGAAAAAAACATGTCCAGAATATGTCCCACATACATTCACGGAATGTGCGTTCAGAGAAGAAATTGATGTTGAGGATAATAACATGCTCATTATGGAATTAGAGGGTGGTATAAAAGCTTCCTATTTACAATGTCACTTCACCCCAGATTATTCACGAAATTATACATTTATCGGTACGAAAGGGCGGATCGAAAATGATGATGTGAACAATAAAATTTATTTGAAGACACGTAAATCTAATTCCTGGGAAGAGCTTAGTGATGTTGTTTATGAAATGAAACCCGAGGAAGGAAGCCATGGGGGAGCAGATCCTAAAATTGCGCAAGATTTCGTAGAGTTAATACTTTACAATAAAGAGCCTTTAACAACTCCATTTGCTGGTCGTATGAGCGTAGCAGTTGGCTGTGCAGCAACGGAATCGCTCCGTAATGGGGGAAGAGTTGTTGAAATTTCACAGGAATCTACTATTCTACAGCATTGATAAATAGGGGGTGTATGTATGACGCTTTTGGATGAAACAACTGTTGAAGAAAAGCCATTTAAAACAAAGCGTTTGTTCAAAAAGCAATCAAAAGTAAAGAGGAATCACTGGATAGAGTGGAAGAAGTCTATCAGAAAAAATTGGGAGCTTTATTTATTATTAGTCCCTGTGATCCTTTATTTTTTGATTTTCCATTATTACCCGTTGTACGGTTTGCAAATTGCCTTTAAGGATTTTATCGCTACAAAGGGGATTACCGGTAGTCCATGGGTTGGTTTTAAGCATTTTGAACGCTTCTTTGATAGTTATTATTTTGGGAGATTGATTAAAAATACAATTGGTATTGGTGTATTTACGCTACTAGTATCTTTCCCTGTACCGATTATTATTGCGTTACTGTTAAACGAAGTGAAAAGTCTTCGCTTTAAAAAGTTTGTACAGACCATTATTTATGCACCGCATTTTTTATCAACAGTAGTCGTTGTCGGTATGTTATTACTTTTCTTAAAATCAGACGGGATGATTAACCAAGTTATCATGTTATTTGGTGGTACGCCGATTGATTTCATTTCAGAGCCAGCATGGTTTAAGTCAATCTATGTACTATCAGATGTATGGCAAACAATGGGTTGGAGTTCCATTATTTATATTGCAGCTTTATCAGCGGTAGATCCAGCGCAGCATGAAGCAGCAATGATGGATGGGGCTTCAAAATTCCAGAGAATTATTCATATTAACATCCCAGCGATTATGCCAACAATTGTTATCTTATTTATCTTGAACGTAGGATCAGTTATGGCGATTGGATTTGAGAAAGTATTTTTATTGCAAAATGATTTAAATATGTCGACTTCGGACGTCATTTCAACCTTTGTTTATCGAAGTGGGATTTTAGAAGCGCAGTATAGCTTTTCAGCGGCTGTAGGTTTATTCAACTCTATCATTAACTTTATCCTGCTCATTATGGTAAACCAAATAGCGAAAAAAGTAAGTGATACAAGCCTATGGTAAGGGAGTGATGAAATTGAAAGAATCGAAAGGCGATCGAGCGTTTACAATCTTTAATTATATTTTTTTAGCAATTGTTGCGATTATCGTTCTTTACCCATTGCTTTTTGTATTAAGTGCTTCATTAAGTAATCCGCAGTATGTTATCTCGGGTGATATGTGGTTATGGCCGAAGGAATTTACTGTTGAAGCATATAAAAAGGTATTTCAAAATCCAGATATAATTAATGGATTTATCAATACATTGAAGTACACATTTTTCGGAACGGTATTGAATATTGTGATGACAATTTGTGCTGCCTATCCACTTTCACGTAGAGATTTGAAAGGTAAAGGTTTCATTATGGCATTTATGGTATTCACGATGTTTTTCAGCGGAGGGTTAATACCAACATACTTATTAATTCGTGACTTAGGCATGATTAATACATTTTGGGTCATGATTATTCCGAATGCTGTTGCTGTATGGAACATTATTATTATGCGAACATTCTTCCAATCGATTCCTCATGAATTAGAGGAATCCGCTACGATTGATGGAGCGGGAAACTTTCGAATTTTATGGAGTATTGTCCTACCGCTATCATTCCCTGTTATGGCCGTAATGGTTTTATTCTATGCAGTAGGACATTGGAACTCGTATTTTCAAGCTTTAATTTATTTACAAGACCAAAGCAAGTTTCCACTTCAACTTATACTTAGACAAATCTTAATTCAAGGACAAGCCGATGATATGATTCAAGCAACTTCAGAAAGCTTTCTAGCTCAAAAACTTAGCGTTGAAGGGTTGAAATATGCTGTTTTAATCATTGCCAACCTCCCAATGCTAATGCTTTATCCGTTCTTACAAAGATATTTTGTAAAAGGTGTCATGATTGGTTCATTAAAAGGTTAAAGAAAAGGAGCGATTTAAATGGCGATGAAAAAGAAACGTGTATATGGTTTGATGGCAACTATGATGTTAGCAGCTAGTATTTTAGGAGCTTGTTCAGATAATAAAGAAAATAAAGCAAGTACAAGCGGCAACGCTGATAATGTGAATGCTACGGGGATGCCTATTGCTAAAGATAAAATTGAAGTAGATGGTTTTGCAGCTAAGTTTTTTGCTTCACAAGATTGGAATAGCTTAATGCTATGGAAAGAATACGAAAAAATGTCTAACATCCATATTAATTGGACAACCGTTCAAACCGAAGTATTAGCAGATAAAAAGAACTTACTTTTAGCAGCAGGGAACTATCCAGAAATCTTCTTTGCATCGGCATTCTCAAGAACTGATTTACTGAAGTATGGTCAGCAAGGCGTATTCATACCATTAAATGATTATATTGATAAATATGCGCCGAATTTCAAAAAGCTTTTAGAAGAATACCCGACTGTAAAGCAAGGGATTACGATGGCAGATGGAAATATCTATGGTTTCCCAACAATCTATGATCCAAAGTTTGAGTCACTTCGTGTAGGAGCACCATGGATCAACCAGCAATGGCTAGATAAACTAGGCTTAAAATCACCTGAAACGACAGAAGATTTATATAAAGTGCTTAAAGCATTTAAAGAAAACGATCCAAACGGTAACGGTCAACAGGACGAGCAAGGCTGGGGATCTGGTTATGGAATTAAGCAATTTATTGATTATTTAAGGGGTTCATTCGGCTTGAACAAACAAGGAACGATGAATCCGAATTTAGACTTTAAAGAAGGAACTGAAGAATTCCGCTTCGTTCCAACAACAGACGAATACAAACAATTGCTTGAATTTTTAAATAAATTGTATAGTGAAGATTTAATCAATAAAGATGTATTTACAACGGAGCCCCAAAAATTCGCTGCTGAAGCGGGTAAAGGAACTTTCGGTATGCTAAGTGAAGTAGATCCGAAAGAACTGTTCAAATTAGATGGTTATGTAGGTGCGCATGTATTAGAAGGCCCTAATGGAGATCGTCAATATACGGCTATGTCTAACGGTCTTGGTAATTTAGGAATGTTTGTTGTAACCGATAAAGCGAAAAATCCTGAAGCAATGGTACGATGGATTGACCATTTATATGGTGATGAGGGAGCAAAAATGTTCTTCATGGGCTTTAAAGGTGTAACTTACGAGGAAGATGCGGCTGGTAATGTAAAGTATGTAGATAACATTACCAACAACCCTGATGGTAAAAACTTAGACCAAGCAATAAGCGACTACCTAACATGGCCAGGCGGTTACTACCCTGGAATCGTTACACAAAAGTATTTCCAAGGGGCAGAAGCGAAAGAAAATTCAATTAACAATGCTCAGCAAGTAATGCCATATGCATTGAAAGATGAAGACATTATTCCAGGCTTGAACTACACTTTAGAGGAAAATGAACAAGTGTCAGCTATTTTAACAGACATTCAAACATATGTGGATGAGATGACAGCAAGCTTTATTACAGGTAAGGCAAGCTTCGACAAATGGGATGACTATAAGAAAACAATTGAGAAGATGGGCTTAGAGAAATATATGAAAGTCGCCCAAGCAGCATATGACCGTACAAAAAAATAAAGTGTAACAAAGAACACGGGCTAAAACGCTACTTCCTATGACAACGCTTGTGTGACCAACAACCTATTGTCTCGAACTAATCGAACATTTACTGGCAGTTGTGCTTCAACGTACTCATTCTTTTTTATGCGGATGCCTTACTGCCAGTTAATGTGAGATAAGAATGAGACATAGCGGCGACTTTAGTCGTGCATGTATTTCTAGTGTAGGGAGGCAAAGTAAATGAAATTTGAAGGATGGAAAGGGAAATTATACTGGACAGTTGAGTTAATAACATTGTTGGCAGTGTTACAGTTAATGTGGATTGGCTTAACCTTACTTGGACTTGTTTTATTCGGGATTACTCCCGCAACTGTTGCGATGTTTACAACATTACGTAAAAGATTGCAAGGGGAGGACGATTTAAAACTACTTGTCAAAACATATTGGAAGACATATAAAATAGAGTTTATTTCATCGAATAAAATAGGCATTATCATTTTAAGTATCGGTTACTTTTTAACAATTAATTTTCAAATAATTTCATCGTTTCATGGGGTGACAGGTTTACTATTACTTACCTTATTTGTGACGATTAGTAGTCTATTTTGCATTATGGTATTGAATATTTTCCAAATATACGCTCATTATGAGCTACCACCTATCCGTTACTTTGCTGTTTCGATATTATTTAGCGTAGCATATCCACTTCAAATGATTGGCTCTATTGTAGGGATGGCCATATTATATCGCATTTTTAGTTGGATTCCAGGATTATTGCCGTTTTTCGGCGTTAGCTTAACAGCTTTATTTTTATCTTGGATGTCATCGCATATTTTCAAAAAGAAAACGGAAGCTGAAGCACAAATAAAAGCAGGACATTATCCCAACGAAGGGGTGACTTCATGAACAAAACATGGATCATTCATGCCAATATTGTGATGGAAGATGGCATTTTAACGAATGGTTTTTTACAAATGGATGATGGGGAAATTGCAGCAATTGATGAAATGAACAATTGCCCTCCGTTGACTTCTGCCGACAATATTATTGATTGTCAGCAACAAGGCTATATTATCCCTGGGATGATTGATATACATGTACATGGTGCTTTAGGGCATGACTTTATGGATGGTGCCCCTGCTCATTATGCAAAAATCGCAAAATATTTAGCAAGCGAAGGTGTAACAGCCTTTTTAGCAACAACGACGACAAGTCCTATGTCAGAAATTGAAGCTGCTATCGAAGCACTTGCGTTTTATAACAAAGAACAGCCTACTGCGGTAGCTGAAATGCTAGGAATTCACCTGGAAGGCCCATTTATTAATCGCTTAAAAAAGGGAGCGCAGCCAGAGGAATCAATCTTAAAACCAAATGCTAGGCAATTTAATGATTTATATGACAAGTCAAATCAATTAATTCGCTTGGTCACATTTGCACCAGAGGAGGATGTGAATTTTGAATTACTTCGGGCATTGAAAAGTAAAGATGTGATTGCATCTATTGGTCACTCCGATGCTACTTATGATATGACTATCGGTGCCATAAGAGCTGGTATTACACATGCAACCCATCTATTTAATGGAATGAGAGGCATTCATCATCGCGATCCAGGTGTTGTAGGGGCAGTGCTATTAGAAGATGATGTCTATGTTGAACTGATTCCAGACAATATACATTTTCATAAAGATTTGCTGTTGATGGTTCGTAAAATGAAAGGTTTGAATCGCATGCTTGTCATTACTGATGGTATGCGTGCAAAGGGCATGCCAGACGGTATTTATACATTAGGTGGCGAAGAAGTAGAAGTGTTTGATAATCGCTGTATTCAACGTAAAACAGGCTCCTTAGCAGGAAGTGTTTTGACTATGAATACAGCAAGAAAAAACATAGAAGAGTGGCTGACACTTTCACTAATCGAACAAGTTCGTCTTGTTTCTCTAAATCAAGCAATTCATTTAGGAGTTTCCAATCGTAAAGGCTCTCTTGCTGTAGGGAAAGATGCAGATGTTATTTGGCTTAATGCTGAGGGGGAAATAGAGAAAACCTTTTGCTTAGGGAATCTTGCCTTTGAAAAGAATTGATATATCGATAGGCATCCTTTTGATTAGATGATATATTGATAACAAAACCTAGAAGAAGGATGAGTAGAGATGAAACCGTTAGATCAAGCTAGTGTAATCCCGCTATATCATCAATTGAAACAAAGATTATCTGCTAAGATTCAATCGGGAGAGTGGAAGCCGGAGGATAAAATTGATTCTGAAAATCAATTGATGGAGATGTTTCGCGTCAGTCGAAATACTGCAAAGAAAGCAATTGAAGAATTAGTACAAGAAGGAAAACTATACCGTATTCAAGGGAAAGGTACTTTTGTTGCAAAGCCAAGGTTTGAACAATCGCTTGGTGGTTTTTATAGTTTTAGTCGTGTGCTTCAAGAAAAAGGTTTAAACCCAAGAAATGAAGTACTTGAGATTCAGGAAGTATTCCCTTCAACAAAGGTTAGACACAGTCTTGAATTAGGTGAAGATGAACGAGTCATTGAAATGAAGCGCTTACGTTTTGCAGATAATGAACCGATTGTTTTAGAATCATCATTTTTACCAAAAAGTATTATCAAGGATAGTGAAATATTACATGAGGTTAGTTCCTCTTCCTTGTATAGCTTATTAGCACAACGTTTTGACATTATCGTTGTGAGGGCAAAAGAAGCTTTCGAGCCTGTACTTATTAGTAAAGATGAGGCACATTTGTTAAAAACGGAGGCAGGAAAACCCGCTTTATTACTAGAACGTACTGCATTCGATACTTCAGGAAAGCCAGTCGAATTTTGCATTTCAATAGTAAGAGGCGATCGCTGCCGGTTTTATACAGAATTAAACTAAACTCATAGTTACGATCTATGAGTTTCATAATGTTAAAGAATAAAATGGCCAAGGTATAGTAATCTTTGTGAATGTTGGCATTTTAAATGTGGGTGATTTCTGTTTCTGGTGACTACTTGCTGAGGGTCGAGTGCTTTTTCTGCTTATGTTGGTTCTGACACTTTGCTTTCGCGCAAGCCGTGAAGAGTTCCGTTTATCGTTATAAAAATGAGTATCATGCTAAGTTTGGTTGGTGTGCAAGACTGAACGACTCCTTTGCATTCACAGAGATGATCCTGCAACAAACTTATAGAGGAGCAAAGGCTAAAAGTATCGTGTCCCGGCTTCGTAACCAATACCCTTTTGGTTCAAACTGCTAATCGGACACCACTGGAAAGTGCTCAGTCAGAACGGAAATCCATCCATTTGTTTTGTCGATGAGTTCCTACTGTATAGACATCTTAAACTCATTGACATAATTGCTTTTTAATAATGCTTCATCAGTTATCAGAATTTTTATACTATAAATTATACCAACAACCCATTGAGGGAGGAACTCGATTATGCCATTAGTGACGACGAATGAAATGTTAGAAGACGCTTATAGAAATAATTATGCAATTGGTGCGTTCGGAGCGCATAATTTGGAAATTATTAAAGCAGTTATTGCAGGAGCAGAGAAGGTAGGTGCACCTGTTATTTTACAAACGACTTCAAGCACTTATAAATATGTAGAAATGCATTATATGATGGCGCTTGCTAAAACAGCTGCTGAGCAAGCAAAAGTACCAGTAGCCCTACATTTGGATCACGGTGAGTCCTATAAAGTTGTAATGGAATGTTTACGAGCGGGCTATACGTCGGTGATGATTGATGGTTCTACGTTACCCTTTGAGGAAAATATTAATCTTGTGAAAAGAGTTGTAGAGGCTGCAAGTGCAATTCATGTGCCTGTCGAAGCAGAGCTTGGAACAATTGGTGGTGTAGAAGATGATGTAACAGTTGACAAGAAAATGGCCTTTTTCACTGATCCTAAACTAGCTGAATGCTTTGTGAAAGAAACAGGTATCCAATCGTTCGCGCCAGCTTTTGGCACAGCACACGGTAAGTATAAACAAGAACCACAGCTACAATTCGAACTACTGCAGGAAATTCATCGTGCTACAAATGTGCCATTAGTTATGCACGGTGCATCAGGTGTACCAGAAGAAAGCGTACGTAAATCTTTAAAATACGGTATTGCGAAAGTGAATTTTTCAACAGAGCTAAAAGATTTATTTGCCGAGCAATTAAGAGCCTTCTTTATAGAAAATCCGACAGAAAATGATCCAAGAAAGTATTTTCTTCCTGCACGAGAGGCATTAATTGAGTTAGTAGAGCAAAAGATTGTGATGCTACAAAAATGATTACGACGATAACTTTAAATGCAGCCATTGATCAAGTATATGAAATGAATTCTTTAATGCTTGGTAAGACAAATCGAGTATTGCAGAAGCTGCAGCAAGGTGGAGGAAAAGGCATTAATGTCGCCCGTGTCATTCAAACGCTCGGTGGTGAAGTGGTCATTGGTGGTTTCGTTGGCGGACTAAATGGGGAAAAAATAAAGGCACTATTAAAGGAAGAAAACATGCAAACAGGGTTTATTCAAATAGAGGGCGAAAGTCGAATTTGTCTAACCGTTTCAAATAAGCAAACGAAGGAAATGACCGAGCTTTTAGAAGACGGACCAACGATTTACGAGCATGAATGGCAAGAAATGCTGAAATGGATTAAAGCTCAAGTGGAGTGTTCTGAATATTTCGTGCTTTCGGGAAGTCTACCTAAGGGTATACCAATGGCTGCTTATGGAATGATTATTCGATTATTAAAACAAAAAGGTGTTCGGGTTGCTCTCGATACGAGCGGAGAAGCTTTGAAGCAAGGCGTTGAAGCAATACCTTTTATCATTAAACCTAATGAGGATGAAATTGTTCAATTAATCGGGAAACAGGTTAAAGCGCAAGACGACTTCATTCAAGCTGGTGAAAAAATACAGGATTTAGGAATTGAGCATGTATGTTTTTCGTTGGGCGAAAAAGGGGCTTTATTTGTTAATCGTTTAGGGGTTTACCAAGTAAATGCACCGAAAATTAATGTTATAAATACAGTTGGTAGCGGTGATGCGTTTTTAGGAGGCCTTGTCTATAAGCTTTCAGAAGGTGTGGACTGTACGGAGGCATATAAATGGGCTGTTGCATGTGGCTCTGCAAATGCAGGTGAAAAAGAAATTGCGAAAGTACAAAAGGAGACTGTTCAAAGTCTCATAAAAGAGCTACAAATAACTAAAATTAAAGAGAGATAGGGGTTTTATTTATGCACACGTATAATGAGATTATGAAACAAGCGCAACAATTAGGTAAAACAAAAGAGATTGTTCAGTCGCTTACGTTCAATGAAGAGGCTGTAGACATAGCTCTTTTCACAGGATGTGGGACATCATATTATTTAGCAATTGCAGCTGCACGTTATTACCAATCGGCAACAGGAGAAGTAGCAGTAGCAGTCCCAGCATCTGAGCTATTTTTACACACGGATACTCACATTCTATCAAATAAAAAGTATAATATTATCGGTATTTCACGCTCAGGAACAACTTCTGAAATTATTATGGCATTGGAGCATTTGAACGGAGCAGAGAATATTCGTACAATGGCAGTTACGTGTAATGGTGATACACCAATGGCTGAAGTAGCAGATGAAGTGATTGCCTTAAACGATATTTCAGAGAAAAGTGTGGTCATGACGCAATCATTTTCTAATATGTTATATGCTCTTCAACTATATGCGGCAAAAATTAGTCAACGTGTTGAATGGATGAACCAATTAGAAAAAATTCCTGCACTTGTTAAAATAGCATTAGGCAATGGCGAGCAGTTAAAGCAAGTGACAGAGGATTTAACGAAAAAACGTTTTATCTTTTTAGGGTCAGGTGCTTATAACGGATTAGCTAAAGAAGCGACATTAAAGCTAAAGGAAATGACACAAACAGAATGTGAAAGCTATTCGAATTTAGAATTCCGCCACGGTCCAATTTCTATTGTAGATAAAGAGACTGTCGTTATTTTATTTACACAAAAAGAAACGAAGGACTTCGATCAAGCATTAATAAAGGATATTCAAAAGCTTGGTGGTTTTGTTGGTGTAATTGGTACAGCTTCAGCAGACTTGGAAGCAGATTTAATCATTAGACTTTCAGAAGAAATAGATGACTTGAATCGCCTTGTTGAAGTAGTTCCGTATTTCCAATTTTTAGCATATCAACGTGCAATATACAAAGGCTATGATCCAGATAAACCACGTAATTTAACGCAAGTCGTAAGCCTTTAAAAAATGAATCACTTCACTCAGTGAATAATAAAGAGGTAAAAGTTACTGTGAAATGAACATCCTGTTGTCCCAAATCAATCGGACACTACTGGTAGTTAATGCGGGATAAGAAAATTGGCGGTGAAAAAATGAGTTACATTTTAGCAGCAGACATAGGTGGAACAAAATTAGCCGCGGCTTTGTTCGATATAAATCAGCAATTATTGAGCACAAAAGAAGTGGCTAGTGATAACACAAATCGAGAAACTTTATTTGCTTGTTTGATTGGTAGCTTTGCAAAGCTATGTGCAGAAAAGGAAATTACGTTTAATGAAATTTCAAAGGTATCTATTGGTGTGCCTGGTATCGTTGATATTGAACAAGGTATCGCGGTTTATCAAAATAATATACCTTGGGAGAACTTTCCGATTTGTATGCGGTTAACTGAAGTGTTTCCACATGCTCATATTAAAATGGACAACGATGTGTATATAGCAACATGGGGAGAATATCGAGCTAGAAAGTTCTCCAAAGAAACAATGGTCTATGTTACATTGAGCACCGGTATTTCTTGCTGTACGGTTGTAAATAGTGAATTTTTAAGGGGAACCGGACTAGCTGGTGAAATTGGTTTTAGTATTGTTGATAATGACGGAACTACACTAGAAGAGAGTGTTGCTGGCCCGGCAATTGAAACATTAGGGAGAAAGCTACTCGGTGATTCTGAGATAGAATTGAAGGATATGATGGAACTTTACTATAATGGGAATTCTATCGTCGATAAGATTTTGGAGCCATTAGTCCAATCGGTAGAGAAACAGTTGCAGCAAATAATACTACTGCTTGATCCACATTGTATCGTTTTAGGAGGAGGCTTTTTTAATCATCATCCTAAAATCATTGACTATATTAAAGAAGCGATTCAGCAGCGTTTTGTAGGAACACCTTTTGCAGGGAAAGAACGAATCATTGAAAGCAGCATTCATAAAGGTGAAGCGGGTCTTTACGGAGCAGCGATAAAATAATAAAAGGCAGTAAACAAATGAGCGTTTGTTTACTGCCTTTTTCTATTTTTAAAGGATAACGTAGGTTTCCCTAGGAAGGGAAGGAGTATACTGTGCTGATGCCTGCAGATGTTTTTTGTGCGAAAGCACGATGTTAACGTAGCGGCAGCAACAGAAGGGTCGACACGAAATCGGCCATTTCGGTATTGCCCTGAACTATTTTTATCGATGCAGGAAAGTTAGCCGTTATCGCGTAGATGCGATGATTTTAGGCTAACATCCCATTTGAACGCCTTTCCGATCCCGTAATATCTAACCTTAGCGAATGCGTTGCTCTGTTTCTAAGTCAAAGAAATGAACGCGTGACATGTCAAATAGTAGATGCGCAACCTGACCTTGTGTAATTTTTGTATCGGAGTTCACCCGCGCGATATAAGGCTGACCATTTAATTGGGCATGTAACATTAGCTCAGCACCTGTTAATTCGGATACTTCAATATTCGCGTCAACAGCTGTGAAGAACGGTTCAGGATTTACAGAAGATTTTTCATAAATATGCTCTGGTCGAATGCCAAGAAACAGTTCTTTTTGTAAATAACCTCGTTCTTTTAATAATTTACTTGTTTCTGCTGGAATAGCTAGTGTAATATCAGCAATCTGAATCCCGTTTTCTTGGAATACGCCTTTAAAGAAGTTCATGGATGGTGAGCCGATAAAACCACCAACAAATTTGTTCTCTGGTGTTCCATATACTTCTTCAGGTGTCCCGATTTGTTGAACTATACCATCCTTCATTACAACGAGACGAGTGGCCATTGTCATCGCTTCTGTTTGATCGTGTGTTACATAAATAGTAGTCGTTTTTAATCGTTGGTGAAGCTTTGTTATTTCAGCGCGCATTTGTACGCGAAGCTTTGCATCTAAATTGGATAGAGGCTCATCCATTAAAAAAATATTTGCATCGCGGACGATGGCTCGACCGAGTGCCACACGTTGACGCTGGCCACCTGATAGAGCTTTCGGCTTGCGATCTAAATACTTTTCTAAATCGAGAATTGCAGCTGCATTGTGGACACGCTCTTTTATTTCCTGCTTAGAAAACTTGCGAAGCTTTAAGCCAAATGCCATATTATCGTAAACAGTCATATGTGGATATAGTGCGTAGTTTTGGAAAACCATCGCAATATCTCGATCCTTAGAAGGTACATTGTTCATTTTCTTGCCATCTATTAAAAATTCTCCAGACGAAATTTCCTCTAAGCCGGCAATCATTCGTAATGTTGTCGATTTCCCACAACCTGAAGGCCCGACAAGTGCAATAAACTCTCGATCTTGAATTGTTAAATTAAAGTCAGATACAGCTGTTACACCGCCATCATATGTTTTAATAATATTTTTAAGTATGATTTTTTCCATGTTTATAAGCCCCTTTGTTTGTTTTTTTTAGTGTATAAAAGTATAGGGGAAAACTAAATATTTAAAATGCATAATTTTCAGTTATTATTTTTGTGCATTTTGTAATTTTGATCGAAGAAAGCTAGCAATATAGACGAGTATAGCACCGTCTAAATTTTTTGTAGAAATATTTGTTGTTTCTTGAAATTTTGCTAAACGGTAATTAAGCGTATTACGATGAATATGTAGTTTCTTTGATGTCAAAGAAATATTTAACCCACATTCGTAAAATGTCCTGACTGTATCAAGTAACTCCATATCAGACTGCAAAGGTATTAAAATTTGTTCTTCTATAAATTGCAATATGGAAGCAGGCATTTGTTGCGTTAATAAAATAGGAAAAATCGTTTCAAATGAATAAAACTGTTCAGCATTTTTATAATGTAAGCATTCCTCAAACCATTGAGCTTCCCGTTGGAACTTACTTGGGAATTGCTTATTTATTTCATAAGTTTCGCCTTGATACAAATGAATTTGAACGAAAAAATCTGTTTCAATTGTGCGAATAAGTGCAATGAAATCTTCCTTTTTATTAATCGAATGATCCATCGCCTCAATTAATAGAAAGCGATTTGTGGCAACCTGAAGTACTACCGTATCTTGCTGGAAAAAGCTTAAAGTAGCTTCTTTTAACTCTTCAGCAGGAGGATTATCATTTAAAAAAATGAGCTGAATAACACGAGCGTTGCTAAATGATAATTTAGATGGTATGTCACCGTTCAAATATAAAAATTCATACCAGATTTCTGATGGTTGGGATATTGTAGAAGTGATCTCCGTATAAAAAACAGTGAGCCACTGGTAGTCACGCTGTGAAATCTCTTGCTTTGAAACAGAAAACCATGCATTTGCTTGTCGATGGTAGAAATAAAAAAAGTCATACACTAACTCCGTTGGCTTTGTTCGATAATGACGGTAAGTAGAAAACAATGCTTTGAGATTTAAGTTCATTCGATAACTCCTTCCTTTTATATGCAGGAACCATATGAATGGCTCCCTTACGAGTAGACAGTGGAAATAATTATGGGCTTAAGCAATAGTCCTTATGTTTTTGTTGGCGTACGGTGTAGCCATTTACGATAAGTAGCGTGATAAATACTAGCCATTCCAAGTGTAACATTTTGTATTTCAATGAACATAGGAGTGTCAAAACTAATAGAAGGAGAGAATGTTAACTATATTCGGAAGGAAGATTGGATAACATCCTTGAAGAGTTATCCCATATAATGAAAATATAGAATATTTAGTTTTTAAACAGAAGCAAAATGGAGGCGTAAAATGCAAATCAAATCAAATGAGCAATTGCTAAGAGTATTAGATAATTTATTACGCGAACCGCAAGGGTTTTGGAATGGGTTTTATGATCAAACATTTAAAAAGGTACCTTTTTTCGTTAATAAACCTGATGAAAATCTAGTAAGCTATTTTGAAAAAAAGATGATTCGACCAAATAGTGTTTTAGAGTTAGGTTGTGGTGCAGGACGAAATGCTATTTACTTAGCAAAACAAGGCTGTTCAGTTGTTGGTGTCGACTTATCGGATCATGCATTGCAGTGGGCGCAAAAAAGGGTTGATGAAGCAGACGTCAATGTAGATTTCATTTGCGCTAATATTTTTGAACTGAATCTACAAGAAGAGAGCTTTGATTTTATTTATGATTCAGGTTGTTTTCATCATATAGCACCTCATCGTCGTGTGACGTATATTGAATTGATTCATACACTATTAAAGCCCAATGGTTACTTTGCTTTATGCTCATTTGAGGAACATGGTACATATGGTGGTTCAGCCATCTCGGATGAAGAAGTATATATAAAACGTAGCTTAGAAGGCGGATTAGGATATACCGAACATCAACTGAAAGAAATATTTCAATCATTAGAGGAAATAGAAATACGGAAAATGAAAGCCGTATCTGATGAACACCAATATTTTGGTCTAGAAGGATTTTTAGTAGGTTTATTTAAAAAGGAATAGGAGGTAAAAGAGGCTAGCCCTTTCAATTATTCCCGGGAAATAAATACGATAGTTCTTAAAGAACGAGCTGATAGAAAGGACTTCAAAATGTATGTTTATTAGCCTTTTATAGGTGCAATTCTTCGTTTTGAAGGGTTGCATTTTTTGAATCAGACCATACCACAAGGGAGGGAAAATCCCTATACTGTGGACCTTTTGAGTTAGAAACAGTTATGTAAAAATAAAGCAAGGGGGTCAAGGGAGTGTTTAATGATTTTAAGCTTATAGGTAATCGTCCGGTTTATAGTCAATTAAAAGACTATTTAAAAGAAATGATTATGAAGGGACACTTGCGGGAGCATCAAAAGCTTCCATCTACCCGCGAACTTAGTAAATTATTATCGATTAGTAGAAATACGGTACTAAATGCATATGCAGATTTAGAGCAAGAGGGCATGATCTATGCAGTGAAAGGAAAAGGTAATTTTGTAGGGAAAGTCGAAACGTTGAAAGCTACATCTGTCGAATTTAATTGGAAGGAGAGACTGAATAACGTTACCTTGTTAGCTGATGAGCTAGATTTAATGAAGCAAGATATTCATTGGGAAAAAGGAATGATTTCCTTCAATAGTGTTTCTCCCGATGAGAAGCTTTTTGATGTTGAAAATTTTAAAAGAGCTTTTCTGACTCGGATGTCCCTTGAAGGAGATATCGTTTTGAATTATGGGTATGCAAAGGGCTATAAACCTTTAATCGAGTACCTTCTTCACTATATGGAAATGAAGGGTGTAGATATTTCCAATAAGGATATTTTGATTACGAATGGCTTTACCGAGGGCTTAGATATTTTATTATCTTCCTTAGCGAAAAAATCTGGACGTGTTATTTGTGAAAACCCTACTCACCATGCGGCATTAAAGCTTTTTCGTCTACATGGATTTGATATACACGGAATCGACATGAAGGATGACGGTATCGATATTGAACAAGTTAAGAAAAGCTTATCGGAAAAGGAATTTGATTTTGCTTATTTAATCCCGTCCTATCATAATCCGACAGGTATTGTGACATCCTCTGAAAAAAGAGCTGAAATTATTAGGCTTTTTTCACAATATCAAATTCCAATTGTGGAGGATGGTTTTAATGAGGAATTACGTTATTCAGGCTCGCATTTAGCACCGCTAATGACTTTTATCGGTGAGGGCAACAATGTTATTTATATTAGTAGCTTTTCTAAAATTCTTTTTCCAGGCTTACGTGTCGGGTGGGTATTAGCTGATAAGGAACTTATCTACTGTTTAGAAAGTATGAAAAGAGCACGTACTATTCATACATCGACACTAGATCAGGCTGTGCTTTATCAATATTTACAGGATGGTTATTTTGAAAAATATTTAAAAAAGGCTAAGTTTGTATATAAGAAAAAGTATGAATTAGCCCGTCAAGCTTGCCACCAATACATTCCTTTTAAAAGAATGACGGGTGATGGAGGACTTCATCTTTTTATTGAGTTAGAAGAAGGAATAGATGCTCGTACACTATTGAAGAAATGCTATCAAAGGAGAGTTGTTTTTTATCCTGGTGACGTTTTTTACTGCAATGGTGAGGGCAGTAACACATTTCGATTAGGGTTTTCTCGGCTAAAAGAAGAGGATATTGTGCGTGGTATTAAGATTATTGGTGATACTTTAAAAAATGAAATAGGGAGTTGAACAGATGAAGATTGGCGTTATTATGGGGGGCATTTCCTCGGAGAAGCAGATCTCTATTATGACAGGAGAAGAAATGATCGCTCATATAGATAAGAGTAAATACGAAGTGGTTGCTATTAAACTAAATGAACATAACACGTCAGAGCTTATTGAAAAGGTGAGAGATATTGATATTGCTTTATTAGCACTACATGGCAAATTTGGAGAGGATGGCACGATTCAAGGTGTACTAGAGGCTATGGGCGTTAAGTATACGGGGAGTGGAATACTTTCAAGCAGTATGTGTATGGATAAAAACATTTCGAAAAAAATTTTACGTTATGAAGGCATTGAAACACCGGATTGGCTCCATCTTGCGAATATCGAGGAGCTTCAGTTCGATGAATTAGATAAGATAGACTATCCGTTCGTAGTTAAACCTAATTCGGGTGGCTCCAGTGTAGGGGTGAAAATAGTTTATGATAAAAATTCTTTACTCACTTCCGTCGAGGAAGTATTCAAATGGGATGCTGAAATCATTATTGAAAAATATATAGAAGGTGAAGAAATAACATGCTCCATTTTGGACGGGGAGCTATTACCGATTATTTCGATTCAACATACAGCGCAGTTCTTTGACTATAAGGCGAAATATGAGGATGCCGCAACAATAGAGGAAGTTGTAGAGCTTCCACCTGCCATACATGAACGAGTTACCGAGGCAGCAAAGGCTTGCTATAAAGCATTAAAGTGTGATGTTTACGCCAGAATCGATATGATGATCAAGGATGGAATCCCATATGTCATGGAGGTTAACACATTGCCAGGGATGACAAAGAACAGCTTACTCCCAAAAAGCGCATCGTCGGCAGGAATTACTTATACAAAACTTTTAGATAGGATTATTGAAATTTCCTTACAGGTTAGAAGAAATGGGGATCATTGAAGTATGAATAGCTAAACGTTCAATAAAAAACACCTGTATGTTGATGTGGGATCATCCCATTTTCAACAAGAGGTGTTTTCTCAGTTGTCTTATTAAGCTTTAGATAATTCAATAAATCCATGTCCAAAAACATCTCGTACATCATGGATAGCAATAAAAGCATCCTTGTCTATTTCTTTGACGATTTTCTTTAGTTTTACAACTTCCTGTTTACTAATAACAATATACAAAATCTCTTTTTGTTCCTTCGTGTAATAGCCATGGCCTGATAGAACTGTCACGCCTCGGTTCATAAAACCATTCACATGACTGGCAATCTCCTCTGGTTTTTTCGAAATAATCGTAACTGCCTTTTTCGGATTTACACCTTCAATAACAAACTCCATTACCTTTGTTCCAACATAAAGCATAATGACAGTAAGCATTAATGCTTCTGCTCCGATAATAAAGTAAGATGAAAAAGCAACTATTAAATCAAAAAACAATAAACCGTAACTAATACTCCAGCCTAAATATTTGTTCGTCATTCTAGCTAAAATTGTTGAACCTGCTGTTGTTCCACCAACTCTTATAATTAAGCCTATACCAACTCCAGCAAACACCCCACCAAAAATAGCGTTCACAATAATTTCATTCGAAGAAATCGACCACGATTCTGTTAAATGTAAAAACAGTGAATGAAGGGATACCGCAATAATCGTATAAATAGTCGTTTGCCTACTTAAAAATTTATAGCCAACAACTAATAAAGCTGCGTTTAGCAAAAAGCTCACAATACTTGGCGACCATCCAAATAAATAAAAGGCAATGATTGTTAAACCTGTAACGCCACCTTCACCTAAATCATTCGGTATAACAAATAAGTTTACTGCCAGTGCAAAAAGCAACGCCCCGATCGTAATCATTAAAAAATCCATCATGAACTTCTTCATATATACACCACCACAACAAATTGTATTTTCCTAAATACATACTATATCAAGCTCTAGACATTTTATATACTTTTTGGAATGTTCGTTTATGATAAATCTATAATTGTTAGTATGTCCTTTATTAGAGAAAAAGTCGAATTAAAAAAATAGTTCATGAAGCTGTTAATTAATTATGCCTTTAGCATAATTGCCCGCTGAAAGAAGTTAAATAGTTATGTGGAATCTGCTGAAATCAGCTTATACTATACCCTTTAATAATTGGGGAAAGGAAATAAATAAAAAAATAAAAGGGGTGTTAGAAGCCGTTATGGATCAATCGTTAGCAATTCGTAATATGAAAATGAGCTTGAGAATATTAAATATAGTATTAAGAGATGATGCAGCAGTATAGGAAGTGAAGAAATTGACGATTATCGTAAGATTGGATCGTGTATTAGCTGATAGAAAAATGCAATTAAGTGAGCTTGCAGAAGCAGTAGATATATCGATTGTCAATTTATCGAATTTAAAAACGGGAAAGGTAAAGGCAATACGTTTTTCCACGTTAAATGCACTTTGTAAAGTCTTGCATTGCCAACCAGGAGATATTTTAGAGTATGCTGAAGATGAGGATACCTTTGAGTAAAAAAAATTTCTAAGCCGTACTATAGGATGGAAATACGTTTACGTACATTTCTGGAACAAGTTGCATAGGATAACCTTATAATGTGTGAGGGGATTGAGAAAATGTACTACATTCCTTATTACGGAAACACGCCTATGTATAACTATGGAGATCAGCTTGTTTATTGGACACCTCCTTATCAGACGGGGTACGCGAACAGAGCTGAGCCTTCTCGTTTTTCCAATGGCGAAAGTATTGTATTAAAAGATTATGGGCCCAAGCCACTTGTCATCAATCTTAAAGATGCAGCTAAGCAAAACGATACGTATCGTACTACTCTGTGGACGGGAAAGAATTCACAAATTACGTTAATGAGTATTAATGTTGGTGAGGATATCGGTTTGGAAATACACCCAAATGTGGATCAATTTATATATATTGAACAGGGTGAGGGATTTGCCCAAATGGGCCCGAGTAAAAACAATTTAAACTATGAAAGAAACGTCTATGAAAACTTTGCTGTAGTAGTGCCTGCAGGAACATGGCATAACGTCACAAATACAGGAAATATACCACTAAAGCTTTATTCAATATATGCTCCTCCTAACCATCCATTTGGTACGGTACATGTTACGAAAGCAGACGCTATGGCCTCGGAAGCAGGCTACGGTCAAGGCAATGAATAATCGAAGCTTTTTCCTTGATCATACAAGCATAACTACAAAAGACAACTCCTACTTAGAGAAGTTGTCTTTTTTGTCGTCGTTTAAATGAAATATATATAGATAATAAGCCATTCACTGTTAAAAGGGTAACTAGTGCTATAACCAAAAATGCAATATCAGGGGCAAAATATCTAATAGTGTGCCAAGGTGTTCCTGTATTATAGCTTAATAATGGAATGGAGATAATGGCCAAAACTAAAAGTATAAGACCGAATATACCCAACACGCCTCTTTTGTTCACATTTTTAGCTTTAACTTTTATTAACAGATAAATAAACAGCACAAAAAGTAAACATATCATAGCGATTGTTATGACTTGAGATGTAGGTGTGTATTTAGGTGCGTCAACGGGCTCTTTTCCATTTAAAATGTTGATAATCCCTTCTTTCAAGTAAAGAAGTGACTTTTCCTCTAATATATGACTTTTGTTCGTGAGAATTACCCCGCCCCAATCGGTTTCTGGTAGATAAAATACTTCTGAGCGTGCGTCAGGATTTGAACCAGAATGCCATATCATTTCTTCTTTGGATTCTGGATACGAGATTCGTACACCAAGGCCGTAGTATCGATATTTACTAGTTTGAACAAACGGTGATATATAAAGGTTCATCGCATTTTTACTTAAAAAATTGTTATGCTCATGGCGACTAAGTAGTTTAATGTACTGCACCATATCTGTTGCACTTGCCGTTATATATCCATAGGGTGTCCCTCCATTATCAAACGTGACTGCACTTTTGACAGGGTGACCAAGCCATGATTGATAGCCAGCTAAGTATCCTTTTTCATAGGCTATGCTACTATTAGCGGCTGCATTTTTCATCCCTAATGGAGAAAAAACTTGTTCCTCCATATATTTAGAAAATGGTTGTTTGGTAACCTCTTCGATGAGAGCTCCAAGAATAGAAAAGTTAGCATTACTATATTGATGTTTTTCCCCAGGAGCAGCAGTCAGCTTCACATTCGATAAACTTTCTACATTGTCCTTTATAGCACTTAAATCTTTAGATTCCTTGTCTGATATAGCTAAGCCAGAATAAGTGCTTATCCCACTTGTTTGCGTAAGTAAATGTTTAATCGTTATTTGAGAAGCGGCTTGTTTGTCTTTCAGGGTAAACCAAGGCATGTACTTTTGAACTGGATCATCTAATTGAATAATGCCTGCATCAAGTAACCTCATGATGGCTAAGCCTGTTAGTGATTTACTAATTGAGCCGACTACAAATGGAGTTTCAGCAGTTACCTTTTCTTCGGATTCTCCTGTTACACCCCATGATTTAGAATAAAAGATATCATTTTTATGAACAATTGCAATAGATGCACCTGGAATTTGCTGCTCTTCTAAAAAGTTTTCAACATACTTATCTATAGTACTCTTAACATCTTGTTCTGCGGCTTCTGTGGAGATTGGTGAGACTAGTTGAAATAGATAAAGTGGAATTACTAAGAAACAAACTAATATAGCTTTATATATTGGTTTTTTTTTCATTGTTATTTCACCTATTTCCTCCAAAAATTTTTATTGCAAGTAAAGATATTAAAGAGGAAGTAGAAATGCTGATTGTAATTAGCAAGAAGTTCCACCAAGCAACATCAGAAATCTGATAAACAATATTATAATGGAATGTTGCCATAGTCTTTTGCGGATTAAAAGAATCTGTCAAAAACATCGATAGTAGTAGCTGACAAGCAAGATAGGCAATAATAAAAGTACAAAACCCAAGAGCTATTGATATTCCAGGTCGACTTTTCCGCATTTGTTTTATTTCCGAATGTAGATCTATACCTTTAATCTCTAAAAAATCTTTAATAAATGTCGTAGTATCTCCCAGATCATTTATACTATCAATTCCATTATCACGAGATTCTTGGATATGCTCTAAAAGCTGTTGTTTTATATTCTTTCTTTCTTTTGAGCTAATACGATACTGTTTTAACTCATTTAGAACTTCGGTTACATATTGTTTTTCTACTAAACTTAATTCCATACTCATTCAATAGGTTCTCCTTTCAGACCGCTTTGAAGTAGGGATTTTATGTCTTGTTGCAACTCCAACCATTCATTGATTTTTTTTTGAAGATAAACTTCTCCTTTTTCATTGATTTCATAATAAACTCTGACTTTTCCGTTGTCTGTCATTTCACGGTAAGTATCAACCCATTCTTGATCTTTTAACTTAGTCAAGATGGGATAAATGCTGCCTACTCCCTTCAATTTCAAATTGTGTTTTTCTAATTCTTTCATAATTTCATAGCCATAACTTTTTTTCTTAGACAAAATAGACAATACACACATTTCTAAATGACCTTTTATTAAACTTGTTCTATCCATAGGTTAAATTTAACAAAAATATATACTTCTTTCAAGTATATATTTTTGTTGTGAATACTTTCGAGAGGTAATGATGAAATATTCGATCACATATCCTGCATGATGACCTACTTAAATCTTATAGAAGAAATGTAAAATTTATGCCAATACCTTTTGCACATCCTAACAGCACTTGTTAAAGTATGGTTAGTAGAATGTAGGCTTCAGTAGAGGTATGCTTTCTTCCGGCCAAAGCACCTAGTGGAACGGAACTCTACGTATGGTGGTGTTCATTATTATTCATTGGAGGATCATATAAATGGAATATAAACTATTAGGAAATGAAATTGAAGATTTAGTAGATTTGTTAACTCAAAACAAGTGGATGTATCATACCGATCAACATTTAAAAGAGGAATCCGTGCGAAAAGCATATACAGAAGGATACTATCAGTGCGATCGCGAAACACATTGGATAGTTGATAATGAAAAAAAGGTCGGGATTATTATCATTCATGACATAAGTGATACGATCCCGTTATTCGATATCCGTTTAGATATGCGCTATAGAGGAAAAGGATACGGTGTAAAAACCCTCCTTTGGTTACAAGATTACCTGTTTGGAGAAAAAGATAAGATTCGTATCGAAGGTTATACGAGAGTTGATAATATGGGAATGAGGAAATGTTTTGCGAAAGCTGGTTTTGTAAAAGAGGGCTATTTAAGAAATGCTTGGGAAAATGCAGATGGTACTGTGTCAGATAGTATCGTTTATGGTGCAATCAAAGATGATTGGATTTTAGGTAGAACAACGCCTATTAAAATCGATGACATACCATATTAAAATATAGGTAGAAAAGGACGTTGAGGAATGTCTACAGAAAATGATTTGTTAACAGCTTTTAAAAAATCCTGGTCCATTCAATCTAGCTCAAAATGGAGCTTAGATAATCCTGCAAAAGGCCAATGCGGAGTCACTGCATTAATTGTAAATGATATCCTTGGGGGCGAAATTTATAAAACGTGGCTTGATGAAGGCTGGCATTTTTATAATATTCTCGGAGGGGTCAGAAAGGATTTTACACAAGAACAATTTTCGTACAACCTCTACTATCAGGATGTTCGTTCTAGTAGGGAAGAGGCTTTCCAAGATACGAACGATATTCAATATAGCTATCTAAAATCACAGGTTCATGAGTATTTAGGAAAAAGCTAGGATCAACTGTAGCTACTTTTTGTATGTTGATTTAAGCGTAAGATACTGATATTCATTTTGTTAGGAGCGACGAAACCTTCTGTGAGATGTATCTTGGATGAAAAGTAATCAAACACAGTCCATTATAATTTAGGCTAGACCTTGTTACTATTTAATCGTAGTTATAATTCTCTTTTGGTTCAGCTTGTCTATCTATATAATGATGAGGAGCTGTTGATTTTTCACGGAGAGTGGCGACTCCTGCGGGATGAGCTTGCGCTGAAAGCCCCGCAGGAACGTAGTGACGAGGAGATTGAAGCCAAGCCCGCGGAAAGCCCCTACTCGGAGTGAAAATCAACCTTTGTTTATTGATACGCATTATTTTATATTTATCCTTTGGTCTACAAGCTGAAGCAGAGTGTTAACATCTCTGCTTTTTTTAATATTTAAACAAACATGTTGACGTAAATGAAACCATCGTGTTATTATTATCTCGAATTCAAGATAAATAAATTCAAGATAAATGAATTCGAACCTTTTAATCCATGTAGAAAGTAAAGCTTTACTTTTCATCATAAGGAGGTAATCATAATGGGTTTTTTAAATAAATTATTTGCTTCAAAAAAAGAGGAGGAAAAAACAATGGCAGAATTAAATATCGGGATTATTATCGGATCAACACGTGAAGGTCGTGTAAGTCCACAAGTAGCACAATGGGTAAAAGAAATCGCAGATCAACGAGGAGATGCAAACTATACAATTATTGATATTGCAGATTACAAATTACCTTTACTAGGTGAACCAGGGCAAGACGCTTCAGGCGCTCAAGCTTGGTCAGAAATTGTTGCAAAACAAGATGGATTTGTATTTATCGTACAAGAGTATAATCACTCTATTACAGGTGCTTTAAAAAATGCACTAGATTATTTACGTGTAGAATGGAATAACAAAGCTGCAGGTATTGTATCGTATGGTTCTGTAGGTGGTGCACGTGCAGCTGAACATTTACGTGGTATTATGGGTGAGCTTTTAATTGCAGATGTCCGTGTACATCCAGCATTGTCACTATTCACAGACTTTGAAAATGGTACTGATTTTAAACCAAAAGAAGTACAAACAGATTCAGTTAACCAAATGTTAGATCAATTAATTCCTTGGTCAAAAGCTTTATATACAATTCGTTAATCATGTTTAACTTATTTCAGCGGGTGTCCAAACACCCACTGAAATAGAGGAACTCAGTCTAAAAACGCCACGTCCTGTGGCAACGACTGAGTGACCAACTTCGTGCTGTTGCTGACGCTTCGCTTTCGCACAAAAACATCTGTTGGCCTAAAGCCTCCGGTGGATGTCACGGAATCGGAAAGGAGTTTTTTATGCAAGCAAAAAGCCGATTCTGGACCCAATTATGCCGAGGCATAATTGATAGATTGAGGTAGAACGATATTGGATAAAGTATAGGTGAACAATATATTTATCATGAAAGGGACTGTTAACATGAAAAAACATACTGCGGGTATTCACCATATCACAGCGATTGTAGGGCATCCACAAGAAAATATTGATTTTTATGCTGGTGTATTAGGTTTACGTTTAGTGAAACAAACAGTAAATTTCGATGACCCAGGCACATATCATCTTTACTTCGGGAACAAAGGTGGTAAACCGGGGACAATTATTACATTCTTCCCATGGGCAGATGCTTATCAAGGCCGCATTGGTGATGGCCAAGTTGGTGTAACTACTTATGTTGTACCAGAGGGAGCACTACCTTTTTGGATTAATCGTCTTGCGAAATTCGCTATTCCATGCCAAAAAGCTGAACGCTTTGGTGAACAAGTCATACAATTTGATGATCCACACGGACTTCATATTGAATTAGTGGCACGTGCGGAAGGTGAATTAAATGAATGGACATTTGGTGAAGTAACTCCTGAGGTTGCGATTAAAGGATTTGGCGGTGCAACATTGTATTCGAGTCACCCTGAGGAAACAGCAAAAGTCTTAACTGAAGTCATGGGTCTTGAGAAAGTAGCAACGGAAGGTGAGTATACTCGTTTCAAATCCAGTGCTGATATTGGCAATACAGTAGATTTAAAAGTAGTTCCTGGTATACGCGGTCAAATGGGAGTTGGAACAGTTCATCATATTGCTTGGAGAGCCCAGGATAATGCGGATCACCTAGAATGGCAAGAGTATGTAATGAATCATGGACAACATGTAACTGAAGTGAAAGATCGGAATTATTTTAATGCGATTTACTTCCGTGAACCTGGTGAGATTTTATTTGAAATTGCGACAGATCCACCTGGATTCGCTCATGATGAAACACCTGAAACAATGGGTAGTCAATTAATGTTACCAGCTCAATATGAACAGCACCGTGAACAATTAGAAAGAACATTAATTCCGATTGAAGTGCGTGTGCTTGATTAAGGAGGATGAGTTGTTTGATTTCGATTGATCCTACAAAAAATACTGAGCGTGAAAACTATAAATTATTAATTGGCAGTATTATTCCGAGACCAATTGCCTTTGTCACGACGAAATCAGAGCAAGGAGTCATCAACGGCGCACCTTTTAGTTTCTTTAACATCGTATCATCAAATCCACCGATGATTTCTCTAGCCATTCAAAGACCACAAGGGCGCTTAAAAGATACCGCTCGACATATTCTTTATCAGCAACAATTTGTTGTGCATATTGTAGATGAGGATAATGTTAAGCAGGTGAATGAAACGGCAGCTTCATTACCCGTAAGTGAAAGTGAAATTGATAAAGCTCAATTTACATTAACCGATAGTGAGCTAATATCTGTACCAGGTATTCAAGAGGCAAAGGTTCGGATGGAATGTCGTTTAGTACAGACAATTCCTTTGATGAATGGCGACGAACAGACGGGTGATTTGTTCATTGGTCAGGTTGTTCAATTTCATATAGATGAGACTATTTATAATGAAGGGCGTATTGACCCAAGGAAATTAAAAGCAGTTAGCAGACTAGCTGGCTCGAATTATGCAAAAATTGGAGAAATATTTGCTTTAGAACGTCCTCAATAAAAAAATGCGAAAATGTTGATATAACAGCATTTTCGCATTTTTTCGTTATGCTAAAATTCTTTCTATATTCTCTAAATTTTCTTTAGTTAATAAGATATCAGTTGCTTTCACATTAGTAGCCACTTGGCTTTTATGTTTTCCACCTGGGATAACTGCATCAATACCATCTTGAGCTAATAACCAAGCTAGTGCTAGATTTGGTAAGGTCGTTTGCTTTTCCTCTGCAATTTCTTTTAACTCATCTATTTTTAGTAATGTTTGTTCAAATAATTCACCTTGGAATAAAGGATCCGAAATTCGCCAGTCTCCAGCGCCCAACTTAAAGTCTTTTGTATACTTACCACCAAGTAGGCCATATGCAAGTGGACCGTATGGAATAAAGGAAATATCATTTTTTACACAGTATGGCAATAATTTTTGTTCTGCAGATCGGTTTAACATATTGTACGGTGATTGTAACACTGAAATATCATTATGCACATTAGCTTCTTCAAGTTGATCTAATGTTACGTTTGAAATGCCTATTGCTCCGATTTTTCCTTCTTCTTTTAAGCGTGATAATTCCCCAATCGACTCCGCAAGAGGGGTCTCGTTGTCTGGGAAGTGTAAATAGTAGAGGTCAACATAGTCCATTTGTAGCCGGCTCAAGCTATTTTCAAGTGCACTTCGTAAATATTGCGGATGATTATTTGTTTTTACAGAGCCATCCTCAAACCAATGCCTGCCGCCTTTTGTCGCTAAAACAAAATCTTCCCTAGAATATTTATTTAATACTTCGCCAACAAGTTCCTCTGAACGCCCTTTTCCATAGATATCTGCTGTATCAAAAAAAGTTAACCCTAGGTCAAGTGCAGCTGTGACTAGCTCCGTCCCGTCTTGTTCATTTAAGTTTTCATATAAGTTATGGCCACCTACAGCATTCGTCCCCAGACCAATTTCGGAAATCTTGATATTTGTTTTTTTTAATGTATGAAATTTCATATTCCTACCTCCTCTGTTTTCTGTAATTAGAATAGAGTAAAAAAAATATTTTACCAACATACACCGTTATAGTTTCATATATAGAAACAAAAGCATTTTAATTGCAAATAGAAGATCCAATCAATTATGCCTGGACGTAATTGCGTTCGGAATCCGTAACATCTGCCGGAGGCTTTAACTTCTTGCAGCGTGTTTTTTGTACTAAAAGCGTAGCGACGGATACAGATGTTTGGACAACCGCTGAAAAGTAACTTAAACAGCATTCATCTCATCACCTATATAGGTGGGAGACCTTTTCCTTTATGCTAACAGGTAATGGATTTCTTCCGTTAATTGCTGGCTTGCCTCTTCTAACTTTTTTGCAAATGACCGAATGGCCGTTTTCTTCATTTGATTTGTCGAACCGTGCAAGGCAATCGCACCGAAGACTTCTTCATTCACATAAATCGGAACTGCGATACAAATTTTACCTACATTTGTTTCTTCATTATCAACAGCATATCCCTGTGTTTTAATGACCTGTAAATGAGGAATTAATAGCCCATAATCATAGAAGGTTTTTGTTGTAAATGTATTAAGTTCAATACTATTTAATATTTCACGTTGTTTTTTAGCTGACAGATGAGCTAATACTACTTTTCCAAGTGCGCTTGAATGCATAGGTGTCCGAGTATCGATTGCTTGATAAGCAGGATGGTCAAAAGGCTCTCTAATCACATTTTTTATCACCATCTCACAATCTTCCAAAATACCAATGTAAGTAGTTATTTCTTCTTGGCGAGCTAATTGATATGGCGCCACGAGAGACGTCCATTGTATATCTTTGTGCCAATATAAGTGCTCATCCCTAAAGATATGCGGATTTAATTGATAGTATTTATTATATTTAATGACATAATTCATTTTTTCGAGCGTATAAAGCATGCGAAAAACGGATGTCTTATTCATTGATAATTCTTCCATAATTTCAGTTAATGTAAGAGAATGCTTTTGACGTAATACATCCAAAATCAAAAGGCCTTTTTTTAATGTCGATACTTCATAGGAATCCATTTTGCCCTCTCCTAACTTTAAATTTCTAGCTTGTACAATACCATCTTTACTTTTGATTTACTAGTTTGGATCGTTTCTTATAGAAATAAGTCTCTACAGAGGATTATAATAGGCGGTGGAATTTCAATTTGAGATGTTTATGCTTTTCTTTATTGACATCATATTTACAACATCTAATGTATAGTGAAAGAATGCAAGTGAAGTCATTGAGAGAAGGAAATAACAGAGCTTTTTATAGAGTTATTACAAGAAGAAAAAGTAAAGTAGCCGCCGTTATGATTCTGGTGAAATGGGCATTTTAAGATTGTTAAAAGTTTCATATAAATGAACTGCAATTACCTCATTTTCAAGTAAAAAGATAAATTGTTATAATAATCTAATTGTTGACTCAATTCGAAAATGCGGATAATATACTGTTTATTGATAAAAATACATAAAAATGAAATTTATTTTCCTTTTTGAAAGTGGAGTGGTTATTATGGCGAATTTTTTACGAAAGAAATCAATCGAGCAAGCCAATAAAATAACTGAAGTCGAACGTTTTAAACTAAAGCGTGAACTAGGGTCGTTGCAATTATTGCTGTACGTACTAGGGGCTACAATAGGAGCTGGCATTTTTGTGTTGCCAGGAACTACAGCTGCTCTACATGCGGGTCCGGGTGTTGTTGTTTCATTCTTAATAGGTGGTCTTGTAACAATAGCCGTTGGATTAGCCTATGTTGAATTCGCAGCGATGGCTCCTGTTGCCGGCAGTGCTTACACCTATTCTTATATTGCGTTAGGTGAAATGATTGCGTGGATAATCGGTTGGGATTTATTATTGGAATTTATCGTTATTTCCAGTACAGTCGCAGTTGGCTGGAGTGGCTACGTCAATTCGTTTTTACAATCTGTGGGAATTCACTTGCCAGAAGTTTTAACAAAGGATATTGCTCACGGTGGGATCGTAAATCTCCCTGCTGTGGCTGGTTGGCTTATTGTAGCTTGGATTTCAATGAGTGGAATTAAAAATGTAGGTCGATCAAATATGTTATTTACAGCTGCAAAGGTTGGCGCGATTATCTTATTCCTTGCTATTGGGGCTTTTCACGTTAACCCTATAAACTGGACACCGTTTACACCGTTTGGCTGGTCAGGTGTAATGGCGGGAGCGGCACTAGTGTTCTTTGCCTTTACCGGATTTGATGGTGTGACAACAGTTCTTGAGGAAGTAAAAAATCCACAAAAAACAATACCAAAAGCTTTAATTGGTGGTCTAAGTATACTAACGCTTATTTATGCAATTGTTGCACTAGTATTAACAGGTATTGTACCATCTCCTGAGTTGGATGTTCCAAATCCTACTGTATATGCACTAGAATCTGTTGGGATTCAATGGGGAGGCGCTATCATAGCAGTATCAGTTATTTTTGGATTGCTTGCTACGATGATAGCAAATACAACAAGTGCGACACGCGTGCTGTTTGCAATGAGCCGAGATGGACTTTTGCCAGAACGTATTGCACAAACAAATAAAAAAACAGGCGTACCAGTATTATCAACGTTAATTGTTGTTGTAACAGGCATTCTCTTATCGGGATTTTTATCGATCGGAGAATTAGCGGAATTTGCTAACATCGGCGGTTTAACTGCTTTTGCTTTAACAACAGTTAGTGTTGTTGTTCTTCGCTATACACGACCAAATCAACCACGTGTATTTAAAGTACCTGCGCTATGGCTTGTAGCAACTGTAGGTGTTGGAGGATGTATTGTATTAATTTTCAGTCTGCCGCCATTTACTATAGTGCGCTTTTTGATTTGGTTAGCGATAGGTTTAGTTATTTATATAGCCTATGGATACAAGCATGCTAAAATAAGCTCTAAAAATGAAGATCTATAAATAAGATGAAGAGTGCGAGAAATCAATTTTAGAAACGTTGATTTCTCGCACTTTTTTAATTATGAAACTTTACTTTAAAAATATACTTATGTCCCGTGCCCCGTTTTTATCACAAAATTTAATACGAATCTAGACGCACAACCTTGTTAGTTTCAACATATAATAAGTTTACATTTCCTTACAAGCCCAGGCATCAATCTCTACCTTTAGGGAAGGGGCTGCAAGCGCAACTACATACATTAATGTCATACACGGAAGGTGATCACCAAGAAAGTCGTTCATTATTTTTTTCTTTGATCTACATTCATTTCCCCAACCAGATAAAGGGTTATCTTCGTTAAATCTTGAATGTCCATATTCGCACTTTCAAGATTCTTTCTAATATTTTCGAATGCCAATTTCATTTGAGTTAATGGCTCTTCAGGTATTGTCCCGTCTTCTTCCATGCCTATTTGTCCAGATAGTGTTAACCATCTCTGTGGTCCTGTTACTTCTATTTGATGTACATAAGGAGCAACTGGTTGATGAATGTTCTTCGGGTTTCTAGCAATTTTCACATAATCAATTCTTTCTATATAATTTTTAGTTTACAATTTTTATAACAATATCATACTAAGTCTAAAGAGAAAAAAATCTAATTTTAGTACTATCATAAAAGAACTTACATTGGCTATGATGGTGTTCAAAGGGTTATAATAGACTAATAAAATTAAGGCTTATAACGCTGATACAGCTTTCAAAAATATTGTTATTAATTTGATAAGGCATACTATTCTTTTCGCTCCTTGGATGCATTAATTTCTTATGAGACTTATAAAGCGCAAGTATTTAAGTCTTATTCTAAGTTTTAATGGAAATAATAATCCAATGAAGGGGGGCATTTACATAAGAATGATACGTAATGTTTTACATCAATTTATTAATTGTTTTTGTTCACTTGATAGCGAAATCCAGGCAGTAAAGGCCACGAAGCCGTTTTGTAGAAGGAGTGAATACATGAGTAATTTCTTTCGAAGTCATGGATTTAAACGTTTTTTAATCCTGGCTGGGATCGCTATTGCATTATATATGATGCGGAGTATGATCAATCTAATTCTTCTCACGTTCATTATTACTTACTTGATGAATCAACTTACCACGAAGACAACAAAAGAGGTTAGAAAGTACGTACGGATGAATGAGAAGGCTGTAACAGTTACCCTCTATCTTTTGCTTGTTGCAGGTATTGTTGCAATTATCTACAAGTATTTGCCAGTCGTAACCCAACAAATTACACAGCTCTTTGATCTTATTGCTAGCTTTAGTCTTAACCCAAATGATAACGAGATTGCAAGGTATTTAGCGCCAACCTTTGACAAGATTGAACTGGGTAAATATTTAGAGCAAGGTGTAGACCTCACGCTGAAAAACCTTACGAATATTGGTAAAATCATTTTGCATATATTCATTGCACTAATTTTGAGCTTGTTTATTTTACTTGAAAAGAAACGTATTACGGAATTTACAGCGAAATTTAAAGATAGCAAAATGAGCCATCTCTACGATGAATTACATTATTTCTCAAGAATATTCATTCGTTCTTTCGGTAAAGTTATTGAGGCACAGTTCATTATTGCTGCTGTCAACTGTGTTTTATCTGTTATTGCTTTATACATTATGGGCTTCCCGCATTTAATTGCGCTGGGAATCATGCTCTTTATACTGGGGTTAGTGCCAGTTGCGGGCGTCATCATGTCCTTGATTCCTCTAACTATAATCGCATACAGTATCGGTGGTCCTATGTACATTGTCTATATCTTAGTTATTGTTATGGTACTACATGCTATGGAGGCATACTTCCTAAATCCAAAGCTAATGTCAGCTAAGACAAATCTTCCAATTTTCTATACATTCATGGTCATTCTCTTCTCTGAGCATTTTCTTGGTGTATGGGGATTAATTATTGGTATTCCATTATTCATGTTCCTTCTCGATATTCTCGGAGTTACGTCCTCAGAAGATGAACTGCAACGGGCAATGGAAATACAAGAAGACAAATAAAGTGAATAAAGTTTCATTTAAAAAGGAATCAAGTGTGTATGATTCCTTTTTCTTTGGCTAGTTTTGAAATTTTGAAGTCCATAGTTTGGCAGTATAGCGGATGGCCAAAACAGTTAACCCCCTTTCGATTATTGCGTTGAAAGGGGGTTAACTTTAATTATAGTGCCTTTAAGGAACTTGCTTCTGAGAAAATAGTAGGTGTTTTTGTCTTCATGAATATAAAAATTAGTAATGCGGTAATACCCTCTGCGGCGGGGAATGTCCACCAAATAGCTTGTGGGCCAAGTAATTTAGGCAATAGTACGAGAGCAGGGATAAATAGTATAATACTACGAAGTAACATGATAGTTGTTGCAAGACGTATTCTCTCAATTGATTGGAAGAATTCCGCAAAGACCATGTTCACGCCGAGGAATACATACCCAATTGCAAAGTGTACAAAGCCTTGCGCTGCCATATTACGAATTTCAAACGTACTATCACCGAATAATGCTATTAGCTGAGAAGGGAATAACGTAGCAATTATGACAGTAGTTAAACCGAGAATAAATGCAGTGGCTATACCGATTTTCAATAACGCTGTTAATCTCTCGATTAATCTCGCACCGTAGTGATAACTAACGAGGGGCTGTAGTGCCATGCCGATACCAAGGAACACTGTTAATAATACGGTATGAATATAGTTAATCATCGCGTAGGCGGTCACTCCATCTGAGCCCAAATAGTGTAAAAATGTCACATTATATAAAATAACCATAATAGCAACGGAGGCTTCGACAATAAAGCTTGGTAACCCAATAGCGAATATTTTCTTTAAATCAGCTAGGTTGAAAAACTTACGCACAAACTTTAATTCGGATTGCTTTCGGAAGAAATGTAGGCAGAGCACCGACATACCGATTATTGTGGAAAGTGCTGTAGCCAGGGCACAGCCAGTTACGCCGTAGTGGAAAATGAAAATGAAAATGTAGTTTAAAATAATGTTTAACACAGATGTAGTGATTAAACCCATCATTGCAAGCTTTGGATTGCCATCATTTCGAATAAAAATGCTAAGTAAGTTTTCAATTGTGTAGAACACACCGAAAATCAAAATAACATGTAAGTACTCTTGTACATAAGGAAATGTAGCATCACTTGCGCCGAATATATAGGAGATTTCCTTTAAATTTAATAAAAGTATGAGAATTAGTGTCATAACGACAACGATCATAGTTGTAAATGCTAATGTAAAGAGCTGGTTCGCTCTTTTTTTATTGCCCTCACCGAGAGAAATTGAAAATAGTGTTGCTCCACCCATTCCAATCCAAAGGGAAATAGATAGTAAAATCGAAAAAATAGGTACGGCGATATTTACCCCTGCTAAAGCGGTTGGTCCAACTCCGTGACTAACGAAAATACCATCCACTAAAATATTCACTGACATTAGCAACATACCAATCATAGCTGGAAATAAGTATGATAAAAACAAGGGCTTCAGCGGTCTTGTTTCAATTGGATTAATGGTAGTCATGAGCATGTACCTCCTTTACCATCACCTTTTCACCTTTGTCATCTAGCTCACCGTTAAAGACAAAGCCAAACTTCTTATATAACTGAATAGCTACTATATTGTTGTCATAAACGCTTAAATATATATTTTGACAGCTGTATTTAGCTGCTAAATAATTGATAAGCAGCTGTAAAAAGTATTTTCCTAATCCTTTGTGCTGAAAATGCTCATCAATGAAAAAGCGATCTAACCAAACACGCTGTGTATTGTCCTTATGTGGAAACACACCATACATAGCGAAGCCGACTGCTTTATCTTCCCTATACAATCCAACAGGAATAAAGCGTTTGTCTGTTTCTGCTTCCGCTAAACATTGCTTTGTACTTTCAATAAAATCTTGCTGATAATCAGCAATACGTAATGCTAATATTTTCTCTTTGTTTAAAGCCGTAATGTCACGAATTTCCGTGAACATAATGTCAAAACCTTTCTGTTTTTAATTTCTTTCAGCCATGCATTGTTTATTGTAGTGGCCTAATTAATTGTGAATAGCTACAATTTAATGTATATAGTAACTATATAGTCAAGGAGGGAAACTTAAAAATGTTTAATAAAAATGTAAAATATTTTACAACTGGTGAGTTCGCTAAAATTTGTAAGGTTAATAAACAAACGTTAATCTACTACGATCAAATCGGTTTATTGTCACCAATTATGAAGGATAGTAAAGACTATCGTTATTATTCCATTGCACAATATGAATTTTTTAGTGTGATTGAGCTATTAAAGGCGGTTGGTATGTCTTTAAAGGATATTCAAAAATATATGGCAGAAAAATCACCTGAAAATTTCTTAGACTTAATGTATCAGCAAAAGGAAATTGTAGCGAAAAAACGTCGAGAGCTGGAGATGATTGAAAGCATTATTGATGTAAAAATTGATTTAACAGAGGAAGCCTTACATCTTGATTTTGATAGTATTACGATTGAGCATCTGCCAGTGGCCACATTGTATTTAAGTAAAAATATCGAGAATTCGACGGAAGAACAGTTTACGAAGGCTGTATCAGACTTTATAGATGAGTTAGATCGTTCTCAATTAGACACGGGTTATCCCATTGGAGGAATTACAAGAAGAGAGCAAGTATTAGCTGGAAACTATGATAATTATAGTTTCTTGTATATAGAGCAGCCACACCCGCGAGAAGGTCATCCTTATTTTGAAGCGATTGAAGGGGATTTTATTGTCGGCTATCATGTAGGAAATTCCACTACACTTGGTGAATCTTACGAGCGATTATTTAAGGTCATGAGGGAAAAAGGCTTTGAACTAGGGGAATACGTATATGATGAATACATTTATGACGCCGTTATTAAAAATCGGGAAGAGGATTATGTAACGAAAATTATGATAGAAATTAAAAAAGGTAGTTAATAAGTAGAGAAGTATAAAAAATCTTATAGAATATCTGAATGTGATTAAAGTGCGACTAGTGCTATAGAAAAAATTCAGGAAAAATGGTCATGCGATTATCATATATTTTGAGCCTTTAAGGAAGTAAAGTTTCGGTATTTATACATAAATTAAGCCTTGTTCTAATGAGGAAATGATATCCTGAAGATTATGAATCTAAAGTAGAACGTAACATATAACTATTTATATGAGAGCATGATTTGTGTAGCAACTTAGCGTTATCGTGTTTTGTCTATTATTATTGATGGCCCAGATTTGAAATTATTTTAGCAGAATTACAGCCAGTGTAGAGACGTTATTTGAATGGTTGAGCGGCAGTGAAGTAGAAAGGCTTATAGCGATACGAACGGTATGGCAAATGATGCAGCAAGAAATGGAGGGTATTTCTTGCTTTTTGGAAGGAAAACGAACTACTACGAAAAAATAAACAGCAGTTTAGCCAAGCTCTTGCAGGCTATAGTTGGTGAATAAAAGGGGAGAGAAGAATGAATTATTTCACTATATTTGCATCTAAGAACAACATTGACGATATTGCAGTGAAAATTTCAGATGTTTTTACAAAAGGCTTTGCTATCGAAAAAAATGACAATGAGTATGTTATAACATCAAAGGCGCTGTTTAAAAAATATAAATTAATAATTAGCGTGATGGCTGAAGATACGAATCCAGATTACTTCGCTAATAATATTCCTGGGATGATGGGGTATTACGACAATTTTCCTTTTGAAGATGACCATTTAAAAGAATTAGTTTTGACTCAAATAGCTGTTTTAAATACAGTAATTGCAATCGAAGCGGAAAAAGCGATAAATGAAGAACAGATGCAGTTATTTACGAACCTATTATCAAGCATAGGCGGGATTGGCTTTTTAGCGAATGGCACTTTACTAGACGCTGAAGGGAACGTTATTGTTTATCCTAACGGGCAATCAGGACCATCTGACTTTAGACCCCAAGCTTGTACACGAAAGGTGAGGGGACAAGAGGTGTTATCAGAAGAAGGTGAACAAAGAAAAAATAAAACGCTAGCATATTTAAAGGAAAAAGCTATTCCATATACAGCTTCCCTTCCTCAGCTCCCAACAATAGAGGCTTGTCAGTTTAAAACTCGAGAAGACATTGCTAGAAGAGCTGTAGCCCTGTTAATTGTCATTCAATTTGCCTGTGATGTGGCGCAAGGTGGAAATGTAGAAGAATCGCGAGACTTTTTCATCAAAATGTTACGCACATATAAAGTAGAAGACAATCTAACTAGCAACGAAAGAGACTTTTTACAAGCTTCTGAACCAGATGTGCAAGAAGCCATTAATATTTCATGGCAATACGAGGCTTATTGGACACTTATTTGGGCACTTGGATTTGTTGAGAAGCTCGATTTTCCTGATGAAGTATGTGATTGCGAGTATGCCATTCAAGTTGTTTCTAACTGTGAAACGTTTGAACAATTTTTTCTTCAAACTGTTATGCGTAGTCAGGAAGAGCTATTGGATGAAGCCGACAAGATTTACAGATACCATTGGGCTTGTGTAGATAGTCGGATAAAAGACCAAGCGGCTCCTGCCGGGATAAATGAAAGCATCGTCATGGAAAGGAGAAGAGGCTTGTTCTGGATGATAGGGCATCGAAGTGAAGAATGGGATAACATGTCGATGGATACTTAAATATAAAAGAAAATAGCAAACTAGTTTTTCTGCTAGTTTGCTATTTTTATATGCTTATTTTTTATAATGAGGTTTACTTACTTTATCAATCAGCAGAAGGCCATCATATTGATCTCGTGGAACAAGACTTTCCTGAATCATTCCCCAGCTATACGATAAACGTGGCTCAAACATCCATGAGTTTCCACGCTCATTTTGACGGTTTCGCATGTCGATAAATGTGTACGGTTTATTTGAAGATGAAGCAATATCCTCGATTGATCCTTTTACTGGCGGTAAAACGGCCATAGGCTCACCCATATTGTTTGCTGTTTCCCCACCAGCCATATAAAGACCAAGCACATAACTATATTTCTTATAAATATCTGGTAGGCGTTCACCCATTAATTTTACTGGATAAGGAGAACCCATTACTTCGGATTGTGCCTTACGAATATGGTCATTATGGGCCCAGACGATGAACTTTTCAGTTGGATAAATGTCCTCTGCTAACCAAAGAAGGTTTTCCATCATTGATTGGTCGCGCCATTCCATTGTCTTTAAAAAAGAATCATATTTATTGTGCTCAAGTTCAATATTTGCTTGAATCGATAGTTCTACATATTCGTCTGCTAAACGGATACGGTCAGCTAATGTACGTTCCATAAGCTTTACAATATGAGACTCTCCCGGATAAGCTGCTTTTAACTCGTTTTCTTTTAGTTGTACTTGTGATTTTACTTGTTTATACACGTCGATAATGCTTGGTTTCGCCTTTTGATAGCCTTTTAAATCCGTACCAGAACTCCAGTCAACAAGTTTCTCCTCTACTTCACTTAACTGTTTAGCAAGCTTGCTATTTTGTAGCCAGTTGCCGTTTGTGAATGCACCTTGCTGTTGAATATCAAAGCCCGCTAATTTTAAAGGTTTATCGGTATTCTGTGTTTTTTTAGCATACTCAAATAACGGTAGTGTTTCTTTTGACCACCATACACCAAAAATAGCATCCTTCATTGTTTGTTGCGCTGCTTGTTTATCAATTTGTCCTTGAGCATTCATAGCATTCCCCATACCGCTTTCAAAGGCTAGGACATTGTAGCCCATTTCTTGGTGTAAAAATTGAATTAAACGTGTTTTTGCTAAGCTGAATTCTGCTACGCCATGTGAACTTTCCCCTAAAAAAACAATGCGCTTATCATGCAATAAAGGCTTTAGCATCTCTAAATCTTCAAATTTAGTGGATGGGATGTTTTGTTGACCAACTGTTTCAGGTTGAATGGATGTTAAGCTGTAAGCATGATCATTTGTCCAATTTTTCCAATCTTGAAGAGTTTCACTGGATGTGCGAGCTTGTTTCACTTCTAACTTGTTATCTAAAGCTACACGTTCTTCTACCGCTGGAATTGCTGCAGATGCATTTGAAACTCCGTTGAACGCTGCAAAGCTTGTTAACGCAATACTTAATGATAATAAAACTTTACGTTTCTTACCTTTTGTCACTTTCTATCAGTCCTCCGCTTTATAGTAAGACCAATTATAGGTAGTAAAGTTTAAAGTAAAGGGGGGATTTGTTTAAATTTTGTTTAAATTTGGTCAAATGTCATTATTTTGGATTATTTTGAGCGGATGCAGATAAAAAAACATCTCCATAGCGTAAATACACTATAGAGATGTTAGCTATTTTATTTATAGTGATATGTGCTAGCTCTTGGGTGATTCCGCTGTATTTGATTGAACCATGCACGATTCTTTTCCTCTTGTTTTAAAGTATGAACGATGGTTGATGAGCAGCTAACACAGATTTTTGCCTGAGTAATTTGTCCACAGCGTTCACAGGGAGCGCCTAAGTTAGGAAAAATTGATTTTTTTAATTTCCCTACTTTTACCCATTTATAGAGTAATTCAGATGAAACCCCAGTTAATGCAACTACCTCATCATTCGTTAAATAGCGATTATTTTTTCTTAGTAAAAAATGATGTAGTTCTGAAAAAATATCTTCTTCTCTTACATCAATCCTTTTAGTAAATAGCTGCATAATTATGACTCTCCTCGTTTTACTTTAATTGATGACTTCTTCTATTATTTTATTTGCGTTGTTCGGTTGCTCATCATATTTATAGTTTTCCCAGCGATTACGTGCTAGTTTTCGATATTTATTGGAAATATTTCGATCTGCTATTAATCGAGAGAATCCTTTTTTAGCCTCGGCAATATCTCCAAGTCGGAGGCTTAATTCGGCATGTAAATATTGAATTCTCTCTCCGCCCTCTTGATTGGATGCAAAAGATTTGCTGTAAAAATCTCTAGCAGCAAAAAGGTAGCGCTTTTCCGATTCTTCATCATTTTTTAAGCGATATAGCCAAGCTATTTTTAATGCGAAATTGGCCATAAGAAGTGACTCTTCCATTGATGCTCTTGATACAAGATAAGCTAATTTAAAGCTTACAATGGCATCATCAACCGTACGTTCCTTACGGATGTCCATTGGTTTTTGTAGCTCTTTTATGTACAGTTCATCAATAAGAAGCATGAAAGGCCCATATGTTCTCGTCATCGATTTGTGGAAAGCATAGCCACAATGTGGACAAACGGCAACTTCATACAATAACGGGTTTAAACCTTCGTAAACTGGCATGAAGTCTGTTTGCTCTTCGATAACTTTATAACGATTAGGGCGTACTTTATATGTGGTAAAATGCTTTTTGCAAAACTTGCAATCCACACTACTTTCATAGTAGTAAATGTTAAATGCCATAAGAATCAACTCCTTTACATTCAGATGATTATTATTTCTTTTGTTCTATTTATATGGTGGATGGTATCGTTCAATGTATTTAATTTAGCTAACTCTATTTTAACAATTCTATGCTCTTTGGTATACTCCTTTAGAATTATTGAAATAAAAATGTTCATTACTTTCTTAGTTATTTGAAATTTCGATATGTACCCGTAATAGTGTTTATGGTGTAGTTGGTGTAAGTTATACGGTTGGCTTAGCTTGTCATAAAACGTACAAATGTTTGATTAACTACTAATTTTTTTAATCTAGTTGCTGTGTAGATAATAATGCCTATTTGGATAGTTCTTCATGTAAAATGACAAGTATATTGATTAGGGAAATATAGGATATTATTAAGTGACAAAGCGGAGTCACCTAGGCACTCGTCTGTAGTGGAAAATGACATTTAAATGAAGGTAATCGGAGTGGGGTTGGGCGATTTCTTGGAGATTATCGTCACAGGTATTACCCCAAATTGGGTCATGTTATAGTGAGGTTCCCTGATCGATATACTTAATAAAATCAGCAAGGAGAGAACGATGGATTATAAAATTGTATTCTTTGACGTAGATGGAACACTTATAAATTATGAAGATGGTCGTATTGAAGAAAGCACAATGATCGCTATTGAGCAATTAAAAAATAATGGAATTCATATTGTGGCTGCTACAGGAAGACCTTTATCAATGTGCCAAGGTTTAAGAAGCATAGGTATAGATACGTTTATTACCGCTAATGGTGCCTATGTTAAGCATCAAGATCTAGTAATACATAAAATTCCTATTGCCAAGGAAATTGTCCACGCAGTTAAGGCTTTTGCTGAAAACAATAAACAAAGTCTTTCGTTTTTTACAGAACAATTATCGATGAATAACGTCCAAGAACAAGAGACATTAAAAGCCATGCAAGAAACATTATCATTGCAAGAATTTCCCGTTATTAATAAAGATATTTTAACGCAAGAGGTTTACTTAATGTGTTTGTATGGCAACGAGGAAATTGAGAAAAGGTATACTTTAAAATTCCCGCATTTATTATTTAAGAGGTGGCACCCTTACATTACAAATGTATTGCAACATGATGTTTCCAAATCAATTGCTGTGCAGGCTGTACTAGATTATTTTGACTTGAGTCCTGAGGAAGCACTTGCTTTTGGTGATGGAGATAATGATATCGACATGCTAGAGCAGGTTGGCTTTGGTATTGCAATGGGCAACGGTAGTGAAGCATTAAAAAGTGTCGCTAATTATGTAACGAAAAAATCAACAGAAGATGGTATTCATTATGCTCTACGTAAGCTGCAAATAATTTAATTATTTGAAAGTAAAATATGAATCAACCAGTCACTAAGAAAAAACTATATTTTTTTACGATACAACATGGATGAATGTTTTCATGGAGAAAATGTATTTAATCCATAATACTCATAATGTTGTCTCCTTTGAGTTATTATAAAGCTAACTATTAAAAATTATTACGCTTTAGATGGGGTGGATTTATGGCGCATCACGTACAATCTCTTATTGAACATTATGGATATTTTGGCATTATTCTTATCCTAATTGGGGGAATTGTCGGTCTGCCACTTCCTGATGAAATATTTTTGACATATGTAGGGTATAGCGTATATCGTGAAACTCTTGCACATATTCCAGCTTTAATCAGCGCTATGATAGGCGCGGCAGGGGGAATTACCCTGAGCTACTATATAGGCTATAAATTCGGGCTACCTTTATTACGAAAATACGGTTCGAAAGTCCATATTACAGAACAGAAAATTGATTTTACTAGAAAATTATTTGAAAAAATTGGACCAATATTATTATTAATAGGGTATTTTATCCCTGGAGTTCGTCATCTTACTGCATATATTGCAGCTATTAATAATTATCCTTATAAAAAATTTGCTTTCTTTGCTTATATGGGAGCAGCTTTATGGACATTTACTTTTATCACTTTAGGGAAGATACTTGGAGAGAAATGGCATTATGTTGAGCTATATTTATCCCGTTACAGTATTTATGTTATAGTATTGTTCATCATCATTATGTTCATCATTTATGTTGTTTTCAAAAGAAAGAATGCATCTAAATAAATTCAATAGTACAGAGCCGATTCCGGACTTAATTATGCGGATGATAATGGATGAAAGGTCTAATTCAATATTTATTGAATCAGACCTTTTTGCTATATTACGGTAATATTGCAAAGGAACGGACAGGGAATCCAGATGCTTTTTCAGGCTTTGGCACGATATTGAATATAGCAGCGCCCTTTGGAGGTAGCTTATCTAAATTTGTCATAAGCTCAATTTGATAAGTATCTTGCTCTAGCACAAAATATTCGCCGTCTAATTTTCCATTTCTACGGAAATCTGCTGCTGAATCTGTATCAAAAGTTTCGTGGCCAATAGCTCTTACTTGTCGTTCGTTGAATAAAAATTGTAATGCTTCTAATCCCCAGCCAGGAATATGATTATTGCCATCAGCGTCTTTGTTGCTGAAAGATTCTTTATCTGGCCAACGTTTACTCCAATCGGTACGGAACGCAACAAAGGTACCGGCTTCAATTTCCCCATGTTCAGCTTCAAAGTCAAGAATATCTTGAATACTTAACGTGTAGTCGTTATTTACTGCGGCTTCCTTCGATTTATCAATAACGATGAGTGGTAGTACTAGTTCTTTTAGCTCCAATTCCTCTAGATAGCGTGTATCTCGTACAAAATGGATAGGTGGGTCGATATGTGTTCCGTATTGCCCTGGGAAAGTGAATTGCTGTGCAAAGAAGCCATCCTCATGTGAAAATAATGTTTCAAATTTAGCATCAGCAAACATAAAGAAATGTGGAGAATTTGGACCAAATGTATGCGTTAAGTCTACCCATTTTTTTGATTTCAATAGTTGAATTGCTTGTAAAAGTTCGTTTGTCATAATAGTTCCCTGCTTTCTTTTAATTAGAATGGAAAAATAAAAAAGAGCCCTCCTTGAAGAAGAGGACTCTTGTGCAAAGCAACTAAAGTAAGTCTTCTCATCTTTCAAGGCAGAATTTTGCCAATTGGAATTAGCACCATACCTCTATAGGGCTGGTTGCTGAGACTTCATAGGGCCAATCCCTCCGTCTCTCTTGATAAGAAAAAATGCGATATAAGAATTTTCAGAAATAATGTGTACAAACACTTTAGCATATTTTTTTATAGTTTACAAGCTTGATAGGGATACAAGGTTAAAATTCATAAAGATGCTAAAGGTAAAAAAAGAGGCCCTCTTCAAAGGGCCAACTCTTCACCAACCTAAAATTAGTGTTAGCTTACAACAGCTACTTTCCGTAAATGTTATACGAAATCCATCTGGTGTATAGGTAGTATCGAATTTTACAGTAATGCCTGTTGAAGCAATTAACTTTTCAACTTCTGTTTTATTTGATTGTTGTGCTGCGTTCATAAGATCATGTGCAAATTGCTCAGATTCATCAATTTTATCCGTAAGTAATTGTGCTTGCTGCATAATAACCTTAATCCGATTCGCGGAAGTCTTTAATTTCTTTGTATTGACGATTGGAAATGGACTTCTATTCATTGGGGGTGTCGGCATTGCTAGATGATGGGAAGGGTGTTGATTTGTTGGTTGATTTGCCATTACCCATGCCGGATAGTAATGAGGATAGACAAAAAACGGATAAGGATTGTAATACAACTAAATTCCTCCTATCCTATAGCTGATACAGTATCTTATGTACAATATAGACTTTCTGTGTTAACAGCTGATGCTTTCAAGCCCTTTTGGGAATTGGTTCACGGCATTAGAATTTTTTAAGGCTTATTTCGACGATACGTTCCTTAACAAAAAGGAAGCCTTGTGTATGGTTAAGGCTTCCTTTCGTTATTGTTATTCTAGGGAAATCTATTGTTTATTTCTATCGAAGTGTAACGTTAGGAAGGTAGTAACTGCAGCAATCATCACCATTACGAATCCATATATAGGGGTATGAGCTAATGATTGGAGGTTAACAATCATTCCTCCAATGTATGATCCTAGAAAAATACCAATGTTAAAGGCCGAAATATTTAATGCTGAAGCCATTGAAATAGCCGATGGTGTATATTTTTCTGAAAGCTGAACGGCATAAAGCTGTAATCCTGGTACATTCATAAACATAAATAGCCCCATCATAAAGACCATTATTAATCCTATGATGGATGATTCTAAAAAGAAGTTGATGCCGAGTAGTGCTATTGCTAATCCTATAAAGATCATAAAGATAGAGCGTAAAGGGTTATTATTCGCAAAATGACCACCTAATGTATTACCAATGGCAACACAAATACCGTATACAACTAAGATCACGACAATTGCCTTTGGTGAGTAGCCCATATACTGCTCTAAAATAGGAGAAACATAGGTGTATACGACGAATGCGCCACCATACCCAATTGCAGTAATAAAGAGGATTAATAACATTCGAATATTCCCTAAAACTTTACCAATATCTAAAATCGATATTGGATTACCTTTCGATAAGTGACTTGGCACAAGCAGGGCATTACTAATTAATCCAATAATACCTATGATAACTATGAAAATAAACGACATTCGCCAATCAGTTACTTGTCCAATAAAAGTTCCTAGTGGGACACCAGTCACAGTTGCTAATGTTAGTCCTGTAAACATAAAAGCTATTGCACTTGCTCGTTTATTTGGTGCTACAACATCTGCAGCTATCACAGAGGCAATGGACATAAACACGCCATGTGCCAATGCTGAAATAACACGCCCAGTTAGTAGTAATGAAAATGAGGGTGCTAAGGCTGCAAGTAAATTACCGATAATAAACAGCGCCATAACGAGCAGTAACACATTTTTGCGACTAAGGCGCGATGTTAATGCTGTTAAAAGCGGTGCACCAATCGTTACACCTAGTGCATATATGGATACGGTTAAACCTGCAGTACTTAATGTTATATTAAAATCTTTTGTAATTAATGGTAGCAGTCCGATGCTTATAAATTCTGTAGAGCCGATACCAAATGCACTGATGGCAAGTGCAAGCAATGTGAATTTAGCATTTGGCGCTTTTGTAGCTTTCATTCTATTACTATCTCCTTTGATTTTTTGTATAGTGTATAGTAATATTCATACATGCCAGAAAGTTACGTAGGGTACTTTTAGTTACTTTTGAATATTACAGGAGGTTTACAATGAAAAAAGTTTATAATATTGGTGTCGAAGCCACTCTTGAAGTAATTGGGGGTAAATGGAAACCTATTATTCTTTGTCATCTTAACCACCATGGTCAGATTCGTACGAATGAATTTCGCCGATTGATTCCAGGCATTTCTCAAAAAATGCTAACAAGCCAATTACGTGAGTTAGAGCAGTCTGGATTAATTAATCGTAAGGTTTTCAATCAAGTACCGCCAAAAGTTGAATATTCGTTAACACCTTATGGTCAAGAGATGGACCCTGTGCTGAACATCCTTTGCACTTGGGGTGAAAAACATATCGAAATGCTACAAGATAAAGGTGAAGATGTACTGTTAATGCAACGTGACGAAGATATCGCAATAAAGCATACATCTTAAATAGATTGGAAAGAGACTGTCTGAAAAGTTTTCTATACTAAGAAAATAAGACAGTCTCTTTTATGTTTACAAGCTATCGTTTACATGACAAAATCAAACTCATCTGGGTTTGGTCCAACACGTTGATCTAGATTCATAGCGTTAATGATTGCCATCTCTTCATTAGTTAAATGGAAATCAAAAATATCAGCGTTTTGAATCATACGTTCTTTGCGCACAGATTTTGGGATTGTGACGATACCATGTTGAATATCCCAGCGCAAGATAACTTGAGGATTTGATTTCCCGTATTTTTCTGCTATTTTTGAAATAGTCTCATTATCAAGAAGTCCACCTTGCATTAATGGTGCCCAAGCTTCCAGTTGTATATTGTGCTCTTCACAGAATGAACGTAGCTCCGTTTGTTGTAATCGTGGATGTAGTTCCACTTGGTTAATAACGGGTTTGATACGAGCTGTTTTCAGAAGATCTTGTAAGTGTGATACATGGAAATTACATACCCCAATAGCTTTTATTTTCCCTTGCCCGTATAAATCTTCGAGTGCTCTCCAAGCTTCTGCAAATTTATTTTTACCTGGCCAATGAATAAGATAAAGGTCTAAATAATCTAGCCCTAATTTTTCTAAGCTATCCTCGTAAGCTGCGATTGTCTCTTCATAGCTCAGACCATCGTTCCAGACTTTAGATGTAATAAATAAATCTTCACGTTGTAAACCAGTAGATGCTAGCGCCTGTCTAATACCTTCACCAACCCCGGCCTCATTGCCATAAATAGCAGCAGTATCGATACTACGGTAACCGATCTCGATAGCATTTTTCACCATTTCCGCTGTAGCTTCATTTTCTACTTTAAATACGCCTAAACCCATTCCTGGCATTTGTAAGCCATTATTTAATGTGATTGTATCTTGTAAATGATTGATCATCTTTTTGTCCTCCGATTTTTGTTAGTGCTTTGGTTGCTTTCTTATTATGCTTTCATGCCATAGCAAAAAAAAGTACGCACTTTTTGGTTTCATAGAAACGTGGAGGTAACTTTTGTGGAATATCAATGGTTCGCGGTAAGAAATTTTTATTAGGTCAAGTGGTTCAGCCTCTGTGTTTTTTATAAATAATGGTATATTACCGAATATACAGTTTGTGGAAGGGGATTCAATGCTTGAAATAGAATAAGTAATTAATACTTTGAAAAGGAGAGAGTGGGATGAATCGTTTAAATTTAATCACGTTGGGTGTAAAGGATATGATAGAGTCTCTTAGTTTTTATCGTGAGGGTCTGGGATTTGAAGTGATGGTTTATGGTGAGGAAACAAACCCGGATGTTATTTTCTTTAATAATGGAGGGACAAAAATTTCCCTGTTTCCGATTGATCGTTTAGTAAAAGATATTAACGAAGCAAGTCCACCTGTGATAGGAGATAGCTTTAACGGAATTACCCTCGCTTATAATGGAAAATCTAAAGAAGAGGTAGACCAAGTATTTGATTTAGCTAAAAAGGCAGGAGCTAAAATCGTCAAGGAGCCAGAAACTGTATTCTGGGGTGGCTATAGTGGCTATTTCCAAGATCCAAACGGCTATTATTGGGAAGTTGCCTATGGGGACATGTGGCAGTTTGATGATAATGATATGTTGATTATTAGTAATAATTAAAGTTATAGACGTATTTGGGAAATCCAAATACGTTTTTTATGTTAGCTTGTTTTATGCAAGGCATAATTGATAGTTATCGCTCAACTTTTTAATGTTATCGATCCTACCTAACCCTACGATGTTCGAGCTTTTATTAAATGAATCTCTCACTTTACGTACAACGATTGAGTACAAATCTATGAAATCGTATAATACAGAATAACATTTATTTCTAAAATCTAGCTTAGATTGGGAGGACTACCATTGTATCGCATATTGTACATAGAAGACGAAAAAGAGATTGGTCAATGGGTTACAAAGGATTTAACAGAAAGAGGATATGAGGTTACATGGCTTGAATCTGGTGAAGAGATCGATCAGCACATGGCATCTAAGGATATTGCTATATTGGACGTAATGCTACCAGGCTTAGATGGCTTTTCGATTGGCAAAAGAATTAAGCGAGAAAATAAAGAAATCCCGATTTTAATGCTGTCAGCTCGAACTGCTGTAGAGGATAAAATAGAGGGACTTAACTTCGCAGATGATTATTTGACGAAGCCATTTCATCCAGATGAACTTATAGCCCGTGTAGAGGTTTTACTAAGAAGATATCAAAAGAATGATGATGTGTTAGATCTTCAGCATCTAAAAATTTATACGAAAGATATGCGGATTATCAATAAGCAGACCGATGAAGAAATTCAATTAACAGGTAAGCAGTTCTATTTATTACAGTATTTTATTCGCCACTTAAATCAAATTTTAACAAAGGAACAGCTTTATGAAGGTGTTTGGGGTGAAAGTTACATAGAAGGCGATAAAACATTAATGGTGCATATTCGATACTTAAGAGAAAAAATAGAAATTAATCCAGCTAAACCGACGATTATCGAAACTATTCGAGGTATTGGATATAGGGTGAAGCTATGAAATTTTTTCGATCATTATTAGCAAAGTATATGTTGATTATTTTTTTAGCCATCTCTATTGTTCAATTATCATACTTTGCTATTGCCGCTTTTATGTTTGGAATAGGAAAAACTGATTTTTCAAGTGTAGTTCTCAGAGAAAGCGAAGTTGAGGAAAAATGGCTTGTAGAAGCTAAAAATATAAAAAATGTCACTGAGGAAACCATTGCTCAACATTTTAAAAATTGGGAGGATCAGTACCCTAAATCATCCATGTTCTGGGTAAGTGAGGACGGTACATTACTTACAACATTGAATGTGACAGAGCAACTACCATTAAAATGGACGCCAGCATTTACGACAAAATTTATAAAAGAGCATTATGGGGAAGATCCGTTTACAGTTATAGCTTTTTTAGGACAGGACGAATCAAATGGGTTTATCGTTTTTGAGATTCCTAGAGAGGTTTTTAATCCACCGCTTAAAAATGTTTATGAACAGTATGGGAACCTTTTGATTATTGGCGTTTTTGTCATTATATTATTTTTCATTGCTATATCTTTTTTATTTTTCAGAGGGATTCGAAAACGACTATTGCACCTTCAGGAAGCGATGGAAATTCGTGATGTAGACGGCTTACCTATTGCAACGAAGGTCAAGAAGAAGGACGAAATTGGTCAGCTTGAACAAAGTTTTAATCGCATGGTATGTGAGCTTAGGGAAAGTAAGAATCGTGAACAGAAGGAAGAACAGCTAAGACGTGAATTGATTGCTAATTTATCACATGATTTACGCACACCATTAACGAAAATACGGGCACAATCATATTCAGTTAGTAAAGAGGTAATATCAGAGAGTGGAAAACAAGCGATTAAGGCAATGGAAACATCGATTGTTAATATTGACGCGTTAATAGAAAACTTAATGTCCTATACATTGTTGACCGCTAGTAAATATAAATTTGAAGCGAAAGAAATCAACGTTATACGTTTTGTGCGTGAGCAAATGACTACATGGTATCCAGTGTTTGAAAAGGAAGGCTTTGAAATCAATATTGAGCTACAGCCATTTGAGAAAAATGAATGGCAAATTGACCCGATTTGGCTTGGACGTATATTTGATAATTTATTTCAAAATATATTACGTCATGCGAGCAGCGGGAAATATATTGGCGTCGAAACCGAATCAACGGAGCGCTATGATGCATTTATTATAAAGGATCACGGAAATGGAATGAAAAATGAATCCAATGCGAAAGGTGCCGGTATCGGCTTATCAATTGTTGATATTATGGTGAAGGGCATGGATTTAGATTGGGCTATTGAGTCAAGCGAATCCGGCACACAGATTAAAATTAAACATTACAAATAGAATATTTCATGAAGCATGCTAAGACATGCTTCTAATTGTTCAAACAGTATGCCAGCAAAGCTTAGGGCATGCTGTTTTTTGTTTCCTGAGCTATTGCTAAATAACGTATGTCATGCGAATTAGTTGATGGGAGAGTAGTTGGAGCGAGCAAAGCGGCTCATCGAAAGCCCTCAGCCGGAACAGAAATCAACCCACGTTACGATAAAGTATCTTTTTTAAACAAAATTTAACCTTGGACCTTACCTGTTTTTAACCTTCATTTCTTATGATAATTACAGAGGTGAGGACAATGGAATATATCGTACAAACAGAAAACTTATCAAAAAGCTTTGCTAAAGAGCAAGCTGTATCAAATATTAATTTAAAAATACGTAAAGGTGAAATATATGGGTTTTTAGGACCGAATGGAGCAGGAAAAACTACAACGATTCGTATGCTTCTTGGTCTAATGAAGCCATCTTCTGGGACAATCAAAATCTTCCAAAAAGATTTAAAGAAGGAACGAATTAATATTTTAGCAAAGGTTGGTTCATTAGTAGAAAACCCTTCCTATTATCCACATTTAACGGCCTATGAAAATTTAGAAGCATTAAGAAAAATTTTAGGTGTACCGAAGTCACGCATCGATGAAGTATTAGAAATTGTTCGTTTGAAGGATGCTGCAAATAAAAAAGTAAAAGGCTTTTCTCTTGGGATGAAGCAACGTTTAGGTATTGCTGCATCATTGTTACATAATCCTGAATTACTTATTTTAGATGAACCAACGAATGGACTTGATCCATCTGGTATTATCGAAATTCGTAATTTGATTAAACGACTTCCTGAAGAATATGGCATGACAATTATTATTTCGAGCCATCTATTATCTGAAATAGATCAAATGGCAACGCAAGTGGGCATTGTGACAAAGGGGAAAATGATTTTCCAAGATTCAATTGAAGCAATGCGTAGATTTGCTCAGCCAAAGGTAGTCATTAAAGTGAGCGATAGTGAAAAGGGCTGGCGTTCACTAGTTGCAAATGGTATGAAAGCAGAGCATAAGGATGACCTCATTTTATTTGATGAATGCTCAGATGAAAAAGTGGCACATATTGTACAAATCCTTGTACAAGAAGGTATTTCGATTTATCGAGTAGAGGAAGAAAAACGATCTTTAGAGGAGATTTTCCTTCAAATGACAACAGGAGAGCAAGCGCTATGATAGGAAAACTATTAACTTCTGACTTTTTGAAAATTAAACGCAAAGGATTATGGTTTTTAACAGCTTTAGGACCAATCGGAGTTGTTGCCATGCAAATGGTGAATTACGGTATAAGGAAGGACTATTTGTTAGAGCAAAGCGAGGACGATTGGGGCTACTACTTATCAAATGTTCATGCATTTACCCCACTTGCTATCGTTTTAGGGATTGCTATTTTAACTTCATTTATAGCGAGCATTGAAAATGAAACCAATGCGTGGAAGCAACTAATTGCACTGCCTGTTTCTAAATTAACAGTGTATTTATCAAAATTCACTGTTCTAGCAATTTTATTGTTTATGTCTTCTACGATTTTAATGCTATTGTCAATGGCTTATGGAGTGTTTTTAGATTTAGGTGACAGCATACCATATGCGGAAATTGCTAAATTTGCTTATTATCCATTTTTTGCTTCGTTGCCAATATTGGCACTTCAGCTTTGGATTGCAAGCGTTTGTCATAATCAGGGGATACCCATTACAGTAGGTATTTTTGGTGTGATTTTTGCTTATTCGTCATTTGTATTGCCTGACTGGATGATTTGGAAATGGCCATCGTTAATGAATCAATGGGATGAGCCCATTATTAATGTCATGCTTGGAGTAGGCATAGGTATTTTACTGTATATTATCGGAATGATAGATTTTGCAAGAAGGGATGTAAAGTAATGGGGTCTATACTGAGCGCTGAATGGTTTAAATTACGCAAATCTAAAATGGTGCCATTAATTTTTGCGGGGCCTATAATCGGGCTTTTTATCGGATTAACATCAAATTTTAGTGACATGTCAAATTCTGGGGTTAATGAATGGTATAGCTCATTAATTTCTATGAATTTATTGTATGCATTATTATTTCTACCTTTAATTTCAGGAGTATTTGCGAGTCTTATTTGTCGATATGAACATCAATCTGGTGGCTGGAAACAACTTTTAGCACTACCTGTGACAAGAGGGAAAGTGTTTGTTGCAAAGTATGTCTTAATTATGCTTCTTGTGATGGCGATGCAAATACTATATTTATGTTCTATATATATAGTGGGTATTATGAAAGGCTACTCAGATCCTTTCCCAATGGAAATTGTGTGGAAAAGTATTCTTGGCGGATGGCTAGCGACAATGCCATTAGTAGCGTTGCAGCTATGGACGTCCATCATGTTTAAAAGTTTTGCTGCTCCATTTGCAGTAAACGTTACTTTTACTTTACCGTCTATATTAGCAGTCAATTCTGCACGTTTTGGCCCTTACTATCCATGGGGACAGCCCTTCTTGATGATGAATGTAGGTGGCAATACAGGTGATGTATTCTTCGTGCCTTGGGATCAATTATTAACAGTTGTAGGAGGAGGATTCGTACTGTTTTTCCTTGGAGGATATTTATATTTCCAACGAAAAGCTGTATAAAATGAATGGGGATTTACTTGGGATCCCCATTTATTATTATTCCTCACCATTCTGGAAACTTTTAAGGGAGATTTTTAAAAATGGTATTTGTTAAAAAGAGTTTTTTATTCATTTCAGCATTATTTCTTTTGGTATCTCTAGCGGGCTGTGGAAAGGGAGAAGCTATTAAGGATGCTGCAAAATATACATCAGCGATTGAAGATATCGATATTCCAAATGACGTGAAAGTAATAGGTTTTGGAGAAGCAACACATGGAAATGTTGAATTCCAAACATTAAAGAAGGATGTATTTCAGGCTCTTATTAAAAATGAAAATGTTCGTGTTTTTGTATTAGAAGGTGACTTCGGTGGTGCTCAGCAAATTAATCAATTTATTTTAAATGGTACTGGCACAGCTGAGGAAGCGGTAAAAGCGTTGGATTATGGTATTTATAAAACAGAGCAAATGATTGAGTTTGTTCAGTGGATGCATGATTATAACATGGCTGCAGATGAGAAGGATAAAATTTATTTTTACGGAAACGATATGCAACGCTATGACGATAGTAAAAAAGGATTATTAAACTATTACGAAGTGGTTAATAGCGAAGGTGCTAAGAAATATAAGGCACAGTTAAAAGATGTGACGAATAAAACAATGAGAGATTTATCAGCTAGTGAGCTACAGGAGCTCGATAAAAATATTGATGCAATCATAAAAGATTTACACTCTAATAAAGATTCTTATGAAAAGCAATCATCGAAAGAAGCTTATTTATTTGCTGTTCAATATGCACAAATCATCAAGCAACGCACGCAATTATTTTTAAATGACAGCAATTATATGAGTCTTCGTGATGAGTATTTAGCGAAAAACTTGCAATGGATCGTTGATTTTGAAGCGGCTCAAGGTCATGATAAAGTACTAATGTCTGCTCATAATGGGCATATAGAGAAAACTTCAGCGAATACGGCAGGATACAAATCTATGGGTCAACATTTAGACGAAGTGTATAACGATGCGTACTTTGCTATTGGAACTGACTTTGTAAACAATACGTTTCAGGCACAAAATGGGTCTGGCGAAAGAAAAGATCATACAATTGAGCATCATAATGCATTACTAGATGCTTTCAGCGAAGTGAAGGAAAATATATTCTATGTAGACTTTAAAAAAGCTAATGAATCTCAGGATTTAGCTGACATCTTAGCAAAAAAACAAAGAATGGGTAATGTCGGAGATGACTTTAGCTTTTGGTACAAGTTCACACAGATGCTTTATACAATTAAAATGACACCAATTGAGGCATATGACGGCATTATAATTGTTCAAGAAGCAACGCCAACAAAGGTTATTGAATAGTGTGGAGAAAAACTATTATGACAATGAAATTAAAGGATGATCTATGGCAAAATGAGGTTTAGATAATGTATATTTCCGTTTCCTAACACCTTCTATCACTAAGTATTGAATACCTCAATTATGTTAATGATAAAAAAGAGGAGGTGTGGAAACGATGGCACAAGAAATTCTTTGTGAAGTCAATAACTGTACATTTTGGAACTCTGGAAACAGATGTGGTGCAGAAAAAATCTATGTTGTAAGTCAAAAGGGACAGCAGGCGTCTAATAGTGAGGAAACAGATTGTAAGACATTTAATCCTGAAAAGCATTAAATCTAAAGGGTAACCATATTAATGGTTACCCTTTTCCCATAACTTTATAAATAGACCTCATTTTTTTCCTTGTTAAATAAGAGCGCATGAGCGTTTTTTACTTTTTCCTCTACATAATCTAAGGAATACTGTCCATAGGAATCGGTTAAATCGCCAATTGCACGAGATAAATTATCAATAACAGGAATCATCGTTTCTGAGTGAGTAAGTTTTTCACCTTTATTCATTTTATCAGTAATTTCATGAGCAAGATGTTGAATCTTTCTTAGTCGCAATTTTTCAGATTGCATGGAATCCTCCTTATTGAACAAAATAATGATGCTTAAATATATGTCAAACAGTATGATTTCATGAATGGCTCTGGCAGGCGTTTAAAAGCTTAGATCCGACTCAAAAGTGTTCGGGTCCCCATTAAAACTACTAAAGCGGAGAAGATTGGTGATGCGTCAAACAAATTGGAGCTAATTAGCAATGGAGGTATAATTACTGTAAAATAAAAACTTATAATCGGTGAGGTAAATGTTAAGATGAGAACTTATTCAAAAGTAGCGGATATTATCCTAGGTTTGCATATGAAATTTTTGTACAGACAGATTATGAGCTAGCTAGAAAAAGGGGAGCAAAGCGGGAGACGATTGCATTCGGAAGCTATGAAAAAGCAGAGGAAATGTTTTTGAACAGGTATCACGCAGCATCGAACTTTTATTTAAGGGGAGCATAATCCTCAGGGAAAACGCAGATATTGTGATTACTAACAATGATGTAGGTTCTCCATATTTTCTCTAGGAGGTTTTATATGCTTAAACATATTTATGTCATTAGACATTGCGAAGCTAAGGGACAGTCACCGGATGCTTCTTTAACAGAACAGGGCTTTCTTCAGGCCGAAGTTTTAGCCGAGTTTTTCGCTGACAAAAAAATTGATCGAATTATTACTAGTCCCTTTTTACGAGCAATTCAAACTATAGAACCACTGAGTAAGAGGGGAAATATAACTGTTGAAATTGACGAACGCCTTTCAGAACGTATATTAAGCACGAGTGATTTGCTCGATTGGTATGAGAAACTTCGAGCAACTTTTACCGATATGGAGTTAAAGTTTGAGGGTGGAGAGTCAAGTAATGAAGCGATGGAGCGTATCGTTAACGCTGTTGAGGAAACTTTCAAAAGTGAGTCCGAACATACCATTATCGTTAGTCATGGAAATATCATAACCTTACTGTTAAAAAATTATCATAATGATGTAGACTTTCAATTTTGGACTCAATTAAAAAATCCAGATGTTTTTAGGCTAAGTATTAAGGATCATGAAATGACTCTAGAACATATATGGGAATGACGAAAATTTAGGTGGATATCCTTCCTATTTAATAAAAGTTGGATGTCATTAGTTAAAACGTATTCGTGTGCTAAGTTGATTGCCGTTCCAACTGGACGCCCCACATTATGCAGATGAGCTAAATATTTTGTGATAAAAGGAAGCGAGGAAGAAAGATGGATAGGTTATTGCAAGATATCGTTACTTGGATTAAAAAGGAAGATAGATCAATTGTTATTGGTATTTCAGGACATGGTGCAGCAGGAAAAACAACATTTGCTAATAAACTTATCAACTGTTTAAACCAAAGTGAAGTGAATTATATGAATACAGACCCGTATATTGTTAGTTCGGATATACGCAAGCATTCAATTATCAACTATAATTTTCGAAACGAACAGCATCATTTTAAAATGACCGCTTGCCATCCAGCGGCACATCATTTACCTTCTTTGGAAAGGGATATTCAGATGGTTAGAGAAGGTCTGGATTTATTGACAATTGATACGCATTATATGAAAAGTGCATTAATTTCTTCAAAAACTAACATAACCATTGTTGAGGGAATGAGTGTAGCATTTATTAATCCGAAATTATTTGATTTGAAAATCTACTTTTATACAGATGGTGAGACGGAATTAAAAAGAAGGTCGAGTCGTGATGTAATGGAAAGGGGAGCTGATATTAATTATTTAAAGCACTCCCATGAAGAACGTCGAATCCAATATGAATTGTTTATGCATTCGTATAGTGAGCATTTTGATATCATTTTTAAAACTTTTGATGAAACAGTACGTCTAGAAAAAAATACATTTAAATTTTAACTATAGTTAAAGCCTTCATGTTTCCAGGCAGAAGACTCAATATTGAATTTCATGTTCAGAAGATTCTATTTAGGACAGGCGAACTTTCATGTTCCTCAATAATTCCGATGTGAGATAGGATTGGTAAATGTATCGTCTCAAAAGGCTTATGTTTTTTACTTTTTGAGTTTTTTTAATAATCTATCATGTAATTTTGTAAATAGCAGTAAAGTCAAAATTGTTCCAAGGAATGCCGAAAGCATGTCCCATTGTGCATCCCAGCGATCGCCCTGCATACCTAAAAAATCTTTGGCCCCTTTACTTCCTTTTGAAATTCTTGTACTGAGCCATTCAATAATTTCATAGAGAGCAGCAATAGCAAGCATAATGCTTATTGTTATGCCCGTTAGCCAAGCACCTTTTACTAGTGGTGTTTTTCGTATTAATATTTCTCTTATGACAATGGCCATCAAACCTTTTAAGAAATGCCCAAATCGGTCGTAGTCATTGCGTTTTAAGTAAAACTCTTCTTTAATCCAGTTGAAAAGTGGAACCTCCGAATAAGTATAGTGCCCACCAATAAATGTTAAAATAGACAAAAGGGCAATGATAAAATAAGAAAACGTTGTAAAGCGAAACTTGTTATAAATAGCGATTACAATAATAATGGCAACGACAGCAGGACTTACTTCTGCGACCCAGTCCAAATAGGATGCTGGTTTTATGACAGACCACACGAAAATGATAAGTACTATTAACAACAAAATTACATGTATTTTCCGATGTTTATCTTTTTTCAAAACGAACACTCCTTTTGTCTAAAGTATAGGGATATAGTAAATAGCTTATACACCTTTACATAAGACAGGAGTAAAAAAGCGCCTAGTCATATTGCACTGACGCTTTGTAAAAAATTTTTATACCATTTTTAATAACGCCTCTACCCCAGACATTCCTTCCGTAATACCAAGCTGATGCGCTTCATATGTCACGGATTCTAATGGAGCCGTCAATAGCTCATCAATTGTTTTCACACCAACTGCTCGACCAGCAATAATTTTGCGGTCTGCTAAACGATCATTTAATAGTCCAACATCTAAAGCTCCACACATAATGTAGCCCGTATCATTTGAAATTGTCAGCAGGGTTGTTTTTGGTAGTTGAACAATTATCGCAGTGAAAAAATTGCCTTTAATCATAATAGGCTCAATTGTTACCATCCGAAATCACTCCTTTTCTCTATATACATATGGCAATAGATAAAAAGGTGTTCGACATTTTCACTAAAAATTATTTGTTACCTAAAATAAAACGAACGGCGAATGTGTTATGTGAGAAGATATATTCTTAGTAAGTTTGTTGATTTCCGTTTCGACTACTCTTGGGGATTACGTCACAGACTGGAGTTTTTGTACGAAAGCGCCAAGGTTGGAACAGGAATCAATACCTCGATTGACATATAGTTTTTCCAACAAAATGAAGAAAAGAATCAACCCGTTTCATAAGAGTTGATTCTTTAAAATTATTTAGTATAAGAAAGCATAGCAGTTTGCTTGAAATTTTTTAATGCAACCGTTGCCTCGTTTTTAGTTTTATACTCGAACATACGGTAAGTATTTTGTTCAAAAACTGTAATAATCCACATAATGAAAGATCCCCTTTGTTGGTTTTTTTGTGCTATAACAGATGATGAAATAATTGATTTTATCTCTTGTTGTTATATATCAGTCGTGTCTTTCATTCATTTTACATCAATTAGTGACAAAAGAAAGTACATTATGAGTGTTTTCACATTTCGTTCAAAATATGATAGGGAATTTAATTTGTAAGAGGGGAAAACAGCCAAACCTTCACAAGTATAATTCAATGTAATTCGTAAATAGTAAGTTGACGGAGTTATGTGAATTTGAACTTGGGAGGTGATGCTTATGACACGTAAATATGTATTGGTTTTATCCCTTTGTTTTTTAATCATATCGGTATTTTTTACAGAGCTGACAACTTATGCGGATAAAGGTCGACCTTATTATGAGGAGACAGGGGAAGTTGTTTGGGATATTAACACAAAAGACAAAATAATTGCTCTTACCTTTGACGATGGACCTCATCCTAAATATACAGCAGCTATTTTAGATTTATTGGCAAAGTATGATGCAAAGGCTACGTTTTTTATTATTGGGAAAAATGCAGAAAAATATCCAGACCTTGTTTTACGATCTTATTCTGAAGGGCATGAGCTGGCCAATCATACGTATTCACATCCGTTTAAAGCTTCCGTAGCTGAATTACAGGCACAACTACGTAAGACAAAGGAAATAATTTATGGTATTACTGGATTTGCACCAGTTTTGTTTCGTCCTGTAGGCGGTTACTATAATGATCAAATGATCAATTCCGCTGTTAAGGATGGATATAAAGTAGTTATGTGGTCTTGGCATCAGGATACTCAAGATTGGAAACAGCCAGGGGTTAACAAAATTGTCCAAAAAGTGATGAAGGGGTCGAAGCCTGGAGATGTTATTTTGTTTCATGATGGAGGCGGCGATCGAACGCAGACCATTAAGGCACTGGAAAAAATCTTACCAGAACTTAAAAAACAAGGTTATACTTTTGTCACAATATCCGAGTTGATTAAAAGCAAACAGCAACAAGAGCAAGTGCAATAAGAAAAATAAGCCATCTCAGAGATTGAAATGGCTTATTTTTTTCTTCTGTCATACGCAGCGGATAGGTATTATTTACAATTTCGATATTACCAAAATAATAGTGGTGCTAGTGCAATCCCGGCAACCGCTCCAAGTGCGATTCCAACGCCAAAACCTGCTCCTCCAAAACCCCAACCCCAATAACCTAAACCATAACCGCCAAATCGTCTATCAGGTAGAATCCATACCTGTCTTCTATCCACCCTAGTTATTTCTCCGTAATGTACTCTGCCACATGTTTCTGTAATTCTTACACGTTTGCCATGATATTGACGACAAAGATTATAAGTATCAGCTGGATTCACAAACTATCCCTCCTTTCTACTTCCTTACAAGCTAATATATGCGGTTGCAATCATTATCACTAGCCGATTGTCTACTTCGAACATAAGCTATAGTAAGGAGGGAATGTATGTCAGTAATACCAACAGATGAGTGGCTCAATGAATTAATAGCTAGTCAAAGGCTTAATGATAGTAAAAATCTTGAGGACTTACAACGCTCTATTCTTTGCGATCGTTTAGTAGAGATTTTTATTGGTGGGTCTCCAGATGAAATACAATTTGAACTACAGCAACAGGGGCTGTTTAAATCACATGAAAAAATAGACATTAACAAGTTGAAAAAACAAAACGTTTGGGAAGTAGTACAGACGGAATTTATATATTTAAAAGAGAGATGGAGCGGACCAACTATACCAATCTATATCTTTCCAATCACACAAGAGCAAACGATTACGAATAAAAACGGCGTTGCCTATCCAAATGCTTTGTTTTTATATATTGGAGAGCTTGAAAAGCAGGAGCTTAAAGCGTTATTTGCGCATGAGTATAATCACGTTTGTCGTCTGCAATATTTAAATAAACCTCTGGATAAGGTGACGTTGTTAGATTCTTTAATTTTAGAGGGATTAGCAGAATGTGCAGTGGAGGAGATTTACGGTGATAGATGGTTAGCGCCATGGTTGAGTTCCTACTCAGTAGATAAAATGCTAGAAATTTGGAAGGAACATTTTTTACCTCATATCAATATACAAGGGTTAAATAACCATGCTGAATTTTTATATGGCGGAAAGCTTCCTCAATGGATAGGGTATTGCATTGGTTATGAAATAGTAAGGTCATATATTAGAAATCATTCAGCCAATAGCCTACATGTAAAAAGCTCAAAAGAACTACTTACTGGATCTGATTTTCCATTATAAGACGATATCTATATAAAAATAGCCAGTTGCCGATTCACCACTCGACAACTGGTCCTTTTTTTCATTATAACGGGTGGTGATTTTCTTCCGGCTAGGCGCTTTGTTGCTGCCGCTACGCTTTCGCACAGAAAAAACATATGTTGCTGCCGCTACGCTTTCGCACAGAAAAAACATATGTTGCTGCCGCTACGCTTTCGCACAGAA
>Ga0209784_100125_pt1 | contig 79828 bp, 75 predicted proteins | sample AraplaCvi_mLB_r2_2_FD_184284 | JGI IMG/M metagenome (GOLD analysis project Ga0209784, IMG submission 184284) | Arabidopsis root microbial communities from North Carolina, USA - plate scrape CL_Cvi_mLB_r2 (SPAdes) (version 2) | ecosystem: Host-associated > Plants > Roots > Endosphere | place: USA...
AGGTCGTTGGTTCAAATCCGGCCCCCGCAACCAAAATGGTCCCGTGGTGTAGCGGTTAACATGCCTGCCTGTCACGCAGGAGATCGCCGGTTCGATCCCGGTCGGGACCGCCATTTTTTTAAAATATGGGTCAGTAGCTCAGTTGGTAGAGCATTAGATTGAAGCTCTAAGTGTCGGCGGTTCGATTCCGTCCTGACCCACCATATTTTTTTGCCGGTGTAGCTCAGTTGGTAGAGCAACTGACTTGTAATCAGTAGGTCGTGGGTTCGACTCCTATCGCCGGCACCATGACTTTCCCGGAGGGGTAGCGAAGTGGCTAAACGCGGCGGACTGTAAATCCGCTCCTTAGGGTTCGGCGGTTCGAATCCGTCCCCCTCCACCAGTTTTAATTTAATTTGATTTTCAATTTAATAGGGGCATAGTTCAACGGTAGAATAGAGGTCTCCAAAACCTTTGGTGTGGGTTCGATTCCTACTGCCCCTGCCATTTAATTTTATGGCGATTGTGGCGAAGTGGTTAACGCACCGGATTGTGGTTCCGGCATTCGTGGGTTCGATTCCCATCAGTCGCCCCATTTTCAATAAAATTAATAAATACAATATAACAATGGCGATTGTGGCGAAGTGGTTAACGCACCGGATTGTGGTTCCGGCATTCGTGGGTTCGATTCCCATCAGTCGCCCCATTGTTGGGGTATAGCCAAGCGGTAAGGCAACGGATTTTGATTCCGTCATGCCTAGGTTCGAATCCTAGTACCCCAGCCATTTTTGCGGAAGTAGTTCAGTGGTAGAACACCACCTTGCCAAGGTGGGGGTCGCGAGTTCGAACCTCGTCTTCCGCTCCAAATATGACGGCGGCATAGCCAAGTGGTAAGGCACAGGTCTGCAACACCTTTATCACCGGTTCAAATCCGGTTGCCGCCTCCATATTTTATTAATCAATCGGTTTATCCGATTTTTTTTATCTCCATTATGCCGGTGTGGCGGAATTGGCAGACGCGCACGACTCAAAATCGTGTTCCTTTGGAGTGTCGGTTCGACCCCGACCACCGGTATCATATTTTGTAGAGAATCCTTGATTACAAGGGTTCTTTTTTTTTTGTAGAAAGCAATTATGATCCTTTCAAAGGTTATTTTTTGAGGTTCTATAATATTTGTTGGGGTATTCACACAATTACACGCATAAAAAAAGCACAGATTCACTGATTTATATATACTTGAATTGTCTAGAAACAAGATTAATAAAAGGTAGCAATAAGATTAAGAATTCTAAAACATTGTAAATCTACTCCTTCTTTCATATGATTTTTAACATTAATAGAAACAACCACATCTTCAACTTTAATAAATCTAGGTTTTCGAGGAGAAATATTGTGTGCTTTACAAACTTGTAATAATCTTATTGTTCCACTCATACCACCACACTTTACCTGTTATCATTATAAAGTGAGAAAGAATATAGACGTGAAGGTTATGACCCACCCGCTAAAAAGAAAAATGGATTATTTCTGCTTTATCGTGAGTAGTAATGGTTAAATTTTAGTAGGAAAAGAAATAATGCCTGATAAGTAGCATTTTCGATGAATAGAAAGGGTATGATTATGAGCAGACATTTTTTTATTGCCGTTCCACTTCCTTCAGATATTAAAGCAGCTCTTAAAGTGAAATGTGAAGAAATGAAAACAGATTTTCATTTTAAACGATGGGTACACCAGGAAGATTATCACATCACATTGGCTTTTTTAGGTCATGCGGATGAAGAGCAATTACTGGCTGTAATGGATGAAACGAGGAAAAATCTTCGGAATGTTCCACCATTCGAATTAAACATTCAAGGGTTCAATACTTTTGGAAGAAAAGAATATCCAAGAATTTTATGGGTTAATCTGCTTGAATCGCAGCCATTAAATTTGGTGAGAGAAATCGTATACCGTGATTGTATGAAGGCTGGTTTTGAATTAGATAAGAAGCCCTTTACACCCCATATAACTGTTGCAAGAAAATGGGATGAAGCATGTGGGGAAATTTCGTTCAACGCCTTGCTAGAAGAAAATTTTCAGCTTCCAAAATTTCTAGTTGAAGAAGTGGTTTTGTACGAATCAAAAATAGAGGAAACGCCAAAATATTATAAAAAAGCTGTCATTCGTTTAGATGGTCAGTAATTTTACATTCAGCTCGTAAACCTAAAAAGCAAAGGTTTATGAGTTTTTTTGATTTAAACCATTTGTAATGATTAGTTCATCTTCCGTTCATTTAAGGATTTTATGCTAAGGATGTAAAAAGGAATGGAGGAGTTCACTATGAATCTTGCGTGGAAAGAAATTAAGAAAAATAAAGTAAGATTTTTAATATTAGGATCAATTGTTTTTCTAGTTAGTTTTTTAACTTTTATTATTTCTGGTTTGGCGAATGGATTATCACAGGATAACGCTGCTTTAATTAAAGATTTACCACAAGGACAATTTTATATGAATACGGATGCAGATGAAACGTATAATCTGTCAAAGATAGATAGCAGTACACAAAATGAAATATTGAGCAATGAAAAGGATGCAGTAGCTTTTTCCCTACAAATGGGCTTTTTAAATGATCAGGATAATAAGCAGCAAAGCGTCGCCTTTGTGACATCCTCTGATTCAAAGTTATTTGAAAATGTGCAACACGAAGAAGTGATAGTAGACAGCTCATTGAAAGATAAAGGAATTAAAGTAGGCGATACATTAACGAATAATCAGTTTAGTGGCAAGTTTGTCGTAAAAGGATTTGTAGAGCAAAAGAAATATAGTCATGCACCGGTTGCCTATATTAATAACGAGGATTATAAAGAAATTTATCGTACTGATGAAATGCAATTGATTTTTGTACCAAATGACGATTCTTCAAAACAATTTGCTGGGTTACAATCATTTTCGAATAAAGAGTTTCTTAAAACAATTCCAAGCTATAGCGCAGAACAAATGTCTTTAAATATGATTGTCTGGTTTTTAGTAGTCATTAGTGGGATGCTGTTTGCTATCTTCTTCTATATGATGAACGTTCAAAAAATTGGTTTATACGGAATTTTAAAGGCCATTGGTGTGAAAACGAGTAAACTATTCAAAATGATATGGACACAGATGGCTATCATTACAGTTATATCACTTATTTTGTCGGTAGCCTTTAGCCAAGCATTTAATCTGATAGCGCCAAAAGGAATGCCTTTCACGTTAACAATTGGGACGACAACGCAATTATCGATCGTATTCCTAATTATTGGATTTATTGGTGCTACAATTTCAGGCATCCAAATTAAAAAAATTCAACCATTACAAGCGATACAGCAAGGAGAGGCTTAATATGACTTTATTTAAAATCGATGAAGTTAGAAAAACATTTAGAAATGGCGAGGTAGAGGAAGAAATACTTAAAGGGATAAATCTTTCTCTAAATGAAGGGGAAATAACAGCATTGGTCGGTGCATCTGGATCAGGTAAGAGTACACTTCTGACAATAGCTGCTGGACTTCAGCCTGCAACAGATGGGCACGTTATTTTTGAGGGGAAAAATATGTCCACCATGAACGCGGAAGACGTTCGAAAAGTACGAGCAAGTGAATTTGGATTTGTCTTTCAGTTTGCACACCTTGTACCTTTTCTTACAGTTGAGGAGCAGCTACTGCTAATGCTAGATGTTTCTGAATCAAGATTAAAGAAGCAGGAACAAAAAAATGAAGTTAATCGACTACTAAAATTAGTAGGGATGGACCATCGAAAAATGGCTTATCCTTCGTCATTGTCAGGTGGCGAGAAGCAACGTGTTGCCATTGCCCGAGCAATCATTCATAAACCGAAAGTTCTCTTCGCGGATGAACCAACAGCAAGCTTAGATTCACAAAGATCAAAAGAGGTTATGTTACTAATTAGAGATTTGACTAAAACGTTAAACATTACTACTTTAATGGTGACACACGATGAAGAAATGCTTGCTTATACGGATCGTATTATTAAAATGAGCGACGGTGTCATTTTGCAAGATGCCATGTAGATCGAATCGTAAAAACCACAACCACATTTATTGATGGTTGTGGTTTTTTTTGTATCAATTATGCCTCGGCACAAAGCCGATTCCGGGACATCCGCTAAAAGAAGTAGGCTCTCTGGGCGTTATTTATAGATATTTTTAATAAGCCTAGTGTTATGTTACCAAACCACTAAACTAATGAAGCATATTATAGAAGGAAAGGGGGAGGTGATTTGAAATGGCGTTTGTCATTGCTTTATTGATCGTATTAGTTGGTCTAATAGCGGGATTCCAATTAACCGAAGGAAGGTCAGAGAAAGGGAATTACATCGTTTGGGGTATCATTACAATGATAGCGTTTGCACCGTTCTTATCTTTTGTAATTGGCGTAATGTATGGAATAGTAGTTAAAAATAGTTGGGCAACCTCGATTATGATGTTTTTAGCTCCTATAATTTTTGTTATAGGGTTAATTATATTACTTTTAGGTATTTATAAAAATGATAAGGAAAAGTATAAATAACAAGCTATTTATCTCTGAAAAGGGTAATTCCGTTCAGTGTTTAAGTTATCTTAAATATAAAGGTAAAAAGCCGCGAGACTCCTACAAATTGTTTTTGATGTGTGTAAATGAAAATGGAAGCGAAGGAGACATATGCCTTCGTGTCCAACATCCTATTTTTGGCCCTGATGCGGTTCGTGCCTGGCCGGCGGAAAATCGTAGCGGTTTTTTACCTCTGGAAGAAAGCTTTTACGTGAAAAGTTTAGGTTAATCGAGCTTTTCGACTTACTTTACAGACCATTCTCATTAAAGCTCTGTGCAACGAAGGGAAGATCGTAAAGAGTACATCCATTGTTTTACGCATAGGCATAGGACAGATAATAGGCTTATTTTTGTGTACGCCTGCAATAGTGATTTTTACTAGTTGCTGTGGAGACATCATTTTTTGCTTTTTCAATTGTTTGGACATTACTGATTTATTGATATTAATAGCTGTCGCTTTATCGAAAATAGGTGTATCAACAAAAGTCGGACATAGCGTACTTACCTTGATGCCAAATTCCTCAGCCTCATAGTGTAGTGATGTCGTTAAGCCCACAACAGCATGCTTCGTAGTTGAATATGCGGCAGATATAGGCGCTGGCCCCAACCCTGCTGCTGATGAGGTATTGATGATATGTCCAAAACCTTGTTTCTTCATGATTTGATAGCCAATTTGAGTACCATATATAACGCCCCATAAATTAAGATCCACAATGTTTTTCCATTCGTCTATCGACATATCATACATTTCACCATACATAGCTATACCAGCATTATTGAATACATAATCTAATCTTTGAAATTCCTCATAGACATTTGTAATGACATGTTTAACACTTTTGTAATCGGTTACATTTAATTCTACAAATCTAGCATTTGAAGCATCTTTATTTAGTTCTGCCTCAAGAATACGTCCATCACGTTCGTTAATATCTGCAATAATGACAAATACATGACGACCTACTAACTCCTTGCAGATAGCCTTCCCTATACCTGATACACCGCCAGTAACAATCGCAACCTTTCTCATCTTCATCACCTCTCACATGACTTCCTATTGTTCAATAGCTTCCTGTAATTGAAACTGTTCAATGACAGCTGTGTATTCTTCCACGACAAGGTCTGCTCCTTTACTATTTAAATGAACGCCATCTAACGTTAAATGTAGTCCTCTCTTTTTAGATAATCGATCAATTCGCAAAGGATTTTTATAAAACAGTACATCTTTCATTACTCGCATAACATTAGTGTTCATATAATCGGAACTATTAACTTGTTCTAAGTGATGCTCAAACACCTCTTGTATATTTAGAAAGCTTACATTTGCATACTTTGAAGAAATGGATTGAATAATAGAGGAGAGCTCTTTTAATTCTTTATTAGGAGCGTTTTTCATTGTTTCTCCTATTAAAGCTGGTGTTACTAAAACGACATGTTTAGAGGATGCTAAAATCATTTCTAAACAATTTACATAGTAATCTTTAAATTCCTGATGTTCTTTTGTAACTGGTTGTGCCTGCACTTTCAAAAGTTTAGCATAGACATCGTTGACACCAATCCAAAGAAAGCTAAGGTCATAATAAGTAGCTAGCTTCGATTTCTCTAAACGACTGTGTAAGCTTTTTACTGTTTCACCTGGTTTACCGAGATTATCAAATTCGATATGTTGATGTTTTGTTGTTAGTAGTTTAAAAAATGAAACCCCTGGTCTACCTTCTGTTAAGCTGTCGCCTATACATGCAATTTTCATTTATATCCCACCTTTTTTTATCTTCTTTAACTTCACCCGTTGTAATAAGTTAATTCCTCTGGAAGCCATTATGCCGAGGCAAAATTGATAAAAATGGTTATTGCCTGGTTAAAGAGTGGCTCAAGTGCTTTCAGCTCCTGCGTATTTGTCAGCTGACATAATCCCCCTAGCCATGTGCCTAGCAGAACTGTCCATTCATCAATATTTCCATGAACAAATTCCCCCCTATCAATTCCTTCTTGCAAAATCGCACGATAAGCACCCATCGGTACAACGGCTAAATTGTATAATTGTTGTACTGATTCAGGGCTCGATTTTGGATTGGAAGCTAGCTCTTGCCCTGATCTTAATAAAGGTGTTTGGTAATGATAGAGAACATGCATGGCCATGCCATATAATTTTTCTGTTGCCGTAGAGTAGTTACATTCTTTTTGCAGCCATTTGTTGTGCCAATCTTGCATTGTTTGTTGCGCTAAAAGAACAAAGAGCTTTTCTTTGTTTTCAAAATGGTAATAAATATGCCCCTTGCTGTAGCCTGAAGCGGTGGAAATATCGCCAACTGATGTTTGATTATAGCCTTTTTGAGAAAACAGACTAACCGCATGTTCCATAATTTCAACTTTTGCTTTCTCGCTATCGTAACGTCTTTTATTCATTGATTTACTCCTTTAAAACATTTGAACGTCCGTTCTAATTTAATTATACAATATTTTACTAATTAATGAATAGTTAAATACCTACGTCATTATGTTGTCACAATTGCTCATACCAAGGCTAATCAGAAAATCTCCAGGAAAGGACCTAGTTGGAAAGTATGTTGTTGAATAAATGAAGGGAATATCCATTTAGTTATGGAATTATAAATTATAATTTTAAAATTAGGAGGGAAATTAGATGGGGAGAGTAATAGGGTTTGAATTAAATAGCCAGGAGCCTGAAAAAGCAGCTGAGTTTTATGCCATGGTTTTTGGTTGGGAGGTAGCCGCACCTAATTGGGAATATCGGGCTGTAACAACCGGGGATGGTGAAAAATCTGGGATCAACGGCGGTATTGCTAAGGGGCCACATGATTATCCTTTTGGAACACGTATTCAAATTGAAGTGGATTCTATCGATGAGGCTATTGCTAAAGCTAAACATAATGGTGCCATCATTGTTCGTGACAAAATGGAATTTGATGAGTTTTATCTTGCCTATATGGTAGATCCAACTGGGCTTGGCTTCGGCTTAATTCAAAACAAATAATCTATTTAATAAGTCTCTGCAATCGATTGCGGAGGCTTTTTTTGTGAATTAATTGGAAATTATATCTAAAAAAGTATATTATAAATGAGGAAGAGAGGGAAAGACATGAAACAAATGATGAAAATAGTATGTGCGCTATTAATAGCTGTTTGGTTATTACCGCTTGAAGGTGCACATGCAGCAAGCTTTAAAGATTTGTCTAAGGATAATACATTGATAACGGAAATTGATTACTTAGTGGAAAGAGGGGTTATTAATGGCTATCCGAATAACCTATTTAAACCGAATACATATGTCACGAGAGCACAGGTAGCAGTCATGCTAACACGTGCATTAGGATTACAGACAACGAATGTAAAAAATCCGAACTATCAGGATGTACCTTCTACACACCCCTATTATAAAGAAATTGCGGCAGTGGAAAATGCTGGAATCTTTAATTCAGCACAGAAATTTAATCCGAGTGCAACTCTTTCAAGAGCGGACATGGCGATTGTGTTACAAAGAGCATTTAAATTAAAGGGATCTGAGACAAGCTATTTTTCAGATGTTTCATCTAAGACAAGAGGTTATAAAGAAATCTCAGTAATTGCTAGTAATAATATAACAAGAGGATATGATGATGGTTCATTTAAGCCTAATGTACCTTTAACTAGAGCTCATTTCTCAGCATTTTTAGCTCGTGCATTAACGCTATCAAATACGAATTTATTAAAAGATACTGCGTTTGACTACACGTATTCGTATTATTCAATAAATGAAAAAAAACAATATACATTAAAATATCAGTTTAGTCATAATGATGGAAAGAGTGATGTATGGAAAGTAAAAGATTTGAACTCAAATAAGGTATTTAATGATGAGCATCTATTTAGCGATGGTGAGGCTTATGGACAGGGTTTTGCTGCTGAGTATAGTAGTCACTACGACTTATATATAGGATTACCACTTAGAATTGGCGTGCTTCAACACGAGAATGAAGGTGCTGTAATTTCAGGAATCCGAATTACTATTAAAGCAACGGATGGCACTGTTAAAGCAGGTGGTGTCAATTATCATAATGCTATCGTTTTAGAGGAAAAGAACATTTACAGAAGTGGAGTACGAACATATTACTTTGTCGATGGTATCGGTTTAGTCAAAGAGCTTTATAATGATGTTGTTGTTTATGAGTTGCTCGAGCGTACAGCTAATTAAATGTTTGCCATATGAAAAGCAAGTCTCCTATTACACGAGGAGGCTTGCTTTTTGTCATGGAATATCTAATTTAATGAAATATGAAAAAAGCGATGAAGTGCTTGTCGCCATTCCTTTTCGTTATGAGTCGTATATGTTGTTAGGGAGTACCCCTCGTAAATTCGAAATTCGTTATTAAGCATTGTATGTCGACCACGAGGAGTACGAATCATCGCGATTTTATTGTTTTGTTTAGAAAGTCTTGGTGCAAACTTTGCATCGTTAGCGTCATCAAAAAAACTATAAAGTAAACGCCAATTATTTTTTGTTAGTTCGTACAGCATCCAGCCGTTCGCTTCATCTCGTTCAATTTTATAAAGTTCATTACCTTCACGGTGTTGATGTCCAGCTATTAGTGGAACTGGTTTACAAGGAGCTAATGCACCTACACCAACATCCGAAATATAGGATTGGCCATTGAAATTGACCAGCAATAGCTGATGCATAGGTACATCCTCAACAGGAGTATCCGCTTCAATGTTGCGCCAAAATTGTGCATAGCGGTTGGTTACAGAAAAGCCAAGCTCGCGAAGTAGCCAACTAAATAAAATATTTAGTTCAAAACAATTGCCTCCGCGAAGTTGAATAATCATTTTTTGAAAAAGGACAGGAATAGCGAAGGAGATGTCATGTTTTAAGGCAACATCTAGGTTCTCATAAGGAATGGTATGTAGATGTTTGGTTTGAAGCTGACCAAGTAACTTAATAGATGGCTCTAAAGATCCTTGAAATTGAATAAGCTTTAAATATTGCTTTATTTGTGAATTCATAAAATCGCCTCATTTCCTTACTAAATAACATAACCGAAATGGTTTGAGAATACACGTGAATAATATAAAGAAAATAATAGAAAAGGAGGTAAATAACTTGTAAAATGAAAATATTAACTATTATAAAGAGAGATATTTCCTATTATTTTAGTTAATAATAATGATTGTAAGGTAGGTATACGAATGACAAGCGAAATGAAATGGTTAGAAGTAAATTCATACGATGAAATGAGCAAAGTAGCAGCGGATATTTTCACTAAACAATTACAAGTAAAACCAACAAGTATTTTAGGATTAGCGACTGGTGGTTCTCCCGTAGGCATGTATAAGGAATTAGTGAAACGCCAACAAGCTGGCAATATATCTTTTAGTGATGTGATTACCTTTAACCTAGATGAATATATAGGTATCGATCAAACAAGTCCGGCAAGTTATTGGACATTTATGCATGAGAACTTATTCAATCATGTAGATATAAAAGAAGAAAATATACATTTACCAAATGGTCAGGCAGAAAACTTAGATGCTGAGTGTGCGGCCTATGATGCTCGCATTAAGGAAGCGGGAGGAATTGATCTGCAGCTTCTAGGCATTGGCGTTAACGGACATATTGGTTTTAACGAACCGGGCACATCTTTTGCTTCAACGACTCATATTGTGGAGCTAACTGAATCTACACGCAAAGAAAATGCAATTTATTTTGATAACTCTAAAGATGTACCGACTCATGCAATTACAATGGGCATTCAATCTATTATGAAAGCCAAGGAAATCGTGTTAATTGCATTTGGTGAAAAAAAGCTAGAGGCTATGGAAAAATTAAAAAGTGGTATTATCACTGAAGATTTCCCAGCAAGCCAATTGTTGAATCATCCAAATGTAACCATTATTTATGGCGGAACAAAATAAGAAATAAGCGTAGACATTATTTTATTTGAAGTCTACGCTTTTTTTTTGGGCGATTCGAGCTACGGAAAGAAGAGGAAGCGACGGAAAGAAGAGTCGAAGCGACGGAAAGAAGAGTCAAAGCGACAGAAGGAACAGTCGAAGCAACGGAAAGTAGAGCCAGAGCGACGGAAGGAAGAGTCGAAGTGACGGAAGGAAGAGACAGAGCGACAAACAGTCATCCGGAATTTAAATTTTATCAACACTAGCTTCGCCATTAATCAATGCTACAATATTATCTATATGCTGGAATAAGAAAATAGGAGGGATTAGGGTGAAAAGTACCGTACCACATTTACAAAAGGGAGATACAGTTGGTCTTGTGGCTTTATCTAGTCAAGCACAGCCCGAAAAGCTAGGAGATGCTGTAGCGTTTCTTGAAGAATTAGGGCTAAACTATATAATTGGGGATACCATTCAGGCAAAGCACGATTACCTAGCAGGTAGTGATGAAGAGCGTCTGGCTGATTTTCATGAGATGGTGAGAAATCCGGAGGTGAAGGCAATTTTTTGTGTTAAAGGGGGCTATGGCTCTGCACGAATTGCGGAGAAGATTGACTACGGACTACTTGAGGAAAATCCAAAAATCTTCTGGGGTTTCTCTGATCTTACATATTTACATTGCGCGATTAATGAATATGCTAATTTAGTGACGTTTCATGGGCCGCTACTTATGTCTGTTAGAAGAATAGATGATTTATCAAAGAAGATGTTTTTACAGCTATTTTCACCGATGGAAGTACAATATACGGAGGATATTTCCCCATTAACAACGATTGCACCTGGTGTAGCTCGTGGTGAAATTATTGGAGGAAATTTACGTCGCCTTGTTAACACATTAGGTACAAAATTTGAAGTTTGTACAGAAGGCCGCATTTTATTGATAGAGGAGCTTGGGGAATCTATCCCAAAAATTGATGCGATGCTGCAGCAATTAAAGCAGGCGAGAAAGCTTGAGCAGTTAGCCGGGGTTGTTATCGGTTCCTTTACGCAAACGGAAGCGGATGAAGCGGCATTATTTGCTTTAATGAAGGATTATTTTGCGAATTTAGGCGTTCCAGTTGTAGCAGGCTTTAAAATTGGCCATGATTCAACGAATATTGCAATTCCATTAGGCGTAGATGCTATTTTAGATGCACAGGAAAAGATACTGAAGGTTTTGCCTGGTGTGCATTAAAAAGAAGAATTTTATGATTGATTAAAAACAGGGAGGGAGAGTATGGATATTGAGCAAAAACTCTATCAGTCGGTGGTAGAATTGATTGAAAAAAGATACCCTTCTGGTTGGGGTGGTGCGGCAGCAATGTATACTGAAGATGGTCAGATTTTAACGAGCGTAGCACCAGACGTTATTAATGCCTCTACTGAATTGTGCATGGAAACTGGTGCAATACTTGAAGCTCATAAACTTAATACGAAGGTTACTCATAGTATTTGTATGGCTAGAGAAAACGAAAATTCAGTATTTACTGTGCTAACTCCTTGTGGTGTATGTCAAGAAAGGCTTTTTTACTGGGGTGAAAATGTAAAAGCGGCTATCACTAATCCGAATGGTGAATTGATATTTAAAACACTGAAAGAAATACAACCATATCATTGGTATAAAGCATACGAAAAATAAAAAGGTTTTTTGCTATTGTGATTTGGGATGCTACTAAAAAAAGACATTACATATTTGTTGTGAAAATATGTAATGTCTTTTTGATTTAATAAGGCTCTGCGCCATGACCTTTATCTACAGCCTTTTGAGGTGCTTCATCACCAGCAATATTGCCAAGTGGCTTTGATGAAGAGGAATCATTTCGAGCTTTTTGTAAACCTTCTTTTAACAAGCGACCGTATTCTTCATCTGCTTCTTGTGCTAATGCAATCATCGCTTCTTGAATAGCTATATGACAGACTGCTAAATCACGAATTAAGTTTTCGAGCAGCTCATCTCGCTCCCATTGCTCAAAATTGCGATATGTTTCGCCCGCTTGCTTCGTATTGCTTTGCCGATCAATGGATTCTCGAACGAGATTACCTTCCACGAGCGGTGTATATTCTTTAGCCGCTTGCGTAGCTTCTTTTAAACCATTTAACATCGAAGGCTCATAGTTAACATGAGGATTTTGCCCCGGAGCTAAATCTCGCTGATACATCATTTGACCACCGTTTTGATTGGTTGCTACTCGTGTTTTAGGTGCATTGATAGGAAGTTGTAAATAGTTTGCACCTACACGGTGACGCTGTGTATCAGAATAAGAGAAGGTACGACCTTGTAGCATTTTATCGTCCGAGAAATCCAATCCGTCCACAAGCACTCCTGTACCAAAAGTAGCCTGTTCAACCTCAGCAAAATAATCTTCTGGATTTTTATTTAACACCATCTTACCAACTGGATACCATGGGAATTGATCATTAGGCCAAAGCTTCGTATCATCTAATGGATCAAAATCAAGCTCTGGATGTGGACCATCCTCCATAATTTGGACGTTAAGCTCCCATTCAGGATAATCACCATTTTTAATGGCATCATATAAATCTTGTGTGGCATGATTGAAATTTTTCTTTTGGATTTCCTCTGCTTCTTTTTGTGTTAAGTTTTTAATGCCTTGTAAAGGTTCCCAATGATATTTTACAAGGACCGCTTTGCCTTCACTATTGACCCATTTATACGTATTGACGCCAGAGCCTTGCATCATTCGATAATTAGCGGGAATACCCCAAGGTGAATAAACGAATGTCACCATATGGAAGGTTTCAGGAGAGCTTGCGCAAAAATCAAAAAAGCGTTCAACGTCTTGAATATTTGTAATCGGATCAGGCTTAAAGGCGTGAATCATATCAGGAAATTTCATAGCATCGCGGATAAAGAAGATTTTTAAATTATTGCCGACTAAATCCCAGTTACCATCCTCCGTATAGAATTTTACAGCAAAGCCTCGTGGATCACGTAATGTTTCTGGTGAATGACCGCCATGAATAACGGTTGAGAAGCGTACAAAAACAGGTGTCTGCTTCCCTTTATTCTGAAATACTTTAGCCCTTGTATACTTAGCAATAGGATCATCCCCAACAACACCGTATGTCTCAAAATAGCCATGTGCCCCTGCACCTCGTGCATGAACAACACGCTCAGGAATTCTTTCGCGGTCAAAGTGACTTATTTTTTCAATAAAATCATAGTTTTCAAGAGTTGCAGGTCCTCGATTACTGACGGTTCGTATATTTTGATTGTTCGTAATAGGATGCCCCTGTCGATTTGTCAAGGTCATGTCATGTTCGTTTGTGGAATCGTGTTGTTTCGTCATTGTCTAACCCCCTTCTTTGGATATAGTTATTCTTTACATGTTAGGGGAGAATTAGACATGAAAAAACTTCTACACATAAGGTGAGAAAAAGAAAAAGGTAAAGGAAGGTAATGGAGAATGCTACATAATGGATTAAAATATGTTGGGTTTTTAATTATGTTAATTTTTGGTGGAATCTTTTTGTTAAGATGGTTTCTTCATGATGAAATATTATTGGATCAATTAATTGTCTTTGTACTAGGGGGAATCTTCTACGTTGCTTCTTTGTTCGTTAAAGCAAGATGAGGTAAATATATGAACATAAAAAGCTCTCCTACACAAAATGTAAGAGAGCTTTTGGATGGCGTTTTCAAATTAATTGTCAAGTTGTGTGAGTATGGCCATTGCTGATAGTTGGTTATTAGTCATTGGTCATACAGTAACAGGTAACTTGTCATTGGTTTTGTTTAAGTTAGCTCCAAAAAGCTAGTTTTGAAAACAGCACATCCAATTCGCTATGAAGTCGCATGGACTTCATAAATCTATTGTATACAGTTTTAGGGAAATCGTCTATGCAATAAAACTTGGCTGATAGATTCCTTGACTTAGAGTTTACTCTAACAACTATAATACAAACATCTTTATTGAGGGGAGATGTTTTGCTTTGAATACACGAGTAATTGTAACTAGATACGGAGGACCTCAGGTTATTGATGTGATAGAGGAGCCCTTACGAAAACCCGAGAGAGGGCAAATTCGCGTTAAGGTCCAAGCGGCAGGAGTTGCACTAGCGGATATTATGAGAAGAGAGGGGAAATATCCGCTATCTCCTATACCTCCCTTTACTCCAGGGTACGACGCTATTGGGATTGTTGACGAGTTGGGAGAAGGCGTGCAAAAATATTTGATAGGGGATAAGGTAGCCGTCTTTTTTAACGGAACGGGTGGCTATGCATCTTATGTGTATGCGATGGATGATGAGGTTGTCAAGATTCCTGCGCACATTGATTCCGTATCGGCCGCGGCTGTGATCTTAAATTATGTAACAGCCTATCAAATGCTTCACCGGATTGCAAAGGTAGCTGAGGGGGAACGTATCCTAATTCACGGGGCAAGTGGCGGGGTTGGTACTGCCTTGCTTGAGCTTGGGAAGTTAGCAAAATTAGACATGTATGGCACTGCTTCCTTAGCTAAACATTCAATTGTATCCAAATTCGGCGCCGTGCCGATTGACTATCGAAACGAAGATTTTGTAGATACTCTTCGTATCCAGGTTCCTGAAGGTATGGATGTTGTTTTTGATCCAATAGGGGGCCAAAATTACGAGCGTTCGATGAACACCCTAAGCAACAATGGCCGCTTCATAGGTTACGGCTATACCTCGATTCTTCAGCAAGGAGATTCAGGAGAATGGGCCAAAGAATGGGGAAGTCTTGCTGAAAATCGAACTACAGAGAAAGGTAATCCGGTCTATCTTTACTCCATAACATCATTAAAAAAAGAAAGATTAGATTGGTTTAAGGAAGATGTTCGGTTTCTTCTTTCATTGTTAGAGGAAGGGAAGATCAATCCCTTAATCTCTTACAGACTTCCGTTACCGGAAGCTGCACATGCTCAAGAATTGCTTGAAAAATCATTATCTGTAGGAAAGGTTATTCTTATATGTGAATGAAAGGGGACAAAAACGTAATGTACTCAATTGGTGAAATATCGAAATTAACAGGTATTTCTGCATATACACTTCGTTATTATGAAAAAATGGGTCTTTTACCTAATCCTTATCGCTTGGATGGGAAGCAAAACGGGATTCGGCAATATAATGATCAGGATCTTCGCTTTATCCAATTTGTTTATGGATTAAAGCAAACGGGAATGAAGCTAAATGATATTACTTTGTTTACTGAAGATGGCTGTCTGTTAACACAAAATGATCAACAAATAGAGGATATCCAGGAAATTTTACACAAACGGATTGAACTATTAAATAAACATGTTAATCTACTAGAGCAACAATTGGAGCAATTGGAAAACGTAATGACTCTTGCCAATGAGAAAAGAAGTTTTTACTTAGCTATGCTAAATGATAGACTTCCAAACCCGTAAAGACATTTTAACTAATTCTAGGAGAAGTTAAGCCACCGGGGGATATCACGTGATCAGAAAGGGGTTGTTAGCCTAAAATTATCGCATCTATGCGAAAACGGCTAACTGACCTGGATCGGTGGCGCTGCCACTACGTTTTCACACAAAAGACATATGTTGCTTCCGCTACGTAAGCACTGGGCTTTCGCAAAAAATAGACTATCAAAAGCGTTTAGCCACTATTGGTTGAACGCTTTTTTATATTCATTAGAGTTAGTCAATATGTAACATAGATCCATTATTTTACTGAAAATGTCGAAAAATGACGAATAATAAAGGTGGAAATGTACACCTTATTTTGTCAGAATTGTAATAGGAGGAGATGATATAGTAGTTTGGGAACTTTTTGTACTATAATTCTATTTCATTAAATCTAATAACGTATATTGATCGATATGCATTCGGAGGGAATAAAGGTAATGAAGAAAGTTTTATTATTACTTCTAGCAGTTATGCTAGTTGGATGTTCTGGAGAAGGAACAGAGAAGAAAAAAGAGGCAGACGTAAAAAAAGAGGTCGTTACAGTAAAATTTGAAGAGGTCGATACTGAATCAAAAGCTACAGTTGAAAAGTTTGCCAAAGAATACAATGAAAAGCTTACTTTATTTAAACAGGTTCAACCTATAGGATTAGACATGATTCCAGAACCAGTAACGAATGAACTTAAAGATTTCTCACAAGTTCTATTGGAAGCTGATTTTAAAGAATATAAGGGCCATTACAAATTAGCTGCTAAATACAATAAGGATAAAAAAATAATTGGATATAATCTTTCTGTTCAAGGACTCCCTGAAAAAGAAGTAAATGATGAGGGAGACGAATGGGCAGAAGGGATGACTTCAGCTGTAATAGTTGCTCAAACACTAGGATTAGATTTGGGTAAATTCACCGAATCATTAGCTAAAGCTGAAGAAAATAGAGACACTCATTCTTATACTGATTCTACATATAAGGTAACTAATCTTTGTACTGAGGTCGATGCAGGAAAATTTGAATTTAAATTTGAATTAACTAAGTAGAACAAAAAGCATCTCTAATGAACTACATCTCAATTGTGTCTAACAATTGCAATGCAGATCAAGAGATGCTTTTTTGCTTTGCTGTATTTATTTTAATTGATTTAGAGCTATACAAGTCTTTATATTAATAGGCTTGAGAAACGATGAAACCTTGGCTTGTCTTTTGTATTTGCTTTTGAGGAAAAAATGATATTCTATATATTATTATTCCATAAAACCTTAATTTTACACAAAATGTCGAAAAATGTCGAAAGAAAGGGTGGAAACAGAAATTTTATTTTGTCAGAATTATAATAGGATGATGCGATATAGTAATTTAAGTATTTTTTGCACTGAATTCTATTTCATTGAATCTAGTAACGTATATTTTTATTAATATACATTCGGAGGGAAAAAGGTAATGAAGAAAGCTTTATTATTACTACTAGCAGTTATGCTAGTTGGATGTTCTGGAGAAGGAACAGAGAAGAAAAAAGAGGCAGATGTAAAAAAAGATCAGGAAACAAAAGAAGCGGTCGTAAAGAAGGAGAAAGTCGTTCCAATAAAATTTGAAGAGGTTGATCCTGAATCAAAGGCTGCGGTAGAAAAGTTTGTTAAAAAATACAATGTCAGAGCAAATATATTTAAAAAGAATCCAGTTGAAGGAATTGAAATAGCAGAAATTCCAGAACCAATAACTAGTGAATTGAATAAAGAGGAAACTATTTTCTCACAAATTTTATTGGATACTGATTTTAAAAAACATAAGGGTCATTATAAAATAGACGTTAATTATAATGAAAATAAAAAAATAATTGGATATAATATTTTTATAGAAGGAATTCCCGCAACTGAATTAAATGAAGATGGACAGGGAGGGGAATGGGCAGAAGGAATTATATCTGCTATGTCAATTGCTTATGCACTAGGATTGAATATAGATAAATTTGACGAAGAAAGTGATATTGCTTTTGACGAGGAAGTAGCTTATACATATACTGATCCTAACACTAAGACTAATGTAACTTTTCTATTTGCCGATTGGGATATAGGAAAATTTGAAATTAAATATGAATTAAGTAAGTAGAATAAAAAGCATCCCAAAGCTGTACCCCGAATTGTTAAACACAATTGGAGGTACAGCTCAAAAAGGATGCTTTTTTTATTGTAGAAATAATAGCATAGACGCTCAATATTAGAAATAACGAGAATCATCGAAGTTAATTTCAACACTATAATTCTTTGCATTGATTAGATTCGATAATTTATGGGCATCTTTTTCTAATATAATAGCACGTTCTCGGTACTCATCTGGCTCATACATAGCAATTTCATAAAGCATTGTATTTTCACCATATCCCATGCGTACACTTTCCTTTTCGTGCATACTAAACTGTTTACATAGCTCAGCATCTGCGCGGAGCTGTGTTGCGAGCTCAATCGCTTCAACTAATGCTAGTTTGTCACCTTTAAAGTCTACTGTGTTTTTTATATTTGCTTCATATACTAAACGATCCAATGTACGAACATCGAGACGTACTTGAGCTAATTCAGCTTCAATTACTTTCATTGCGCGATTACTTGTTTTGGGTGCTTGTCCTTTTTCAACAGTTACAAAAGCGCTACGATGTAATTCGTCAACGAGCTCTTGAACTTTTTTTGCTAAAATACTTTTTAGCTTAACGGCTTCAGCAAGATTAATCATGAAAACACGTCCTTTTATAGTGTAGTAGATGGTGCTGCGTTTGTTAATAGGGCCATTTTAAAATCGCCGCCATGAATTTGATTAAACATCTTACCGGCAGATGCAAGAAGCTCTTGCGCACTTTCTTCTGATAATGATGGGCGTAGGTAGAAGATATGTAGAGCCTCCGTCGTTTCCTCCGAAACAGACGTACGTTTAGAATCGACAAATGGCGAGCCAAATGCTCCTTCAGCATCACAGCTATAAAGGATATTTTTTAATGTATTAAAACGACCATTTAAGCCCTCATAGCCAGTATCCTCGTCGCCAAGTGCAATTTTTATATGTCCTTGTAGTTTAGCTACATCATATAAGCCTACCGGAATCTCATATTGGAGGGAAAAGAAATTATTTAAATCAACACCAGAGTGAAAAGGTGTTAAATAATTTTGCTTACTAACTCGGCGCATTAAGCTTTCTGCTGAGTGACGATAGCGGTTCGGATCTGCACCAAGCTTTTTCCATAGTTGTCGCCATTCTGCAATACCCTCTCGTTGCGTTACAGGATTATCCTGCATTTCTAAAAAGAGATTTTCCTGATACAATTGCATGCGACCTTTAATCATTTGAGGCGATTCTGCAACGACAATTTTGGTATAATGAATAATGCCGATTTTAAGCTCGGGATGTTGTGTCAATAGAGATTGATTAATTGAAATTTCCATAAAACATCACCTACTTTATCTATTTTTATTATTGTACCATGTAAGGAGTTGGGAATAAAATGAACATACATGACCTACAACGTGAATTTGTGGCGTATGCAATGTCCATTGGTGTAGACAAGATTGGCTTTACAACAGCGGCTCCTTTTACTGAAATGAAAAATAGACTGCGCCGTCAGCAAGAGCTTGGTTATCAGTCTGGCTTTGAAGAAAGCGATATTGAAAAACGTACCGAACCCCTACAATTGTTAGAGGGGGCAGAGAGCATAGTGGCGATAGCAGTCGCATATCCGTCGCGCATGCAAAATGCACCTGTAGGCAAGAAGGGAGAGAGACGCGGGATTTTTTGTCGTGCTTCCTGGGGTGTCGATTATCATACAGCATTACGTGAGCGCTTGGAATTACTATCAGCTTGGCTTGAGGAGCGAGTAGAAGGTGTTCGTATTGAATCAATGGTTGATACGGGGGCACTTGTTGATAGGGCAGTTGCGGAACGTGCGGGGATAGGTTGGAGCGGAAAAAACTGCTCGATCATTACGCCTGAGTTCGGTTCCTATGTATATTTAGGAGAGCTAATCACAAATATCCCTTTTGCTCCTGATAAGCCTATGGAGGATGAATGCGGGGATTGCCGCTTATGTTTAGATATTTGCCCAACAGGCGCGTTAATCGAGGGAGGACAGCTAGACTCTCAACGTTGTATAGCCTTTTTAACACAAACTAAAGGAATGCTACCTGATGAGTTTCGTACCCATATTGGGAATCGTTTGTATGGCTGCGATACATGTCAGACCGTATGCCCAAAAAATAAAGGGAAGATTAACTGGATGCATGAGGAATTTAAACCTGATCCAGAGCTTGCAAAGCCATTACTTGTACCACTTTTAACAATTTCGAATCGTGACTTTAAAGAAAAGTTTGGACATGTTTCTGGTTCATGGCGAGGGAAAAAGCCAATTCAACGCAATGCTATTTTGGCACTTGCACACTTCAAAGAAGAAGCTGCGGTCCCAGATTTAGTAGCACTTCTTGAAAAGGATGAACGACCTGTCATTCGAGGAACAGCCGCATGGGCTTTAGGTAAGATAGGCGGGGAGCAGGCTCAATCCGCATTACTTAAGGCAGAAATAAAAGAACAAGACGAGGAAGTACTCGTTGAAATTAATAAAGGTTTACAATTTTTTAGTTAAGGAAGTGTACCGTTATGCCATTGCATATCGTTTTATATCAACCAGAAATTCCAGCAAATACAGGAAATATTGCACGCACATGTGCTGGCACAAATACCTCACTACATTTAATTCGTCCTCTTGGCTTTTCCACAGACGATAAAATGCTAAAACGGGCCGGCTTAGATTATTGGCATAGTGTCAATGTCGTGTATCACGATTCGCTAGAGGATTTTTTAGAGGCATCCAAAAATGGCGACGTTTATTTAATTGAGACCTATAGCGAAGAACCATTTACGACACATGATTTTAGTGATAAAGATCGAGATATTTACTTTATGTTTGGCAAAGAAACGACTGGTCTGCCAAAGGATTTTGCTTATGAGCGTCGAGATATGTGCTTACGAATTCCACAGAGTGAACATGTTCGTTCACTCAATTTATCGAATACAGCAGCAATTGTTATTTATGAGGCATTACGTCAACAAGGATATCCAGGTTTACATTAAAAAAGAAGTTCTCTCATACCGGAGAACTTCTTTTGTTTTTTCGTTTGGGGTAAAAGGATTTTGCAAAAGAAGGGAAGCACCGTCAAGGGTGGTTACAACCCTCACCCTGACGCCTTTAAAATTTCAATAAAACAACGATACCTGATGGATCCTCTGTTTGGAAACCACCATCTATATCAATAACAGGAGCACCAATGGAACGGAGATTTTCTTTCATTGTTGCTGCTTGCTCTTCATTATCTAGACGCAGTGAAAATGTTTGTAAGCCAACCTGATTTTTACCAAGCTTTGGAGCGTTTTCAGAGTGCCAAGTATTTAAACCGATATGATGGTGATAGCGACCAGTTGAGATGAATAAAGCTTGTGCTCCATAGCGAGTGACAATTTCAAATCCTAATCCTTTTGTATAAAATTCTTCTGCGGCAGCTAAATTAGATACTGATAAATGAATATGCCCCATAACCGTATCAGCTGGTAGGCCATCCCATCTACCATCGCCTTCCTCTAATATAGAATGGATTTTAAGAGGTTCAGTCACCATATGCACTTGGTCGAAATGCCAAGTCCATTCATTTTCAGGGCGATCTGCATAAACCTCAATACCATTATTATCAGGATCATTTAAATAAAGTGCTTCACTTACATCATGGTCAGATGCTCCGAAGTACACACCTTTGTTATGGAAATGAGTAATAATATTCGCTAAATCACGACGATTAGGCAATAAAATGGCAAAGTGATAAAGCCCAGTTGTTAAGCTCGTTTTTTCTTCTACTGTTTCAGGTTGGACGATTGTTAGTAAGGCTGTTTTGCCATCAGCAGTTAGTGTTGCTCTATGAGATTCCTGCTGTAAAACTTTAAAGCCAATGATCTCCTGATAATAAGTTAATGAACGTTGTAAATCGCTCACTTTAATTTCAACATTTGTGACATATGTGTTAGGTTTTTCATGAAAATGCATAGTAAATTACCTCCGAATTTAAGTTATAATTAATTATCAACTTACTTTATGTAAGTAAGTGTATTTTATAAAGTGCATATTGTCAAGTAATTATATTGTTCCAAAAAATAAGAGAAGTAACCGAAGAAGCTCATCGGACGCCCTCAGGAAAAAAGAGCAAACTTTATTTAAGAGGGCAACTTATTTTATGCAACAATTAAAAAATCACTAAGCATATATTCATGCTTAGTGATTTTCTTGAGGTATTATTTGTCTGCTCTGTAGTCGCCTTCATAGCCAGCAGTGAAAATTGCAGTTAAGAACGCAACAGTTACACCAATAATTAATAGTAAACCCATGGAATAACCCTCCTCAGTTTATAAAGACATCTCTTTTTAGTATAGACTATCTACTATAAAAATGAAACGACATAGCGGAATAAAATATGTCAGAAATGGTTCAGAAATAACTATTTCGGGAAAACTATAAGAGAGGTGATAATAATGGAAAAAAAGGTTCCAAATATTGAAAACGGTACAATGGCTAGAAATTTTAAAGATTTACAGGATTTAGGAAAGCAAATGGAGCATTTACGTGATGGTCTAGAGCTTGTAGAAGACAATCGAATTCCAGATCCTATTCAAGTAGATGATTATAAAGAGGAAGCGAAGGATCAATAAGATATTACCCCGAAAATTTTCCTTATATTTCTTAAAACCAATTTTTTGTATAATGGAACTAGGAAAAGAAAGGGGTTGTTATTCTTGAATTTACAATCAACAAAAACATTAGCAAACGGTGTGGAAATGCCTCGCTTTGGCTTAGGTGTTTATAAAATGACAGAGCGCGATGAGACTTTGCAGGCTATTGATAAAGCTCTTAAATTTGGCTACCGAGCTATTGATACTGCTTCTCTTTATGGTAACGAGGTCGAGGTGGGCGAAGCTATTCGTCATTCAGGCGTTAAACGTGAGGATATTTTTGTGACGACAAAGGTTTGGAATAATGACCAAGGCTATGATGAAACATTACGAGCTTTTGAAGTTTCATTGAAAAAGTTAAATATGGATTATTTAGATTTATATTTAACGCATTGGGCAGTTTCAGAAACATTTGAAGAAACGTATCGAGCAATTGAACGTTTATATGATGAAAAATTAATTCGTGCAACAGGTGTCTCAAATCACCATGAGCATCATCTACAAAAGCTATTAGCTAAAGCAAATATAGCACCAATGGTCAATCAAGTAGAGGTGCATCCATATTTACAGCAAGACGCATTACGAGCATTTTGTAGTGAGCATGGAATCGCTGTTACCGCATGGTCTCCATTAGGCCGTGATGGAGTACTTGATAATCCAACGATTATGGAAATTGGTCGTGAAATAGGGAAGACGGCTGCTCAAGTAGTGCTGCGTTGGCATTTACAAAATGATACACTTATTATTCCTAAGTCTGTAACACCTAGTCGTATTGAGGAAAACGCCCAGATTTTTGATTTTGAATTAACACTAGCTCAAATGGATAAAATAGCGACGTTAAATCGTAATGAACGATTTGGGCAAGACCCGGATAACTTTAAATTTAATTTTTAGTGCAATAGAAATCCCGCTCTCTAATTTGAGAAGCGGGATTTTGTAGTGTTGAAAAACAAAATAATCAGGGAAATCTTTGTGGACATTCTGGCGAGTGATTTCCGTTCCAGGCTACTCGCTTTCCTGCGGGCGAGCGTCGAGCCGCTTCCTTCGCTCCGCTTCGTGCAGGGTCTCGTCTGTCTCGCTTTCCCGCGGGAGTCGAGTAGCCTTCCACTTCAATCAATGGTAGCGTAGACTTTTATAAATTAAATGCATGTCAAAAGTGAACACTATGATTACTCACCATAATTGAGGAAAATAGTCCTAAACAGTGACGCGATTGTATAGATGTTGTTACTATTGCGATGTTTTAGCAATTTATCGCTGGCGCTACGTTAACATTGCGCTTTCACACTATAATATCTGGTGCTGCCGCGTTGCTTTTGCACAGAAAATAATTGTTGCTAAAACTTCAGTTTTTCACTATAGATTAGAGCTATATGCAGAAGATACACACAAAGTGAAATGGTTGATTGGAGTGGAGGTTGGGCGACTCCTCGGGGATCAGCGTCACAGATGAGACCCTGGAGCGAGCAAAGCGAGTGAAGCGGCTCATCGGACGCCCCCAGGAAAGCGCCCAGCTGGAACGGAAATCAACCTCTCGTTTTGCCGAGGACCATACTTTATTTAATTTGGTCTTAATTTCTTTGACACGATAGTTTTTCGATAACAGGAAATCCCGCTCTCTACCTAGAGAAGCGGGATTTTAAAATTATTTAGATTCTTTTACAAAAGGAATATAGTTAGAAAGCATTTTTGCCATATGCGCACGTGTCGCGTTGTTACCAGGCATAAATTTGCCTTTTACACCGCTAACAATCTTTAAGTCTTTCATCAGTGCAATAGCATTTTGAGTTTCAGCATTATATTGAGAAATATCACTAAAATCAGCTTTTAAACCAGCTTTTGCATCGTGTTGTAGGTTGTATGCACGAGCAAACATTAAGGCAAGTTGAGCACGAGTTACATTTGTATTAGGATTGAATTTACCATTCACACCTTGTACAATTCCTGCTTCAGCAAGTGCTGTAATTTCTTTTTGTGTTGCAGGATTTACATTCGCAAGATCAGAGAATGTTGCTTGACCTTTTGCTTCAAGCTTTAAGGCACGTGCGATAAATGATGCAGCTTGTGCACGGGTTAAGTTTGCGTTTGGTGAATATGTTGTTGCAGAAGTACCTTTTGTTAAATCACGGTAATAAAGATCACGAACAAAGCCTTCTGTTTCTGAGCCTTTTGCGATATCCTTAAATGGAATTGTTGCGATAATACGTCCTTCTACTTTTGAATCAACTTTTTTCAGTGTATCTAGGTGTTCGATAAACATTTCATAGTCAATCGTACCAGGTTCACTTACACGACCGTCCTCATAAACTTTCTTCAGTGTATCGTAGCCGTCGCCACCTTTAGCAGTAAATGTATTTGTTGCTGCTTTATAATAGGCTGCTTTATCTAGCTCTTTACCATTTAATTTAATAGATTTTACACGTTTACCAGCTGGTGCTTTACCGTCAAATTCTACTTGTAAACCAGAGAAGTGTAAGAAGCCACCGAATTCTTGTGGGAATTCTTTCACACTATGTTCAGCAATTTCGTAGATTTCAGCACCTTTTAATTTTACGATGCCAAGAGCATTACCGAATGGCATAACTGTCATAACTTCGCCTACAGTGATATCTCCTGCATCAATGCTTGCGCGGATACCACCACCATTTTGGAATGCAAATTGAACTTCTGGGTCAATTTTCTTTGCGCCAGCAAGCATACCATCAGTAATTAAGTTACCAAGGTTTGTTTCTCCAGCACGTACACCCCAAAGACCACGACCACCATTTAGAGGTGACACAGCCGTATTACCTGTTGATTGATTTAATATTTTAGAAATTTTTTCTTTATATGGAGCTAAAAGTGCTGTAGCTTCAGGATCTGCTGCTACAGGCTTTTCTTTATCATTTAAAGCATGTAACTGACCGAAGTAGTCAACAACGGCACCGTTATCGTCGAACGTTAAATCTAATTCACCTAAATTTTCGCTATATTGACCTGTTTGAACGATAATTGTAGGGTTCTTAAATGGTGTTTCAGCTTTCACAGGCTTGTCTAATTTTGTATGTGTATGACCACCTACGATTACATCAATGCCTTCTACAGCTTTCGCTAGTAATTGGTCATTATCCCAATCAGCAGAGTCATCGAAGCCTATATGAGTAACTGCGATAATCTTGTTAACACCTTGCTTTTCAAGTTCAGTTACTGCTTTTTTTGCGGAGTCAATATAGTTTGCAAATTGAACGTTAGCAACGCTTGAAATCGTAGGTGTTTCTTCTGTTGTTAAGCTGAAAATACCTACTTTTTCTCCAGCGATTTCTTTAATGATACCGTCGTAAATTTTACCATTTTCAAAGTCTTTTGTGACTGTTTTAAATTGTAAGCCATTGAATAAAGAATCTTTCGAAAAATCTAGGTTTGTCCCTAGTAATGGGAACTCTGCGCCCTTAACGAATTTAGCAAGTGCAGCATGACCTTCTGGGCTTGATCCTAAATCGAACTCATGGTTACCAAAAGTCATGGCATCATAACCCATTAAGTTCATTAACTTCATATCAGTTTCCCCAGCAAATTCGTTAAAGTATAAAGTACCAGAGAAAACATCACCAGCATCTAAAAGAAGTGAGTTTGCATTTGCAGCACGAAGTTCTTTTACTTTTGTTGCACGCTTTGGAGCATCCTCAACGTGTGCATGCGTGTCATTTGAGTGTAGAATTGTTAATTTGAAATCATCTTTCTTAGCTGTTGGTGTTGCTTCCGCTGCATGTGCGGCAAAACCAGGTGTAGCTAGTAAACTAGCAGCTAGAGTTGTTGCTGCAATACTTTTAACCCATTTCATCAATAAATTCCTCCTCATAGTAAGTCAGGTGACTAGACAATTTAATCTAATTCTATCATGAAAGAATTCCACCGTCATTACCAATAATGGAAATGTATAATAAATTTCTGTAAAAAATAGATGAAAGAAATGTTAAATAGTATATTTATACTTTTTTAAAAGAGTAGTAATCGCTTATCACCATAACGTGTTATTTTCAACAAGTGTCATCCAACAACTTTTATGAGTCAAAGTAACGGAAGATTACCGGTTTACCTCTATTTAGGACTATGGGTGGATGAGCGTATACAAAAAACAAAAACTGCACCTCGAATTGTTAGCTTCGACGTGCAGTACGATAATTACTGCTGATCCTTTACAACGATCGCCTTATTTAAAAATGGATGCTCGAATTCTAATTGAATTGCATGGAGCTCATAGTCACCACTTGCCGTTTCTCTTGCTCCATACATTGTATCGCCAATAATCGGATGACCGATATGTGCTAAATGTACGCGAATTTGATGTGTTCTTCCTGTTTCAAGAATTAGATGGACAACACAAGAGCTTTTATAACGTGCTACAACTTCATAATGTGTAACGGCATGCTGTCCTGTTTTTGAAACGACACGTCTTGTTGCGTGATGTCGATCTTTTCCGATTCCTTCAGAAATCGTGCCAGATGTAGAGCGTAAATTCCCTTGCACTTCTGCCGCGTATGTTCGAATAATGGTTTTTTCTTCAATCATACGGTCAAAAATTGATTTTGCTAAAGGATGCTTGGCTACAAGTAATAAACCTTGTGTCCCTTTATCTAAACGATGGACATGCTCTGCATAAATGCCACCTTGCTCTCTAATATGAGCCATGACATGATTCATACAAGTGTGGGTATCACGTGCATCATTTGGATGTGTCGACATGCCTTTTGGCTTAGAAACGATCAAACAATGGTCATCCTCATAGACGACATCAATTGCACATACTGGCGTTGGTTGATAGCTAGATGTCAGAATAGGGAATGTGAATTTTATGATTGTGCCTACCTGTAGTGGGTCATTCCACTGAATTGGCTCTCCGTCCATTGTTGTGATAGCCTTCGCCATTCGTAATTCATGGACTAGCTTTTTACCGAGTCGCCAATGATTGCGTAATAGCTCCTCGACTGTCAAATTATTCGTAGTTATTTCATAGTGAAACATAAATCTTCCTCCGTAGAAAAGACCGTATTCCAAATGTAGAACACGGTCTCATAATTATTTTGCTGTTTTCGCAGCCTTCATTACATAAAAGCTTGCCCCTGCAATTAAAATAAATGCAGTTAGCGCTAAAAATGGGATTGTGATAAAACCTAACCAGTTAATATATTGACCAGTACATGAAACAAGACCACAAGATGGTGCAGTATCAGCTAAAAAACTTAGCTTTTGAATACCATAATGGTAAAGTGATATACTGCCACCCATAATGGCAAAAACAGCCGTTGTTACGGCAATACGTGCATTTTTTTGAATAAAGGCAATCGTTGTCATAATGACAATTGGATACATGAAAATTCTTTGGAACCAACACATTTTACAAGGTTCATAATGACGAATTTCAGAAAAGTATAAGGAACCCAGTGTTGCAACGACAGAGACAATCCAAATAAATAATAAGCCATTTTCCACTTTTTTAGACATATTAATTCTCTCCTTAGTATAACCATGTACTTGTTCGATTATAGTTGTTCTAGTTTTATATGTAAATCAACTTACGTAAAATAAGGGACCATCACCAAAATGTGTGGTTGATATCCGCTCTGTAACGTAGCGTCAGCAACAAATGTTTTATGTGCGAAAGCGTAGCGTCAGCAACAAGATGTTTTATGTGCGAAAGCGTAGCGTCAGCAACAAGATGTGGGCACAAAGGCGTTATCACTGGTCATGATGGTTTTAGCCTTCGTTCCCCTATATACTCCTTCACTACAATCTCTTATTTACATAGTAAACCTTTTAACAAAAGTCATCCACAACTTTTGGTGATGAACCAAAATAAGGTATACTTTATGAAAAATTTCAGACTAAAGTATGAACGGCTAAGGCAGACGTTCCAGACTTTGAAATGTTATCATTAAAATTAGTAATGCCAAAGAAGAGGTGTATTTTGTGAGGGACAATGATCATTCCAATATTGGTATTTTAAAAGAGATTGCAGAGTTATTAAACGAAGAAACTGAAATTGTGTCGATGTTAAAGGGAGCACTTGTAAAATTTTTAAATGGCACAAATTTTGAAACGGGCTGGATTTTTTTTATCGATGAAAAAGGGCGCTCAGAGCTTATTGTCCATGTCAATTTACCAGAGGCACTGGAGTATAAAGGTTGCCATTATTTAGAAAAGGGAGGCTGTTGGTGTGTTTCTCGCTATCGTAATGAGGAATTAAAGAAAGCTTCTAATATTATTGAATGTCAACGTATTGAAAGTGCAATTGCTGCAAATGTTGGCGATCACGAAGGCATTACACATCATGCAACTGTGCCGCTTCAATCTGGACAAGAGCGTTTTGGTGTCTTAAATGTTGCATCGAAGGATACCGTGCGTTTCTCAGAGGAAGAGCTAGCATTACTTGAATCGGTTGCATTTCAAATGGGGTCGGCCATCAAGCGTATTTTACTGACAAAGCAGGAGCAGGAAATGGCACTTGTGAAGGAGCGCAATCGTCTAGCTCGAGACTTACATGATTCTGTCAATCAGCTACTTTTTTCGGTTACATTAACGGCGAGAGCTGGTATTGAAATGACAAATGATAGTGATGTGAAGGAAACGTTTAAGGAGATTCAGCATTTAACACAGGATGCTTTAACAGAAATGCGTGCTCTTATTTGGCAGCTTCGTCCAAAAGGATTAGAAAATGGTTTGCTTGAAGCGATAAAAGTGTATGCTGAAATGCTTGGCTTGAAGCTTCATGTAACGGTTTCAGGTGTACTGCAATTCCCATCACGTATCGAAGAAACATTATTTCGGGTAGCCCAAGAAGCACTAAATAATGTTCGTCGTCATGCCGGTGTTCTGGAGGCTGCATTATATATTACTGTTACTTCTACAGATATTTTACTTGTTATTCGTGATGAGGGACGAGGCTTCGTCATCGATCATAACACGAAGCTACTGTCGATAGGCTTGCAATCCATAAAGGATCGTGCAAAATCAGTTGGTGGCAAAGCTGATTGGGTTAGTGAAATTGGCAAAGGAACAGAGCTGTTAATCCGCTTGCCATATTAGGAGGGAAGAGTATGATACGTGTTTTAATCGCAGATGACCATCATGTAGTGCGTCGTGGGTTATTATTTTTCTTAAAAACTCAGAAAGATATTGAAGTTGTAGGAGAAGCGAAAAATGGTCTTGAGGCAGTAGCCTTAGCGGAAAGTATACAGCCAGATATTATACTTATGGACTTGGTCATGCCTGAGATGGATGGGATTCAAGCGACGAAGCGCATTAAAGCTAAGTTTCCACAAATAGAAATTCTAATGCTAACAAGCTTTTCAGACCGTGATCATGTAGTGCCAGCAATGGAGGCAGGAGCTGCAGGCTATCAGTTGAAAGATATTGAACCTGATGAGTTGGTATTGTCCATTCGTCGTATTATGCGAGGCGAAAATACATTACACCCAGAAGCAACAACAACTCTTGAAATGGACCGTCAAGAATCAAAAAATGCACCGCATGTTTTAAACCCACTAACACCTCGTGAACAGGATGTACTTGCAGAGCTTACAAAAGGGAAAAGTAATCGAGAGATTGCGTCCTCTTTATTCGTTACAGAAAAAACAGTGAAAACTCATATTTCTAATATTTTCACGAAGCTACAGGTGCAGGATCGTACGCAGGCGGCTCTTTATGCTGTGAAGCACGGACTGACAGAGGGTAGTGGTGTATAAAATGAAAAAAAGTAAAACGGCGAACTCCTACAAATTGTAGTAGCTCGTCGTTTTTATTGTATGAATCCTGTATTTATTTTTGAAGAAAAAAATTGTTAGAAATATCAATTAATGTAGAGCTTGGCGAAATTGATAGGTCATCTTTTAGCTTCTGTTCATAAGATAGGAATACTTTGTATGCCTGCTCGTGAAACCCCGCATTTATTAAAATGTGTAAATAGTGCTCAAGTTTTTGTTCATTATATGGATCAAACTCTAATAGTCTATTTAAAAAATTTAATGCTTTATCAATATCCGTTAGTAACGTTGCTTGAAAACCTTTTTCTAATAAATCTATGTATGATTTCGTCAGCTTATCTTTATAGGCAGTAGCCCACTCATAATCATCATAAATGAGTAGTCCATTTTTATAAATTGAGAGACATTGATTAATCAATGAAATTGGTGGGAAATCTAACTTCGTGAAATCCTCATAATATCTATGAAAGTCATATAAATCACAAAGGATGTTCGGTTTCTCGAAGATATAGTATTTGTTTGAAAAGATAATACAGTTTGTATAACCTATATTATTTAAGGTTTTTCTTAAATAAGAAAGAGCAGTATGAAGATTCGATTTTGCTCGTACATAGTCTAAATCCGGCCATAGAATTTCAATTAAATAATCCCGATGAATAGGAATGTTTGGATGTAAGATGAAATATACAAATAACTCCTTTGTTTTCTCGGTTTTGAAGGCAATTAAGCTGTTGTTGCTATATGCGGCAAATTGATTAAAGCATTGTACGTTTAACATAGTTTTCGAAGCTTTTTTAAGCATTTGCTGAATGGAATATTCATGCTCAATACGAGAAATAGTTTTTTCTAAGCGTGCATGACTAATTGGTTTAAGTACATAGTCAAGACCTCCGATTTCATACGCTTGTAAAGCAAATTCTTTATAAGAAGTTATAAAAATAACACTAACATGTGGACGATCAGTTTTGATAATATCAGCCAATTCAAGCCCAGTTAGTTCATTCAGCCTTGCCTCTAAAAAAATGACGTCAAATTCTATTATTGGAAGCTCATTTAAGAATACTTCTACACTTGTAAAGGTTTGAATTACCTGTATTTGCTGAAATGCTTGTAGTTTATTTTGAAAATAGTGTAATGCTAAGGGTTCATTGTCTATTAAAACGGCTCGAATCACATCAAAATCTCCTTTTTACAATTAAATTGAAAACCATTAAACTCTAGTTTGTTGTCTTTGAAAATGCTTTTCGAATAGGGTGGGCACTAAAAAGTAAATTCCACATAAAATTAAAATTTGGCACCAAAGTTTATCTCTTTGTATTCCTTTTTCCATAAGTTAGTGTCGGGTCTCCTCATTTTATCTGTTTAGCTATTCCCGATGATGGTTCGTTTTTACTTAGAAATTTGGACTTCTACAAATAGTTACTATAAAGTTTTCTACTTCAGAGTTTTCAGCGTCCTTATTTAGGATAGAAATTTTATATGTTGTGTTAAGAGCATTGAAATAATTAAGCGTTTATTGTTAAAAACAACGGAGTTATAGTAGAGATTATATGTTCCTTAGTCGTTTTTTTCTTAAAATGTAAAAATAGTATAATGAATGCAATAATTTATTAGGCGTTATTATAGTACATTTGACTTAAATAAAACTCAAAAAGTACTTAAAAAAAACTTAAAGTAGATAGGTAATTAGTAAGTTAATTTGCATATAAAAAATAGAGTTTAGAGTAAAGGAGTACAAATATGAAGTTAGAGCGACTTTTAACGATGACAATGATTTTAATAAATCGTAAAAAGGTGACAGCCCAGGAACTGGCCGATTTATTTAATGTGTCCGTTCGTACTATTTATCGGGATATTGAAACATTGAGCTGTGCCGGGGTTCCTGTTATAAGCCAGCAGGGGGTTCATGGTGGGATTAGTTTGATTGATGGCTATCGTGTTGATAAGCAGGTGTTGACGAAGGAGGAGCTTACGTCACTTTCTATTGCCATTAAAAGTGCATTAACGACATATGAGGATTCACATGCTGAAGCAGTTCTTGAAAAATTAACAGGTGTTGCGGATGAGGAAGTAAAACAATCGATTGATCAACTATTTATTGACCTTAGTCCTTGGGGGCCAAATGCTATTTTCAAGGAACAAATTACTTTATTAAAGAAGGCAATTGAACGCGAGCATTGTGTAAGCTTTACATATTCTACTACACATGGTCATATAACAAGGCGATTATTAGAGCCACATACTTTAGTACAAAAGGGAAAGGTTTGGTATGTTTATGGCTATTGCAAGTTGAGAGAAGAATTTCGCTTATTTAAAATTTCAAGAATGAAGGATATACAAGAAGAGATAACAACTTTTCAGCGCAGGGAAGTCAACTTATCTGAACTCCCATGGGATAAAGAGTGGCATAACCCTCAAAATGTAGTAAACCTTATGCTATCTTTCGATTGTGCAATAACGACATTAGTAGAAGAGTCATTTGGTGCTGAGCATGTAGATAATGAGAATTCAACTATTAACATTTCATTACCTGAGGATGAATGGCTATACGGCTTTCTTCTTAGCTTTGGCCATCGCTTAAAAGTCTTAGAACCACCTCATATTCGTGAGATTGTATTAAATCGAGCCCAGGAAATTGTGGAGTTGTATAAAGAAATTTAACACTTTTCAATTGATGACATACAGTTGTCAGGTTTCCTTTGTTATAGTCGTAACAAATAGGATGAAGGGTGGATTTAATCATGCAAAGTTATTGTCAAAGTTGTGGAATGCCATTAATGGATGAGGCATTACTTGGTACAGAAAAAGAAGGACAAAAAAGTCAGGATTATTGCACATATTGTTATGAAGTAGGAGAGTTCAAACAGCCAAATTTAACAGTTGGAGAAATGATCGAAATTTGTGTACCACATTTAAAAGAAGACGGTATGGCGGAAGAGGAAGCACGCCAAATGTTGACATCTTTTTTACCAGGCCTAAAGAGATGGAGAAAGCATGATATACAAGAACCAGTTATGATGAATAAAGAATCATTTCAAATTGTAGGAATTTCAGCGCGAACAAGCAATGCAAATGAAATTACCGCTCAAGCAAAGATTCCGCAATTATGGTCGAATTTTTATCAGCAAAATGTTGTAGGACAAATAGCTAATGCAGTAAATCAAGTAACGTATGGCTTGTATTCTGATTATGAAACGGATGTTAACGGAGAGTATGCCATTACACTTGGAGTGGAAGTATTAGCTACCGACGATATTCCTCAAGGTATGGTTGGAAAAATAGTGCCAGCTGCTAAATACTTAGTTTTTACTTCTGACAAAGGTCCATTTGAAGAAGTTGTTGTAAAAGCTTGGCAGGATGTTTGGGCTTGGCTTGCAAGTTCAGGTGTAGAGCGAACATATACAGGTGACTTTGAAATGTACGATGAACGATGTGCGAATCCACAAGAAGCACAGGTCGATATTTATATTGCAATTAAATAATTTAACTTCTTGAGCAAGATTGTATGTAACGTAAGTCTAGTGTTTTAGTAGCGAAGGGAAGCGTCAGTAAAATGCTCCCACCTCTATGTGGTGAGGTGATTGCGTTTTTAGGCCACTTTTCAGGGAGTGTCAAATATTTGTACCTGTCGCTACGCTTTCGGTACAAAAGACATCTGTAGGCCTCAGCACAAAGCCGATTTCGGACGCAATCGAGTCATAATTGATACAAATAGCCCCTTATCTATGATGGATAGGGGGCTTGTTTGGTTCAAATTTAAACATTAAAAAACAAGTCTCTTACCGATAATTAGTAGGAGACTTGTCGTCATTTGCTGGAGCAATTACTGAGATTTCTATCTTCTTTCAGCGCTTGTCCAAACGTAATTATGCCGAGGCATAATAGATTTTTTTCCGTTACTCATCGTTGTCATTTGATAAATCACGTTCAGGTAATTTCAGAACCTCTAAGTATAAAATATGGTGACCATCTAATTCTTTTGCGATAAATTCATAGCCTTGTTCTTTAATACTGTCTCCTTCGACTGCGTCAAAGCGCATTGTCATGAACCAACCACCGATTGTATCAATATCATCATCTTCTATGTCAGTACCTAGCATATCATTAACGTTTTCTACTAGCATCTTCGCATCTAAAATAAAGTGATCTTCTGCAATTTCTTGAACCTCTGGAATCTCATCTTCATCGAATTCATCTTGAATGTCACCGACAATTTCCTCAATAATATCCTCAATCGTAACTAGACCAGATGTTCCGCCATATTCATCCATTAAAATGGCCATATGAATGCGTTCACGCTGTATTTTGAGCAACAGATCGTTAATTTGCGTTGTTTCCATTACGCGAATAATTGGCTGCATATAGTCAATCACTGGCTTATCACCATTTGCAGGATCTTTAATGTAAGCGGTTAATAAGTGCTTCATATTGACTAAGCCTATAATATGGTCTTTGTCACCATCGATAATTGGGTAACGGGTATATTGCTCAACGCCCATTAAATCAAAAACCTCTTTAATCGTTAGTTCTTTTTCAATACCGACGATTTCAGTACGGGGGACCATGATTTCTTTTGCAAGACGATCAGAGAACTCGAAAATACTATTCACATATTCATATTCTGAAGTATTAATTTCTCCACCTTTTAAACTCTCTGATAAAATCATTCGTAACTCTTCTTCAGTATGGGCTACTTCTGATTCTGACATCATTTTCAAGCCGAAAAGGCCTGTTAAGCCACGTGCTGATCCGTTTAACAGCTTAATGATTGGATACGTAATGTTGTGGAATAAAATTAATGGGCCAGAAAGGTTTAATGTTACAAATTCTGCTTTTTGGATGGCAAGTGTTTTTGGCGCCAATTCCCCCATAACAACATGCATAAACGTTACTATTGAGAATGCAAGTATAAATGAAAGGACAGTAGTAAAGTTTTCACTCAAATTTAGAAATTCAAACACTGGATTCAAGATAATCTTAAATGTAGGTTCACCGAGCCAACCTAGACCTAAAGCAGTGATCGTAATACCTAATTGACATGCAGATAAGTATTCATCTAAATCTGAAATTACACGTTTTGCATTTTTTGCTTTTTTATTCCCTTCGGCAAGCAATTGATCAATACGTGTAGATCTTACTTTAACGATTGCAAATTCGGTTGCAACGAAAAATCCTGTCATTATTATTAGTAGGGCAAATGCCGCCAACCTTATGGTTATTTCCATTATGTCTCCGTCCAAATAATTCCTTTGTCCCCGCCCGAATGAGGGAGGTAAACAAAGTGTACACCTCCTATGATATTAAAAAATTGTTGAATGATTTAATCATAAAATATTTATAGGCAAAACACAAATATTGACAACAATTTTTTTATCTTCTTTCAGCGGGTGGCTAAACATCTGATTGCTGCACAAAGTTAGCACTGCGCTTTCGCACAAAAACTATTTGTAGGCAAAAGCATTAAGAGACATTTCGGATGCATTGAGTATCTGCGACAGCCATAATTAATTTGATTTTTACACCCGTAAATCGTAAAAATTAAATAATTTCAAACACCAAAAGATTGAAAATAGAAATTTGTTATGCTAACTTTAAATATAGCAAAGAAGATAGTTTGTTTAGAGAATGAAGCATTTAATCTCATATAAAACGACACGTCAAAAATCTCAAGAGAGCTATACTTGTGGATTTTTTTAAATGAATTATTTTTAATAGCAACAAAAAGGAGCCATCTCATTCATATGGGGTGGCTCTTTTGTTATGTTGAAATATAAAATGAACGGTGTCATCGTATCGCTCTTCAGCAAAATAAGGGAGTTGATTTCTGTTTCGACTTGGCGCTTCCTAGAGGGCATCGGGGCAACATTTATGTGCGAAAGCGAAGCGGCAGCACATTTGGTCTTTGTAACGAAGGCTAACTTCAATATATTTTTTTAACAAAAAAGGAGCCAATTTCATTCAATGAGATGGCTCCTTCTGCTTTAATTATTTATTGTTGTTGAAACGTAATTTTAAGCACGCTTTTTCTACATCGTGAAGCGTTTCTTTAAATGGTATTTCACCTGAGTAAAGTGCAATTGTAACAGGTGCTTTTTCTGTTATACCTTGCTGTGTAAAAATATAATTTTTGTCCTTATACGTTAAATATATATTTTTTACAGGCCTTTTTCCGAAAGTATTAGTAGATGAATTGAAAAATCCTTTTAGTTGACTGCAGTATTCATTGTAAAAATCACTTTTAAAGCCAGAAAGAGCCTCAAATTTTTTACTATCAATAGCTTTAGCCTCACTCGCTAACTCGAAGATTTTAGCGGAAAATTCGGGAAAAACTTCTTTTACTTTTGCACGAATTAATGCTTTTGAATTATAACTGTTTAAGTCATCAGAAAGAGTGACTTTACTCATTGAAATAGCCTCCTGCATAAAAAACCTTTAATTCTTAATACCATAAATGTATAAGAAAAATAAGGGAATTTCAATATACTTAACCATTTTTATGATAATAGCAGTGTATAAATTAGTAAAAAATAGGTGTTTTTATGCAATTTAGGGCAGGAAAATACTACTTGTATCTTCAGACAGCAATTTTCTATAGCCAAAGCAAAGCGACAGCTACAATTACGCCAAATTGATCAGTCGTAAACATGGTACAACATTAGTTCATGAATCATTTTTTTTACATCTTCTTCGTTTGGAGGGATCATTCCATGCCATTGTATAACGCCATCTTTTAAGTACTCCGCTGTGTAACGTTCACGTTTATAGAAGAACGAAATAGACCATCCTGGAAGCTGAGAATTTTCAAATAAAGGCTTAAAGCTAAAATGCTGAATCATAACCAAACCCCATTTCTTATTTATGTAGTTAATATTATTCAAGGATAGTGGCTATTTTGCAACTGTAATGAGCTCGATAAAAGATATTTTGCTTACGTACACACGTTTTTCACTGATTCCCATTACGGGCTACTCGACTCCCGTGGGAAAGCAAGTGCTCGTTGCGGGAATCAGTATTAAAGGTGGATAAAAATAGTTAAGCTAATAGAGGGTATTTCTTTCGTAGAAAATCATTGCTCTGCTATAATTAGTGCAGCAGGCGACAAAATACGCCAATAGTGAATACAATTGAAATGAGAGGATACGAATGGATAATTTTATAGTGACATTACTATTTATGGCAATTATAGGTGCTGCAATCGGTGGTGTAACGAATCACCTAGCTATTAAAATGCTTTTCCGACCACATAAAGCTATATATATTAAAAATTGGCGAGTGCCCTTTACACCAGGTCTTATTCCGAAGCGACGTGACGAATTAGCAAAGCAACTGGGGTTAACGGTTGTCAATTATTTGTTAACACCTGAAACTTTTAGAAAGAAATTTTTCTCAAAGGATATTCAAAATAAGGTAGAACAGTTTGTACAAGCAAAGGTAGAAGAAACGATTTTTACTAATGATAAAACAATTCAGGATTGGCTATCATTAGCTGGGTTTTCCAATATGTCAGCAACAATTGAACAAAAGGTAGAAGCAATTGTTGAGGGACAATTTGAAGCGGTTAAGAATACACTATCAACGAAATCAATTCGTACGCTATTATCAGCAGATATTCAAAAAACTATTGATGCAAAGATACCAGTAGCGGTTGATCATATTTTAGAAAAGGGTGAGGATTATTTTTTATCACCTGAGGGCGAACTGACAATTAAGGCGATGATTGATGACTTCTTATCGTCAAAAGGATCACTTGGTGGAATGATTAATATGTTTTTAGGTGATTCTTCTTCGCTCGTAGCAAAGGTTCAACGTGAACTCGTGAAACTTTTACAGGCACCAGGAACAACAACATTACTAACGAAAATTTTTACGCAGGAATTGGAAAAATTAAAAGATCGCCCAGCAATGGATTTCTTAAAGGATATTCGTTTTGAACAAATATTAACGAAATTGCAAACTTACGTAAAAGAACAATTAGCAGTTGAAGAGCGCTTGAATTATCCTATTGCGCATTACTGGCCAGAAGGTAATTCATGGATGAAGGAAACAGTAATCCCACAAGCAATTGAAAAAGCTTTTGTAAAAGCTGAAGATAAATTAGAAGATGTGTTGAAACGCTTAAATTTACAAGAAGTAGTACGTGAGCAGGTTGATTCTTTCCCTGTATCAAAATTAGAGGAGCTTGTACTAGGTATTTCTAAGCGTGAGTTTAAAATGATTACAGTACTTGGTGCAGTTCTTGGTGGATTGATTGGGATTGTGCAAGGGTTAATTGTTTACTTTATTTGAAAAGGAGAATTATGTTTATGATTAATATTTACAATGAAATTAATGCGTTAGAGGCAACTTTACGTAAAACACCTGAATTTGAAGCGTTAAAAGAAGCAGTGGCAGCTGTTAAGGAAGATCAAGAGGCATTAAATTTATTCAAAAATTTCCGTAAGGTTCAAATTGACCTACAGCAAAAGCAGTTAACTGGCCAAGATATTTTGGAAGATGAACTTGTATACGCGCAAAAAGCAGCACAGCTTGCACAGCAAAATGCAAAAATTTCTACAATGCTTGAGGCGGAAATGAAGCTAAGTAAAATCATTGAAGAAGTAAACCGCATTTTAATAAAACCTATTCAAGCATTGTATGAGGAATTATAACAGCGAAGAAAAACAACTAAGCAGCGGAACAGCCTGATTTAGTAGCGATGTTGAGCAACAAAGCGGCGGAATAGCATAATTTAGCGGCGATTTTGAGTATCAAAGCAGCGGAACAGCCTGATTTAGCGGCGATGTTGAGTATCAAAGCAGCGGAACAACATGATTTAGCGGCGATGTTGAGCATCAAAGCGGCGGAACAGCCTGATTTAGCGGCGATGTTGAGTATCAAAGCAGCGGAACAACATGAGTTAGCGGCGATGTTCAACATCCAAGCAGCAGAGCAACAGATTTTAGCGTCACAAACGAGTGTCTGGACAAAACAGATGCTATCAATCTGATCAAATAGCTTTCTTAGGCATAAAAATACTAATAGTTGCACATATAACAAGTAAGAAGAAAAACGTGTTTCCGCAAGCCGGAGCACGTTTTCAATTTATGGCTCAATATCTATTGGAGGTTATATTTATTATGCATGTAATCATTGAATGGACCTATAAAGCAAAAAAAGGTGCTGAAACTGTTTTACGTTCAGAAGAAATGCCAGCAGCTCAAGCCTTACTACTTGCAGAGGACATGGAGCGGACTGGGAGAGTAAAATCACTGCATTGTGTCGATCGACAGGATACAAACTGGTCTTTAAAGGAACTCAAGGCATATTTAAAGGAAATTGACACTGAGCCACACAATATTACAGTCTATTTTGATGGGGGCTTTGATCGTGCAGCGAATCAATCGGGGCTAGGCTGCGTGATTTATTATGAGCAAAATGGCAAGCCATATCGATTACGACAAAATTCTTTTTCGTCAGAGCTGAAATCCAATAATGAGGCAGAATATGCAGCGCTTTATTTGGGGGTTGTCGAGCTTGAGCTATTGAATGTTCATCATTTGCCCGTTTGTTTCACTGGTGATTCTCAAGTTGTTATTAATCAATTGAGCGGAGAATGGCCGGCGCTTGAAAAGAATTTATCTAGCTGGGCAGATAAAATTGATGCAAAGCTAGAGGAGCTAAGTATCCAGCCAGAGTACAAGCTTATATCACGTAAAGAAAATTCTGAAGCTGATCGCCTTGCAACTCAAGCATTAAACGGTATCGATATTACAGGCTTAAGGGAAATGGTTAAGGAATGAGTATTAGACACTCTGAAAGAGAAAGAGGCTGGACATAATCCCTCTCTAAACTAAAAAGCCGGTGACATTTTACGATCAGTAAAATGTCACCGGCGTTAAATTTTTTCATAAAAAATAAGGACCACTTCTGATGAAATTAAGTCACCACAACAAAATTATACAGAAAGAAGGGTCCTTATGTTTAAAGATTATAACATGAAATAATTGTCTTTAGATTTAGAAGTGAAGTACAAAAGAAGGATATTGTCTTCCATGTTCACCATTTAGTCGAAAGTAAGTATACCACTTGAACAGTTTGAACCATTCCATCGAAATCCACCAGTATTATGAACTTGTGGTTTGTTTATTGATCCACTTCTTATGTAGACAATGTTTTTTTACTATTCAAAAGTATTGATTGCCAATGTAAGACTAGTTAGCTCAGCATTACTTTGATAATGATTAAATTCAGCTTGGAAATAAACATTATCAAATTCAAAATTTGCATAATATACGATATCATCAGGATCTCCATATCTCTCATAAGAAGAAAAAGAAATTTGAATAGCTTGATCTATGACTTCCTCTAATGATTCTTTTGTAACATTTTTGAAATTTGAAAGATAATATTGACTAACAGGTATCTCTTCCTCAGCTAGACAGAAAAAGTAATTATCATAAAAAGAACAGAGACCTCCCTCATAATACTCTTCCCTTTTTGGCGAACCTGCTTTTCCCTTAGCTAACGTATAAGTATTACCAAAAATAATATCAGTATTAAAGAAATCATGATTTAACAATTTTAGTAGTTTTGGATTTTGAATGATGGATAATCCAGAATATAAGTTTGTTGTACAATGATCACTAATTATGACATGGTCACGAAATGTAAAATGCTCTAAATAATCTCCTGTTTGAATAGTAAAGGTATTTTTAGAGGTATCTACTTTTAACTCACTACCCTCATTGATTCTATAGGATTGACCACTAATAATTTTACTACCATCGTCTGTTACTTTTAGTAAATGAAGAACTTCTAAATTGTCTAAAGTACCAGCAGCGGAATTGGTTATTAATGCAATATCTTTTTTGCCTTTGTCTTGGAATATCCCTTTAAAACGAATATTCCCATGCTTTGTCGTATTATATTGATGAGAAGCCTTTTGTTCCCAAGTTCCACTTTCCTTATGATATTTACCGATTATATAACCATAATTAGTACCGCTATAACCAATGAAGAGTTCTGGTACATCATCTCCTTCAAAGTCGATCATTTCAACAAAAGAATCTTTACTAGGAATTTTTAAATTTTTGTACCATTTACTATCCAAGGCTTGTTGCTTCCACTCTTCTGTCGTGTAAGATAATTTGTCATTCTCTGTTGACTCATTAGAAACATCAGGTTCTTTTGATGGTTGATCCTCACAAGCAAATAACAAACAACTTAGAAACAATAGTGGAATTATCCGTTTTTTCAACATAGTATCTCCTTACTTCTCCATAAAATTAGTAGACTCATCACCAAAAACAGGGGACGAAATTTGTTAAAAAGGAACAGAAATCAACCCTACGTTATTGGCAATAGGCCAATTATTCAAATTTGATATTGCTAATTATAATAGATATTGACTAAAAAAACGGTTATTATCATAAATTCTCCATTTTTAATGAAACTTTTACCATTCTAAAACTACTATTACTATGAACCTAATAATAAGGAGAGATTTTATGAACATGAAAAAATTTGCATCCGCAGCAATGACAGCATTATTATTTGGAAGTGTAGTAATACCGGTCGCTTCAGCAAAAGAAAATCCGACAGAGACAGAACAACAACTACCACAAATTCAAATTGATCCTGTTCACATTTTCACTACTACTTATGGAACAGTTGAAGAATCTAATGCCAGTGGAAAAATTACATATTTCACAGTAAAAGATGCTGATCAAACAAATATTTTAGAAATAACAAAAGATACACTTGTTTTCGATAATACAGGTAAAAAAGTGAAGCTTAAAGAAGGGGATAAAATAGTAGCTTATACATTTGCAAATAAGCCACAAAAATTAATTTATCCACCACAATTCGAACCCGATGTTGTTATTGTTGAAACTAAGGAAGCTGGATTTGTTGAAGTTGATTACTTCTTTGAAAACCTAACAAATACTTATAATATGTTAAAATTAAGCATTGGTGAAAACACAGATCTTTTAAATACGAAGGGCGAGAAAGTTACAGCTAAAGATTTAGTAGAAAAGAACTTAGTTGTTTTTTATACAGCTTCAACAAAAAGTATCCCCGCTCAAACTACCCCTTCGAAAGTAATTGTTCTTGATGACGAACCAGGAAATACAACAGAAAATACTGTAGATGCAGAAATAGCAGAAATAATCGCGACAGATTATTATGAAGTTGATGGAACAAAGATGGTTCCGTTACGTTTGATTGCCGAAAAGCTTGGTTATACAGTGGAGTCAACAGGTAAAGGTGCAATTGTATCTAAAGGTAATTTATCCTACACAATTACTCGTGGAGAAAAAATGTTTGGTTATAATAAAGCATTACGCTCACTTAATGTAGCTGCTGCTTTGTTAGGAAGTAATAAAACATATGTACCGGTTGAATTTGTAGAGGAATACTTAAAATAAATTTTAAAATCTCTGTAAAGGTAGATTACCTTTATAGGGATTTTTTTGAAATTCCTTTTTCCAAATATATTCATTTGAGGAAACTCGAAAGAACAAATAGCGTCTTTATTAACGGAGAGAATGACTTTACTTTACTTCAGGAATTCGAATAGAAGAGAGGATTTAATTTGGAAAGAAAAACTAGAAGCTCTAAAAAAGCGAAACCTAAAAATAAAGTTATAAAAATTACTCTATTAGTAATTGTAATTTTACTATTAACTGTCACTAGTTATGGAGCTTATGCCTTTGTTAAATTTAAAAATGCTTATGATAGTTCAAAGGTCGATTTAAATAGAGCAGGAAATAAATCAGAGCTTAGGGAAGAGGATGTATCATTTAAAAAAGATCCAATCGCAATTCTATTATTAGGTGTTGAAAATTATTCTAGTAAGGAGAAGGACGGTCGAGCAGATACTCAAATGGTCATTACTTTGGATCCGGATACATCTGAAATAAACTTAATTACAGTACCTCGGGATGCAAGAGTTAAAATAGAAAATGCCGGGGAATATACAGGGATACATAAAATCAATGCCGCTTATAATTATGGATCAATTACAGGCTATGGGGCAATTAAGTTACAATTAGAGACAGTTGAAAAATTCCTGAATATACCGATCGAGAACTTTATAGCAGTAAACTTTGATGGCTTTAGAGATATTGTCGATGCTTTAGGTGGAGTAACAATAGATGTAAAAGAGGATTTCTGGGAAGATAATATTTACGATAGAAAACAAAGGATAGAATTTCATAAAGGAGAGGCACATTTAAATGGGGAAGAGGCACTTGCATTTGTAAGAATGAGATACAGACCTGTTAATGCTTCATACTCACGCGAAGAGAGACAAAGACAATTTTTGACGGCAACAATTAATCAAGCAAAATCTACGAATACCATATTTAAGATTGGTAAAATTGCCGATATTTTAGGGAAAAACGTAGAAACAGATTTAGACCTTAATGAAATCTATGCACTCCAAAAGCGATATATGAATTCCGAAAACATATCTACGAAAACGTTAGAAATAAAAGGAGAAGATCAGTATATCGGTAAAACTTCTTATTTTATACCCGATATGGAACACTTGGAGGAAGTAAGCGTGGAATTAAGAAAAATTCTTAAACTAAAAGAAAAAAAATTCAAAACAAATGCGGCTATAGAAAATTAAAAGATAAAAATCCATTTTGATAAATTTTGTCAAAATGGATTTTTTGATCATTAGACGGAATGTTCTGTTATTAATTGTGGCTTTGCTTATCGTTATGAAAATTTGTTAAACTATTGGTGCTGTAATTTTTGAGAGAAAAGAGCGAAGAAAATGAAATTTATTCACATAGATCAAAAATATCCTGAGGATTGGATTCGCGTATTAAATCATATTGCGAATTTATTTTTTGAGGATTCCAAGTTAACAGTAGAGTCTGAAGGAACCGATATGGCAGTATCATTCGAACATAATGTTGGGAATGATTTCTCAATTTCTACAAAAGCCGTTCTAGAAGTAGACGGTAAGCGTTATACGAATGATTACCGTATTCAATATGAAACGGAGGCTGAAGGACGTGAGCTAAATATTCGTATGAAGCGTGCTTTATCTCACGTATTTTTAGATGTGCTAGAGCAACATACGGGAATGCATCAGCAATGGGGAATTTTAACAGGTGTGCGTCCAACTAAGCTTTACCATAAATTCCGACAAGCTGGGAAGAGTGAGGATGAAATAGCAAATATTCTTATTCGTGATTTCCGTCTGTCAGAAGAAAAGGTAGCACTACTTAAAGAAATAGTGGCTCGCCAGTTAGTGACGATTCCTGATATAGATGAAATCGGTAAAGAAATAAGTATTTATATCGGTATTCCTTTCTGCCCGACTAAATGTGCCTATTGCACGTTCCCAGCCTATGCGATCGGCAGCAATCGAAAACAAGGGCGTGTTGCTACATTTTTAGATGGGCTGCATATTGAACTACGTGAAATGGGGAAATGGCTGAAGGAAAATAATATGAAAATCACGTCCATTTATTGGGGTGGTGGTACACCGACATCTATCGAGGCACATGAAATGGATGCACTCTATCAGACAATGCATGAATCCTTCCCACACCCTGAGACAATCCGTGAAGTAACTGTCGAAGCGGGTAGACCTGATACGATTACGCCTGAAAAACTAGACGTGTTAAAAAAATGGGGCATTGACCGAATAAGTGTTAATCCACAATCGTATACAGATGAAACACTTAAAGCAATTGGGCGTCATCATACGGTACAGGAAACAATTGATAAGTTTTGGTTAGCACGTGAATCAGGCATGAATAACATTAATATGGATTTAATTATTGGTTTACCGAATGAAGGAATTGATGAGTTCCAGCATTCATTAGATGAATCTGCAAAAATGCAGCCAGAATCGCTAACGGTACACACATTATCATTTAAGCGTGCATCGGAAATGACGCGTAATAAGGATAAGTACAAGGTAGCAGACCGTGATACTGTTGCAAAAATGATGCACATGGCACAAGTATGGACGAAGGAAAATGATTATGTACCATACTATTTATATCGTCAAAAAAACATTTTAGGTAATTTAGAAAATGTCGGCTACAGTAAAGCTGGTGAAGAAAGTATCTATAATATTGTCATAATGGAAGAAGTACAGACAATTTTAGGGATTGGCTGTGGTGCATCCTCTAAATTTGTACATCCTGAAACAGGGAAGATTACGCAGTTCCATAATCCAAAAGATCCTGCTGCTTACATCATGACATTTGAAGAGGCAATCGGTAAAAAAATTGAGTTTTTAGATGAGTTATATAAGGCATAAAAAATGATGGCAATCTGATGTAGTGTTCAGATTGCCTCTTTTATTCCGATAAATCGCGATAATGGTCCGATAAACCAGTAAAAGATTCCGATAAAACCACAAAATGTTCCGATAAAATTAAAAAACATTCCGATAAAATCTCGTTATAATTTTCTTAAATCACACGCCATTTTTAATATAACAGCATCTTCAAAATATTGAGGATCGTAGCCTGTTAGCTCTCTAATTTTATTTAGTCTATAGGTGAGCGTATGACGATGAATATTTAACTGTTGGGAACAGAGTTTAAGCTGTAAATTACAATTAAAAAAAGCTTGTAATGTTTCAAGTTGCTTTGCATTCATGCTTTTGAGAACACGTAGATGGAATGCTCGAACCTCCTCCGAATCTTGATTTTTAAAAAGAGAGAATAACTCTATATCTTCAAAATAAGTGATTTCTTTATTAATTAAGGCAAACTTTAGTGCCGTTTTAGCACCATGGTAGCTATGAGGTAACTGAGATAAATGTTGGACGATTGGACCAACTCCAATCTGTAAGGAATGAAGTTTTTGTTGCTTTTTCCGCAATGCCCTCATTATTTGCTGCTGTGTATTGTCCTCACAACTTGTTAACAGAATATAGTATTCATGTAGTTGACTATATCCTGAAAGTATAGGCTGCTTATAAAATAGATCTTCTAGGAAGAAAGGGATGCTATTCTCTGTGTATAAGGGTTCATCTAAGCTTACTAGTAGGATTTGAAAAGGTGCTACTAGTGGAAATGGCAGCTTATGGATCCGTTCCTGTAATGCCGCATCTAGCATACTACCATGAACTAGTGCTTCAAATATGTAGTCATTATTTTTTCTATGCCATTCACTTTTTGATTCGATAATGGCTTGATGTGCCATGATTTCTGTTGTTAATTGGACAAGGTTGGCGATTTCTAGTATGTCCTCAGAATCCCCTGTAATCCCAATAACACCAATGACATCATCCTGATACATGATAGGCATATTAATGCCAGGCCTAGTGTTTGGATACTGGTCTATATTTTCCTCATTAATAATAAGCGTCTCCTTGTTTTTGGCAACATAGAGTGCGCCTTCATGAATATTCTCAACTCTCATTTTATCGCCAGAAGCTAAAATGACACCGGTTGGACTAATGACATTAATGTTGCGACGTAATCGTAACATTGTTTGATATACGATATCTTCTGCTAATTTTTTCGTTAATATGTTTATACACCTCGCATAAAAAACATCTGTTATATTACAGTTAATTTATACATTCATTATAATGTTTTCTGAATTTATTGTCATTATAATAAATGTAAGCGCTTAACTTAATTGTGTTATAGAAAGAATTATGGAGGTATAAAATGAAAGTCGTTATTAGTCCAGATTCCTATAAGGGCACTTTATCGGCCATCGAGGTGGCTAATGCAATGCAGGCAGGAATCATGGATGTTAATCAATCGATTGAAACAATTATTCTTCCCGTTGCAGACGGTGGAGAAGGTACACTAGTATCACTTATCGCCTCAACAGATGGTCGATATATTTCACAATTTGTACTTGACCCATTGGGGAGAGAAATTGAAGCAAAATATGGTGTTCTCGGTGATAATGAAACATGTGTAATTGAAATGGCTCAAGCATCCGGTATTATGCTGTTACGGGAGAAAGAAAAAAATCCTGAGCTTGCATCAACGTATGGAACGGGACAGCTTATAAAGGCTGCTCTTGATGCAGGATTTAGGAAGTTTATTATCGGAATTGGCGGCAGTGCTACAAATGATGCTGGTGTAGGTATGTTAAAGGCACTTGGACTCCAATTTAAAAAAGAAGACGGCACTTTAATTTCCGAGGGGGTGTCATCACTATTAGATTTAGCTTTAATTGATGCTAGTCAGCTAGACGCTCGATTGAATGAAACGCAATTTATTATTGCATGTGATGTAGACAATCCACTAATTGGAGATTGTGGGGCAACAGCTATTTTTGGACCTCAAAAAGGTGTGAAGGAGCATCAAATAGCTTATTTTGATAGCTGCCTAAAGCGGTTTGCAGATATTATTGAAAAACAATTTAGCATTCGACTACATGACTTCAAAGGGGCGGGTGCGGCAGGGGGAATGGGAGGTGCATTAGTAGCCTTTTTAAACGGTAGTTTTCATACGGGCATTGATATTGTAATTGATGCAGTGCAGCTAAAAAAACATTTAGAAGGTGCTGGTTTTGTTATTACAGGTGAAGGTAAATCGGATTGTCAAACATTGCATGGAAAGGCGCCTTTAGGGGTAGCGAAGGTAGCAAAATTAGCAAATGCACAGGCTATTTTGTTGTCAGGGGCTATTGATGAAATTGATAAACCTGCGCTACTAAACTACTTTAATGTTGTTGAGTCATTAGTAGATGAGAAGATTAGTGTTCAGCAGGCAATGCAAAAGCCTTATGAATTTATTCGTCTAAAAACAAAAAGGATATTTGAGTATTACGTACAAATGGGGGATGAGTAAATGTTGTTCATCATTATTTTAATAGGGGTATTGTTTGTTGTATTTGGAACAGCAAAGTTAAAGCTTCATCCATTTTTGGCCTTATTAATAAGCGCATTCTTTGTTGGAATTGTTTCGGGAATGCCTTTATTAACAGTGATTGAAAGCATTAACACCGGCTTTGGTGGGTTGATGACAAGCATCGGTTTAGTTATTATAGCAGGTACAATAATTGGTTTAATATTAGAAAAATCAGGGGCAGCTTATCGAATGGCAGAAGTGGTATTACGAGTTGTTGGTCCAAAGCGTCCTCAATTAGCAATGTCATTAATCGGTTATATCGTCTCTATCCCAGTCTTTTGTGATTCAGGCTTTATTATTTTATCGAGCTTACAGAAATCTTTAGCTAAGCGTGCTAATGTAACAATTGCTTCGATGGCTGTAGCTTTAGCGACAGGGCTTTTCGCTACACATGTATTAGTACCGCCAACACCAGGGCCAATTGCTGCAGCTGGAAATATCGGTGCATCAGATTATTTAGGAACAGTTATTGTTATCGGGTTGATAGTAGCGATTCCAGCAACATTTGTAGGGTATTTATGGTCGGTGAAAGTAGCGACAAAAATTCGCGTACCAGAAGATGAAGTAGAAGCATTAGATTATGAGGAAGTCATAAAATCTTTTGGTAAAATGCCATCAACGTTTAAAGCATTTTTACCTATTGTACTACCTATCGTATTAATTGGTATTGGTTCGATTGCTGCATTAGTTGGTGATCCAGAATCGACATTAAATGTGATTTTCAGATTTCTAGGATCTCCAACAGTTGCTTTATTTTTAGGTGTCTTAGCAGCATTTTTGTTATTACCAGAAATTGGTGAAAATACGTTAACTGGTTGGATTGGTGAAAGTTTAAAAGAAGCAGCTCCTATTTTATTAATTACTGGAGCAGGCGGTTCATTTGGTACAGTAATAAAAAATGCTGGTGTTGGGGAAATGCTGCAAGAAATGGATTTAGGCATGTTTGCTTCAGGAAGCCTATTCCTCATTGTGCCATTTATCGTAGCAGCAGCATTGAAAACAGCTCAGGGGTCTTCAACGACAGCACTTGTTATTACATCTACACTTGTAGCACCAATGTTAGCCACACTTGGAATTGGAGGAGCGATACCGTTAGCATTAGTAGTCATGGCGATAGGTGCTGGGGCAATGACAGTTAGCCATGTCAATGATAGTTTCTTCTGGGTGATTACACAGTATAGCGGAATGGAAGTGATACAAGCATACAAAGCGCAAACAGTTGCAACCTTACTACAAGGGCTAGTCACTATTGTCGTAACAATGATCTTATGGTGGATTTTAGTTTAACTTCTTTCAGCAATTATTTTATGTAACGAAAGCAAAAGCGACAGATATAGAAATCTCCCATCTCTTTAGGTGGTGAGATGAATCAGATTTTAAATTAATTTTCAGCGGGTATCTCAATGTGCAAGTACAAAACCGAATCTGAACGCAATTGTGCCGAGGCATAATTGATTAGACATAGAGAGCAGCCCATGGGTAGCTCTCTTTTTTGTATAATAGAAAAATAGAAAGGAAGTAAGTAGATGAAAAAATTAATAGTAATGCTCTTTTGTATTTTTTTATTAGCAGGCTGTACGGAAACATTAAATACGAAAAAAGTAGCCGTCACTGCAGGACATGAAATGCGTGTACATTTTATTGATGTAGGACAAGGAGATTCGATTTATCTTGAATCCCCAAACGGCAAGACAATGCTTGTTGATGGAGGGGTTAAAGGTGCTGGTCAAAAGGTTGTCTCATATTTGAAGGAGCTTGGTGTGAACAAGCTTGATATAGTGGTCGCAACCCATCCTGATGCAGACCATATTGGTGGTTTAATTCCTGTGTTGAACTCGATAGATATCGGACAATTTTATGATTCAGGGAAGGTACATACATCTCAAACTTTTGAAGAGATGCTGACACTAATTGATACAAAGAATATTCCTTATAATGTTCCAAAAACAGGTGACAATTTAGCGTTTGATGCTGATATTAATGTGAAGGTGTTAAATGCCAATGAGCATGCAACAGATAATAATGATGCTTCCATTGTCTTAAAAGTTACTTATGGCAATGTATCATTTTTATTAACAGCCGACGCAGGAATAGCGTTAGAAAAAGAGATGATGCAGAACGATGTGAAAGCAACGATTTTAAAGGCAGGTCATCATGGCTCTAATACGAGTAGCTCTGCGGAGTTCATTCAGAAAGTACATCCTGAGGTGACAATTTTAAGCTATGGAGAGGGCAATAAGTATGGTCATCCGCATGCTGAAGTAGTTGAGCGTTTACAAGCACTTGGCAGTAAAATTTACGCAACTGCAGAAGCAGGGACTGTTATCGTCTCAACAGATGGGGTAAACTATGACGTGAATTCAAAAGAATGGTCTGGATCGATTGCCTCAGCACCACAAAAAACTAGTTCAAGTGTCTCAGCGCCAAAAACGACTAGTGCAAGTGTTGAGATTGTTAGTAAGGACTTAATCGAAGAAATTGTAGGCATTAAAAATAATGGTAATGAAGCAGTGTCTTTAAAAGATTGGCAGCTTATATCGATTGAAGGGAATCAAGTTTTTAACTTCCCGAATGTAACATTGCAGCCAGGGAAGACGATTTATGTCACAAGTGGCTCGAATGCACGAGACGGTCAAAATTATTTGAAATGGACAAAGAAACAGATTTGGCTGAACGATGGGGATGCTGCTCAATTACGTAATGCGAAAGGGGAACTTGTTAGTGAGCTCGACTAAATACACCTTAGACCGTATTGAAGATGGATATGCAGTTTTTTTGAAGTACCCAGAGGAAGAGGAACAGCTAATCATTTTACAGTCTGCCATGAATAAAACAGTACAGGTTGGCGATCGCGTGCTTATTGAAGAAATGGATGGCATCTATCAAATTGAAATTTTAAAAGAAGAAACTGAGCAGAAAAAGGTAGAAATACAAAGCTTAATGGATAGATTGCGTAAGAAAAAACAATAGTTCAAGAGTGAAGAAGAGGCTTATCACTTGAAGATGGAGATGAAATTTGTTAAAGCGTATGCCATATGATCGCTCGACTTGTTGGGGATTAGCAATAAAGGAACGAAGGCTAAAAGCATCCCGTCCTGTGATAACAGCTTAGTGACCAACATCGTGCGGCTGTCGTTTCGTTGGCACTACGCTTTCGCACCTCTCTTTATGGAGATGAGCCAATTTTTACAGGCCAACTCGAGCACGAGAATGCCTAAAACGCTATGCTAAATATTTTGAATATATGCTAAAATAATTATACTAATAGGAAGCTAGGAGCTGACACAATGTCAATTAACACAATTATTTTTGATTTAGATGATACGCTATTATGGGATAAAAAATCCGTTAAAACAGCATTTGAGAAAACATGTGAATATGCAGCAACAATACATAATGTAGATGCGGCTGAGTTAGAGGAATCTGTGCGTAAAGAAGCACGTGCACTTTACGAAGGCTACGAAACATATGATTATACGGTGTTAATCGGCATTAACCCATTTGAAGGACTTTGGGGAACATTTAATGATCCAACAGATTCCTTCCAAAAAATGAAAAATATCGTACCGGGCTATCGTACAGAAGCGTGGACAAAAGGCTTAGCAGCTCTTGGCATTGAGGATGCACAACTAGGGGCGGAGCTAGGGGAGCGCTTTGTCGCAGAGCGAAAAGTGTCACCATTCTTATATGAAGATACTTTTCATGTGCTAGACATGCTGAAAGGAAAGTATCAACTCATTTTACTGACAAATGGGGCACCAAGTTTACAAAATTTAAAACTGGAAATTACACCAGAAATCGCGCCATATTTTGACCATATTATTATCTCTGGGGACTTTGGCAAAGGGAAACCAGATGCGTCTATTTTCGAGTATGTAATGGAGAAAGCAGATATTACAGCAGACGATGCGATCATGGTTGGAGATAATTTGAATACGGATATTTTAGGTTCATCTCGTGTTGGTATGAGGAATGTTTGGATCAATCGTGAAAACAATGCACCAAATGGTATTGTCACTCCAACATATGAGGTTGATTCGTTAACTGCATTATTAGAACTTGTCAATAAGCTATAAGCAAAAATGTACTGATTTATCAAAGGATCAGTACATTTTTTAGTTTCTTGTGATACTAATTTAACCTCGGGGCTTACCTGCTTTTTTACGATAATAAATTTACATAATAGAGTAGAGCGTAAATAAGCCATATATAATCGTAGCGTGTATGGAATGCATCAGTAAATAGATAGCAAATAAAATACCTGCAAACAGTGGAGGCTAGGCGACTCCTTGGGGCTCATCGGACGCCCCAGGAAGCTTTGCTCTGTGCGAAAGCGAAGCGTCAGCAACAAATGTTTTTCTGTAGCGAAAGCGAAGCGACAGCAACAAATGTTTTCTGTAGCGAAAGCGAAGCGACAGCAACAAATGTTTTTCTGTAGCGAAAGCGAAGCGGCAGCAAACAAAGCGCCCAGTCGGAACGGAAATCAACCCTACGTTAAGATGATAATCTTCAAAAATAAAAAAGCAGAGAGTATTTGTACTCCCTGCTTATAAATCAATATATTATAGGTTAATCGCTTTTACTTCATCAATATTTTCAAGCTTCGCAACGAATGTTAAATCTTCTTCCGTTACAGCATTGTCGATTGTTAACATCATGACTGCTGTACCACCAACTTGTGCACGACCAACTTGCATTGTTGCGATGTTCACATCTTTTTCTGCTAGCTTTGTTGCTACGCGGCCGATTGCACCTGGTTTGTCAGTATTTTTAATGTAAAGAAGGTGACCTTGTGGAATAACGTCAACAACATAGTCTTCAACTTTAACAATACGTGCACCTAAACCATTTAATAATGTACCAGCAACTGTGTGTGTTTCGTTTACTGTTTTGATTTCAATCGTAATTAAGCTAGTGAAGCCTTTAGCAGTTGTAGTTTTATGCTCATTAATTTTCATACCGATGCGTTCAGATAAGTAGCGAGCATTTACGTCATTCACATGATTACCGTGGTTTTTAGCTAATAAGCCTTTTAAAGCGTTTGACGTTAATGGACGAACATCATAATTTGCTACGTCACCAGCATAAGATAAGTTGATTTCTTTTACAGGCTCAGTTGTAAGTTGAGATAAGAATGAGCCTAGTTTTTCAGCTAATTCAAAGAAAGGCTCGACTTGTGCTAGTAACTCTTTTGGAATAGATGGCATGTTTACTGGGTTAGTTACAGTACCTGTTTTATAAAATTTAATGATGTCGTTTGAAACGTCTACAGCTACAGACTCTTGTGCTTCAATTGTAGATGCACCTAAGTGAGGTGTTGCGATTACTTGTGGTAAAGTAAGTAGTTTGTGATCTGTTGCTGGCTCAGATACGAATACGTCTAGAGCAGCACCCGCTACTTTACCTTCTACGATTGCATCGTATAAATCATCCTCATTGATAATACCGCCACGTGCACAGTTAATGATACGCACACCATCTTTCATCATAGCGAATTTTTCTTTGTTAATAAGGTTGCGTGTTTCAGGAAGAAGCGGTGTGTGTACTGTAATGAAATCTGCAGTTGCACAAATTTCTTCAACTGTTGACTTTGTTACCCCTAACTCTTTAGCGCGTTCATCTGTTAGGAATGGATCGTATGCCATAACGTTCATGCGTTGACCTTTTGCACGATAAGCAACTTCAACACCGATACGACCGAAGCCTACAACACCTAGCGTTTTATTTTTAAGCTCCACCCCAACATAAGATTTACGATCCCATTTACCATTTTTAAGTGTATTGAATGCTTGTGGGATGTGACGAGCAAGTGAAGTCATCATTGCAATAGTGTGCTCAGCAGCAGAGTTAGTGTTACCGTCTGGTGCATTCACGACGATAATGCCGTGTTCAGTTGCCGCAGTTAGATCGATGTTGTCTACACCCACTCCAGCACGTCCGATAAGTTTTAAGTTTTTAGCCGCTTCAATTACTTCACGTGTTACCGTTGTTTGAGAACGTACTAGTAAAACATCTACATCCGCAATTTTTGCGATTAATTCTTCTGGTGCAAGGCCAGTATCAACAATGATATTTAAGTCTAAATCTTGTTCTTGTCGTAGTGGGAAAATACCATCTTCACTTAGTGGGTCAGCGATAAATACGTTAATTGTTTTTGTTGCAGTAGTCATTTGTAATTAGCTCCTTTTAATTAAAAATTTTTTAGAGTTCTTTATATACGAAACAGTCTGAATTTTGTAAAACTAAATATTTTACAGCATGCAAACAATCTCCTTTCTAAAAAACAATAAAAAAGCCTTCCGCGCCTTACAAACACAAAAATTGTGTTGTAAGGGGCGAAAGGCTGAATAAACATTGGTTCGCGGTACCACCCTTAATCACTGCTTGAAAGATTTCTAGCAGTCTTAGCAATATGCGTAACGTGCATGTGACGGATAAGCTTACTTTGGAGATGTTCGGCTTATCTATTCAGGAGTGGAACTATTATCGTAGAAATCGCTGATTTACACCAACCATCAGCTCTCTTTGGATTTTCTTGCGACTAGCATGTCTCCGTCGTTATATTTTCGTGTGATTAAATTTGTTAACATCATAATCCTTATTGTTCACCTTTGTCAACAATATTTCTAAAAAAGATTAAAAATCTTGACTTTGAAAGTCTGGAAAGGGACTAGAGGCGAACATTATATTGTTTTTATTTAATTATCGTTCGTCTTTTTAGAAAGGACAATGAAAGCGCTGCCGATAGATGCTAAGTCTGATTACATGGGCGTTCAACAAATATTTGAGGTCGAAAATTATACGGAAATATATTGGTGATAAATGGATTATGTGCATAGAAACTTTCTTTGTTTAGTGGAAGAAAGCGAACGTTTTTCTTTGTCACATTTTTGTCAAATTTATAATGTGTAGAAGGTAAACGGTCTTTTAGAGAAGAATGTAAGTAATGAAAGATTGATTTTTAGGGGGTATTGAATGATGTATGATGTAGCAATTGTCGGTGCAGGACTGGCGGGATTAGTAGCTGCCTGTGAGTTAGCAGATGCAAAGAAAAAAATTGTTTTAGTAGATCAAGAACCTGAAAATTCAATGGGAGGACAGGCATTCTGGTCCTTTGGCGGTATATTTTTAGTAAACTCACCCGAGCAAAGAAGACTTGGTATTAAGGATAGTAAAGAACTTGCATGGCAAGATTGGCAAGGAACGGCTGGCTTTGATCGCTTGGAGGATGAAGATTCGTGGGCGTATAAATGGGCCAAAGCTTATGTTGAATTTGCAGCTGGTGAAAAATATAGTTGGTTAAAGTCTATAGGTATTAAGTTTTTTCCTGTCGTCGGTTGGGCAGAACGTGGTGGATCATTAGCAGGCGGCCACGGAAATTCGGTTCCTAGATTTCATATTGTTTGGGGAACTGGGCCAGGCATTGTAAAGCCTTTTGCTGAAAAAGTGAAAAAGGCTGTAAAAGATGGATATATAGATTTTAAACCAAGACATCGTGTTGATGAGTTTATTCAACAAGATGGAAGGATTACAGGGATTAGTGGAACAGTGTTGGCTGAAAGCTATGCAATTCGCGGTGAAAAAAGCTCTAGGCTAGGTATTGGTGAATTTTCTTATGAAGCGGGAGCGGTTATTGTGGCGAGCGGTGGGATAGGGGCAAATTTTGATTTAATCAGAAAAAATTGGCCTGCTCGACTAGGTACACCACCGAAAAATATGATCAGTGGTGTACCTGCTTATGTAGATGGCAGAATGTTAGAAATTACTGAGCATGCGGGGGGACGTATCGTTAATCGAGACCGCATGTGGCATTATACAGAAGGCTTGAAAAATTGGGACCCTATTTGGCCAAATCACGGCATTCGAATTTTACCTGGCCCTTCTTCATTATGGTTTGATGCAGAAGGCAATCGATTTGGAGCACCAAATTTTCCGGGTTTTGATACGTTAAGCACATTAGAGGCAATTCAAAAAACAGGTTATGATTACTCATGGTTTATTTTAACTGAAAAAATTATTGAAAAAGAATTTGCATTATCAGGCTCTGAACAAAATCCTGATTTAACAAATAAACGTATTAGTGATGTTCTGAAACGTGTTTTGCCAGGAGCACCGGGTCCAATTCAGGCATTTAAAAATCATGGTGAAGATTTTGTGATTGCCAACGATTTAAAGGATTTAGTTGCAGGGATGAACAAGCTGGCTGGTAATGATCTTCTTGATTTTATCAAAATAAAAGAGCAAATTTTAGCAAGGGATCGTGAAATGGACAATAAATTTACAAAAGACTTACAGGTTAATGCTATTCATGGCGCAAGAAACTATGTTGGTGATAAATTTGTGCGCGTTGCGAAGCCTCATAAAATATTAGATCCCCGAAATTGGCCCCTTATTGCGGTACGTTTAAATATTTTAACGCGGAAAACATTAGGAGGCTTACAGACAAATTTGAATGGTGCAGTGTTAGGAATAAATAATCAGCCTGTCCCGGGTTTATTTGCAGCTGGGGAAGTTAGTGGTTTTGGCGGTGGCGGTGTACATGGTTACCGTGCTTTAGAAGGGACATTTGTTGGTGGTTGTTTATTTAGTGGCCTACAGGTAGGGCGTTACTTAGCTAAAGGGGTGCTCGGGTAAGACAAGAAAGTGATTAGGTGCCATGTGAAATCGCTCGGGTACTAAAAATATCTGCTTAGGTAGATGGACAAAAAATATGAAAGAGCATCACCACAAATGGATGATGCTCTTTTTTCTTATAAAGAGGAATTTTGAACTTCAGCGATTTTAATTATTTGTTCCTCAATTTGCTCTTTTGTCCAACCATTCTCTTCAACGAAAAAGTTGCGTTTTGCACGGCGACATTCGTCTGAACAGCTACGCATATAGAAGGCTTCATGTTTTTCCTCGCACAGCATTAATTTATGGCATTCGGGATTTGCGCAGTTTGTATAACGTTCTGTCGGTTCACCAGTGAAGAAATCCTTGCCGACAATAACATGCTCAACCTGATTAATCGGTACACTACGACGTCGATCAAAGACAAACATTTGCCCATCCCATAATTGACCTTTTACCTCAGGATCTTTAGCATACGTGGCAATTCCACCATGTAACTGGCCTACACTTTCTCCATAGCCTTCACGTTTTAACCAACCAGAGAATTTTTCACAGCGAATACCACCCGTGCAGTAAGTTAAAATTTTCTTATTAGCAAAATCTTCTTTATGAGCCTCCATCCAATCTGGTAAATCACGGAAGTTTTCAATATCTGGACGCACTGCACCACGGAAATGTCCGAGGTCATATTCATAATCATTACGTGCATCTATAACTACTGTATTATCCTCCTGCATACGCTCCATAAATTCCTTTGGTGATAAATAATCCCCTGTTATTTCTAAAGGATTAATATCATCTTTTAAACCAAGGTGTACAATCTCTCGACGAGGGCGCACATGCATCTTTTTAAAGGTATGCCCTTCAGCTTCATCAATTTTCCACATAATATCACTAAAACGAGGATCTGCCTTCATATGATTCATATATGATTCAGTTTGCTCGACTGTACCTGAAACCGTCCCGTTAATACCCTCATATCCAACTAAAATACGGCCAAGAAGCCCGATTTCTTGACAAACTGCTAAATGTTCCTCTGCGAATGCTACAGGGTCTTCAATAGCTATATATTTATAATAAAGTAATACACGATAGTCTTTCTGTGTCACAATTATTAACCACCTTTAAATCAATATTCGTCTGTGAACTACCCACCACTTAAAACCTAACAGTTTTTGAAGTGGGGGCTTCTCGACTCATCGTTGCTTTTAGTAGCCAACGAAAACTGACCGAGCTATCCCTCTTGTTCCAAAAGTTCTTTTGTTATACTAACGCTAATAGGCGCAATTCTTCTTGTTTCATGTTGATGGCGGCATTTCAGTCTCTGTCTGCTACAAACCTACAATCACAAGAGAAAGGGACTCCATTACTTGACCACACACCTTATTTTCTAATAAAAGTATTCATGGATTTTGATATTTCGGGGATAAAACAACCTTTCATCTATCTAAAGCTGATTATATCATGTCATGTCAAAAAAAAGAGACTTCTTTCGCCTACACCTAACCGAAATCATCTCCCGCTTTCACTAGTGCTGTCACACCCCACGTTTAGAAGTGGAAGACTTCTTTCAGAGGGAAGTTAAATATAGCATATAAAGTGCTATTTTGCGTGGGAGAGAAGGAGTTTTCTAAAAAAACACGAATAATAGATAGTGAATGACTATTCATATTTGGGGGTATTGGGATGGAATTTTCAACAATTACACTAGAAAAATTAGATCGCCGTGCAACATTAACATTAAATCGACCACATGCCATGAACGCCATGGACGATGTGATGATGCGTGAACTAGCAGAATGCTTCGAAGCACTACAACAAGAACAAGAAATACAAATTCTTGTTATTCGTGGGGAAGGAAAGGTCTTTTCCGCTGGTGGCGATATTAAAGCAATGCTAGATCCGAATAAGCCACTTGATATTCATAATGCAATGGTTTATTTAACACGTATTGTCAAGGCATATTATCAGCTACCGATGATCGTCATTGCAGCAGTTCATGGGGCGTCAGCTGGATTAGGCTTTAGTCTAGCGTTAGGAGCAGACATAGTTGTGGCATGTGAAAATAGTAAGCTCGCTATGAATTTCATAGGTATAGGGCTCATCCCAGATGGTGGCGGTCATTTCTTTATGAAGGAACGTGTGGGTACTGTTAAAGCTAAACAAATGATTTGGGAAGGCAAAGTATTAACTGCATCGGAAGCGCATGATGAAGGGTTAATTGACTATGTTGCACCAGATGGGACTGTTTTTGCGATTACTGACCAACTAGTCGGAAAAATGCTTGCTTCTCCAATTGCATCGATGATTACGACTAAAAAAATTCTTCATGCTCAAAATTTACCGCAATTAGAGAGTGTTTTATCAATGGAAGCAGCGGGGCAAGCAGCGATGCGTAAAACGGCTGATCATTTAGAGGGAATCCAGGCGTTTGTAGGGAAAAGAGCACCTGCCTTTGTAGGAAAATAAATTTAACTACTTCTTTCAGTGGGCGTCCAATCACCCGCTAAAAGAAAGTAAAAGGCGCGTAGTAAGCTTTTCTACGCGCCTTTTAATAGCCATTTTTAGACATGAAATAAAATTAATTTACCTGAGGAGTTCACAAGGCGATGAGTTTTGTTGGCAACACCTTTTTCTTCGATTTGTTGTAGACCGTTGATTTTTGCAGCCTCATCGTTTTCGAATGTCCATGTTTCATCAAATAATGTTTCCCCAGTTTTTTCAAAAGCTGTAAAACGATAATTCTCCATACAAACCCCACCCTTTTACTTAATATATATCTATTATACATAGAAGATTTATAAACTTCACGGTAAAACTAGCGAAAATTTCGATAAATTATGAAAGTTATGGGAAATTTGAGGCAATACTATAAATGAACATTCTTTGAATACATTTCTCAACTAGCGTGAAGTATGATAAAATAGAACAAATATTCGGTTTCGACGTAATTCACGAATATCTCATGATAAAAATGAGGTAAATAGCAATTGGTAAATTGTTGGAGTTTTGATACTAATGTGGTTCATCACCAAAAGTTGTGAATGACTTCAGGAAGCTTTGCACTGTACGTAAGCGAAGCGTGAGCACAAGGCGCTCAGTCGGAACGGCAATCAACCACACGTTTTTGTGATGATCCTCTAATGTACTGAAGTATTTACTGCATTGCGAGTGATGAAAGAATGACGACAAGATATAGATTATTTATTACTTGAGGTGATTGGATGTCAGCAATTCGTTTTTTTCATATGGCGGATTTACATTTAGATAGTCCGTTTAAGGGCTTATTTGGTTTACCAGAGCAAAACTTCAAAAAGATTCGAACGAGTACATTTGAAGCTTTTGATAAAATTATTCAAAAAGCTATTCAGGAGAAACCTGATTTTTTACTGATCGTCGGTGATATATATGATGGCGAAAATCGTAGCTTGCAGGCACAAAGAAGATTTCAAGAGGCAATGGAAAGACTCTTTCAGCATAATATCCCGGTCATTTTAAGCTATGGTAATCACGATCACTTAAATGGTGCATGGACCCGCTTTGCTTTACCGAGCAACGTTTATGAATTACCAGCTGAAACAAGTGTTGTGCAATTAAAAATACGTGGTCAGCAAGTTAATATTTATGGCTTCAGCTATAGTGACCGTCATATAACGAAATCAATGATTGATAGTTATCCTATTGCACAGGACGAACATGCGATTCATATTGGTATGCTTCATGGTAGTGAAGCTAGTGATACTTCACATGCTGTTTATGCACCGTTCACAAAAGATCAACTTCTTGAAAAAAACTATCATTATTGGGCTTTAGGGCATATTCATAAACGACAACTTTTACATCAAAATCCACCGATTGTTTATCCAGGCAATATTCAAAGCCGACATCGGAAAGAGCAGGGGATAAAAGGTTTCTATGACGTAACCTTGTCACAAACCTCTACTGATTTGGAATTTGTACCTACATCTGCTGTTGTTTATAACACGGTAGAGATTGATTGTACGAATGTGTTTCATGCAAATGAACTCCTTAAAAAATGTGAAGAAGCACTGATGTTTAATCGTCAAGAATATGGGGCATCTGTTGTTGAACTACATTTGAAAAATATAGATGAACAATCACAATCTTTATTTGAGCATGCTACAGTTGATGCATGGCTAGAAACAATTCGAGAAGCTGAGGATGGGATTGAACCGATGTGCTGGGTACAAAAGCTTGTGTTACATCAATCATCCGTATTGTATGAGCATACTGCTGCGACTGAATCGGTGATGAATCTAATGGAGCAATGGGACATTTCTGAATGGAAGGATATTTTAAAGGAATTATACCAACATGCGGGTGGTGCAAGACTGATCGAGCCTTTAACAGAACAGGACATTAAAAATTTAATGCACAACGCGCAAGAATTATTAGCAGAAGAAATTCAAAGGGTGTGAATAACATGCTAACGATACAAAAAATCCAAATATATGGCTTTGGTAAGCATGAAAACATCACCATTACTTTACACGAAGGCGTTACCATTTTTTACGGTATGAATGAGGCGGGTAAAACGACCATTCAACAGTTTATTTTACAAATGCTTTTCGGATTTCCGACGAGACAGCAGACACAGCGCAAATATGAGCCGAAAGTATCGACAAAATTCGGTGGTCAGCTAACAATTGGGCATCCAACGTATGGGCAATGCACGATAGAACGCATTAAAGGAAAGGCGACTGGGGACGTCACAGTTTATCTAGAAGACGGAACAATTGGACATGAGGAACTTTTAGCAAAACTATTATATGGTTATTCAAAGGCCTCCTTTGAGTCTATATTCTCCTTTTCATTACATGAACTACAAGGCATTGAAAAAATGTCAGAAGAAGAGCTCACGCATTTGTTGCTTGCCTCTGGGACAACAGGGATTCAACAGCTATCGTTTTTAGAAAAGAAGATGGACAAAGAGGCTGGTGAGCTTTTTAAAAAAACAGGCAAAGTGCCACTCATTAATCAAAAATTGGAGCATGTGAAAAAGCTAGAACGTACAATTAAACAAGAACAAAGTACTATTCAGACCTTTGAGGATAAATTATTACAATTACAACAGCTCGATCAAAGGCTAGAAGAGTTATATAGTCAGCAAAAAACACAGCAGCAAAATTGGCAGCGGCTCACAATTCTCCAGCAGGCTATGCCGCTTTTAAAACAGCAAAAAGCTTTCGAGCAGACGCGAAAAAACTATGAACATGTTCAGTTTCCGCCGGAAGGGATCCGACGTTATGAGCAATTAAAGGATCGGCTTTTGCATGAAACATTACAATTGCAGCAGCTAAACGAGCAGTATCAGGAACTACAAAATAAGCTTCAATTAACGGTTGACGAGCAGGCTATTACTGATATGTCTAGACTTTTAAATAGGGAAGCAACATGGAATCAGTTAGTTGTTAAGGAACAGAACTTAATGGATGAGCTGTATTTAATTGAGCAAGAAATAGAAGCACAGTTTCGTTTGTTAGGTGTTCAGGAAAAAACGGCGCAGGATATTTTGCTCGAGGAAACAGTGTCATTACAGCAAGAAGAACAGTTTCAACAACAGTTAAGCCTATTAGAAGAAGCAGAAGAAGAGCTGAAATTTCATTTGCGTTCGTTGGAGCAACTACATGCAGAATTAGATACATTTGCGCAACTAAAACAACAGCTTCAGCAGGAGTCATTATCAACAGAGGAAGAACATATTTTAGCACAGTGGCCTCAACGTAAGCGAAAGCTTGAACAATTGCGCTTTGGAAGGTCGCAACGCTCAAAACAACAACAACCAAGTATTGTTATATTTATTGTGTTAGCTATAAGTATGCTTTCGTTTATTTATGGTGTTATGGAAAAAAATATGGCTGTCGTCGTTGTAGGAGCGGTTATGTCGCTGTTCATTATTTTATATTTGAAATTTGCTAGACAAGCACATGAAGCGCCGAGTAAACAACAATATCAGCAATTACGTGAGTTAGAGCAGGAGGAAAATGTTGCTCAAGCCATCCTGCTGAAAAAACAAAAACTTGAAGATCGCTTGTTACATGTAAATGAGCAACAGCAAGAAAAAGAACGTCAATATGTGAAACTTGAATATAAAATTCAACGGGCTGAGCAGGTGAGTGAAGAGACCACCCAGTCGCTTCAACATTTTTTAAGGCGCTATCGGATAGAGGGGAATATACCGAAAACATTATTACCAGAGCTGTTTATGCGCATTCGCGGTGCTCAAGAGTTAGCAGCAAAAAAGAGGAGTACATTTACTCTTCTACAAACGGTACAAGCGGAGAAAATCGAGTTCCTAGAACAAGCGCAGCGAGTCTTACAAGCAGAGTATAGTGAGCAAGAAATCTTTATGCATTTACGTAATACACTCCTTACTTTACAGCAGGAGCAACAGATATCTCAACAAGCAAAAGAGCAGCTGACTAGCCTTCAGACCAAAATTCAAGGAGTTCAATCACATATAGACAGCTATGAGTCTGAAATTACTCAGTTATATAATGCTGCAAATGTTCAAACAGAGAAGGCATATTATGAAACGCATGAACAATTTGAGCAACAACAAAAAATAACAACAGAACTTCAAGCCATTCAGAGTCAGCTAGCCTCGCTGAATGTAGACAACGAACAGTCATTAATAGACGATAAACAGCTTAAAGAAAAACTACTTGCTTTAGAAGAAGAGCGTGGCGCAACGCAGGAAGCTATAGATCAATGCCTAGAACAACGCGCGACACTACAAATCCAAAAGGACAATCTTCTAAATGACGAGAAATATGGTCAATTACTTCAACAGTTTGAAGAGGAGAAATCAGTGCTGCAACAGCTTATCGGGCAATGGGCTACAAAAAAGGCGCTGGCTACTGCGATTCATGAAACATTGTTCCGCCTAAGAGAAGAAAAACTACCCTATGTTTTGACAGAGGTTAATGCACTATTTAATTTGTTAACAGGTGGACGTTACGACAAGCTTTTAATTAATGATGAAGGCTATTTTGTGACACAGGATGTTTCTGGAGTACGTTATCAAATGGCAGAATTATCACAGGCTACGAAGGAGCAAGCGTATATTTCGTTGCGCATGGCACTAGCAAAAACACTGACAACTTCTGCTCCATTTCCATTTATTATGGACGATCCTTTTGTCCATTTTGATCGAAACCGTACAGACAAAATGGTACAATTAATGAAAGAAGTAGGATATGAACGTCAAATTTTATATTTTACTTGCCATGACGGGATGCTTGAGCATTGGCAGAAAGACCAAATAGTCAATGTTGGAGCACTAGCAAATGAAAGGGGAGTGGCGTCAACATGAAGGGTATTACGACGCTCCAGGTTGGAGAATCAGTTGATCAATTTTTATTAATTAAACAGGCGACAAAAGGAGTTACGACAGTTGGAAAGCCATTTATGTCACTGTTATTACAAGATAAAAGTGGAGATATTGAGGCAAAGCTATGGGATACAAATGATGATCATGAAAAAATGTATCACGCTGAGGCAATTGTCCGTGTAGGTGGGGAAATTCATGACTACCGTGGCAAAAACCAATTGCGTATAAAATCAATCCGTGTAGCAAAACCGGAGGAGGGAATTGCTATTAATGATTTAGTTCCTTCCTCAGCAACTCCAAAAGAAGAATTATATGAAGAATTGACGCAATTTTTCTTTGATATTAAAAATCCAAGTATTTCTCGTATTACACGTGCAGCTATTAAAAAACATCAGGATGCTATTTTAGTATATCCAGCTGCAACGAAAAATCATCATGATTATGCATCTGGTCTATTGGATCATATGGTGTCCATGTTAAGACTAGGAAAAGCAATTGCTGATTTATATCCTACATTAAATCGAGATTTGTTATATGCAGGAATTATTCTGCATGATATCGGTAAGGTTGTTGAGCTATCAGGCCCAGTTGCCACAATGTATACTGTTGAAGGGAATTTACTTGGTCATATTACGATTATGGTCAATGAAATTGCCAAGATTGCTAGTGAACTAGAGATCGAGGGCGAGGAAGTTATGCTATTGCAACATATGGTGCTATCTCACCACGGTAAAGAAGAATGGGGCAGCCCGAAAAAACCGATGATTCAAGAAGCTGAAATTTTACATTATATAGATAATATTGATGCAAAGATGAACATGCTAGCACGAGCATTAGGCAAAACAGCACCGGGAGAATTTACTGAACGATTATTTCCGCTGGATAATCGATCGTTTTATAAGCCGTCTATTAAATAAATGTAGATTTCTAGTTTCATAGTTGATTGGATTCGAGGCTGAGGATAGGTCATAGATGAGCTCCTTAGTAATGGAACGAAGGCTAATACCTCTAACACCTTTGTAAAAAAGGAAAGAGAATTCATTTTAAGTAAACTTTATTCAAAATGAGTATGTGTTTTCAAGCTACTTTTTGTATATAAAAAGGGTTACGCCTGTATAAGCGTAACCCTTTTTCATATAGTAAAATAACAGATTACTTTTTGTCAGTATCTTTTTTACTTTCTTTTTCAGCGTTTTCTTGCGCTTTTTTAACAGCTTCTTCTTGCGCTTTAGCTTGCTCTTCACTTGTTGTTGTAAGGGCCTTGATAGCAGGTTCTAATTCTTTATTAGAAGTTTTTACATCAGCATCTTTTGCCATTTTTGCAAGGATATCTTTAAGAACTTGTTGATCTTGACCTGTCTGCACTAATTTTTGTAGCATTTGTGAACGGATATTTGCTTCTTCATCTTTGAATGAGCCAACACCTTTTACATCACGCTTGTCCGTAATTTCAATAACGTGGTAACCGAAACTTGTTTTAACCGGTTCACTTAAAGTTTTTAACGGAAGGGCATAAGCAGCATCATTAAATTCCTCTACCATTGCACCAACAGAGAACCAACCAAGCTCTCCACCTTTTTCAGCAGAGCCAGTATCAGTTGAGTATTCTTTTGCTACATCTGCAAATTTTGCGCCGCCTTTAATTTTGGCAATCACTTCTTTAGCTGTTTTCTCATCTGCAACTAAAATATGACGACCATTTAACTCGGTTTTCATTTGCTCATAATGTTTTTTTACATCTTTTTCTGTAAAAGCTTTATCTTTTAAAGCCTTTTCTGAAAGAAGCTGAACACGTAAAGTCTCTTTAAAGCCTTCTTTCGTTAAGCCATATTGAACAAGAGCTTGGTCAAAGTCATCACCTAATTGTGAAGCAGTATTGTCGTATGCTTCTTTAAGTTCTTTGTCTGATACTTTATATTTATCAGATAGTAATTTTTCAGTCACCATTTGTTGAACTACATGAGCACCTGCTAAATTTTTTGCTGATTCATTAAAGTCAGCGTCTGAAATGTCACCTAATTTAGAAGTAACAACTGTTTTACTGTCCCCTCCGCTACAAGCTCCAAGCGCTAATACCGAGGCAGCTAATGTTAAAGATAAAACTGTCTTTTTCATAGTGGATATTCTCTCCTTACAATGGTTTCGTCCATTTTTTACTATAACATAAACGTTTTAAAAACAAAATGGTTCCCCCCTTGAGTATAGCCTATATTTCAAATTTTCAAGCGCATAGGATATAGAAAAGAAAGGGGGTGAAGTTATGAGCAGCGGAGGATATGGTGGCGGCGGCTACGGCTCAGGCTTTGCTTTATTAGTTGTGTTGTTTATTTTATTAATTATCGTTGGTGCAGCGTTCCTATACTAATTAATAAAAATGACGAAAAGCTAAGGATGTAACGTCCTTAGCTTTTTTTACAATGTAAGGCATCCGCACCGCATTTTAGGTGACGTCAAAATATGATTGGTCAGACCGAGTTATCACATGAAGTGGATGCCTTTTTCTTAGTCGGCTTTGTGCTTGCAAAAAGCTGATTCCTGATGCAATTTTGCCGAGACATAATTTCTACTATACTGCATATAAAACTTCAATATAAAATGAGACAAGTAATATTGTAATAAGTATATTTATAGTTCGGAATACTTTTGGTTGCTTTTCTTCGGGAATTTCACGTCGCATGCACAGCGCATAAGTCATGCGGTTTATTTGAAATAAATAGAATACCGAGAATAGAACTACAATCATTAACAGCAAGTCTATTCCTCCCCTCTTTCAGTATTAATAGCATAACAAAAAACGTCAATAAAACACAAGTACAAGCAATTTAGTGAACAGTAGGTGGTACTAAAATTTCATAGCCCTTAGGCGTTTCCTCAATTTGGGAGTCTTTAGGCGAATTCAATAAATATTTCACATATAGAATATCAATGATACATAGACTACAATGGTAAGCTAAAAGTAATGTGCCGTAATGTGTATACGCAGGAAATAGCAGTGTACCTAATATAATGCTTGTATTTAAAACAATAAATGGTGTGAGTAAAGCTAAAATATAACGGTTTTTCGATAAAGGTTCACGGATACGCATGTGTAGAACAGGAATAACATAAAATTGGGTACGCACACGCAATTTTAAATGCTGACGCAAATCATACAATGCTAGAAAGTGTAAGCATTTGTGGATTGGATAGATTGCAAAAACAGCAATGACAAAGAGCCAAAACAAACGATCTGTATAATGCTCATTATTAAATAAATTAAACGTTACATAGGAAAGAGAGAATACAGTTAAAAAAGTAAGGACAGCCATGATCATAATACGCGTTGTTCCGTAATGATGTTCAAGATTTAAAATTTTCCAGCAGTGCATGATTAATCAACTCCGTAGTATGAATGGTCCTATCTAATGTAAATTGAATTATGCTAGAATGCAAGAAAAAGGAGGTATCTCAGAAAAATTTCTGAAGTACCTCTTTTAGCATCATTTATAGGCTTTAAAGGCATTAAACTCAAATGACGAACAACCGAGCTTAAAAGCCTACTATTATCACTTTCATCCTTTTACAGTTGGACGTTCTTCTACCTTATCAAAGGACTCTCGGAAGTGCTGGAAGGAACGCTCAAAAATGTCGATGAAGTCCTCGCCGTATATATTGCGAATAACAGCCATAACATCTAAAAATTCTGGGAAGCGACCATATAGGTCCTTTAAAGCTAATGAGCCTTCTAGCACAGAATGATACGTATTATGATAATTACTATTCATTTCAACAATAAGTTCTGTACCTGCTTCTGTTAACTCAACGTACGTATTACGCTTATCGTCATCTCGCTTTGAAAACTTAAGGAATCCACGTTCTTCTAATTTTTTAGAAAAATTAAATGCTGTGGAAACGTGCATAACCCCAAATTTTGCCACATCAGAAATTGAAGCCCCTTTTAAATGATACGAAATCCATAAAATATGATGTTCGTTAATATTTAAATCGTAGGGTTTAATCCATTGCTGCCAATCTTTCTCCACTGCTTTCCATAAGGCTTTTGATAATTGCGCAATTCTTTGACTATAAAGCATCGCTTCTTTTTGAGTGTATAATTCCTCTGACAAAGCCATCACCTACTGCTTTCTTTAACATTTTAAAAATATTATAGCAATAAAGAAAAAAAGTTTAAAGTTAGAAAAATTAAAAAATTGAAAAGTGGTTAAAAAATAACATTTTGCAGATTGGAATTAATAAAAATACAGTTTGATTATCAAGATATAAGGACTTTAGTCGCTAACTTTTTCTTGCGTTTTTTTCTTTTTTTCTGTAAATTGTGCAACGTTTTTCTCGATTTCGCTTATTGAATTCTGTAATGCTTCTATTTCTTGTTGTAAGTTATTTTTTGATGGCTCTATTTCTTCAGTAAATGTAGTAATAGTTTGTTTTAAATCATTTATTATTAGTGGTATATTATTTTTCATTTCATTTGTAAGTGAATTAACAGATTGTTTAACTGTGCCTGCTTGCTGTTTTACATCTAAAAGCTTGTCCTTTGTGCTTGTAGCGTTTGCGCGCAAATTAGCACGTAGCTGTTGTCCTGATTGAGGAGCTGAAAAAAGTACAGCGATTGTACCGCTGACAATCCCGGCAGCCAGTCCAAATAAAAATGGTTTTGCTTTCATGTTAAATACCTCATTTCTGTAATGATCATGTGTTACCTACTATTAAACCATGAAATGCATGAATACAAAAAGAAAAAAGAAACTAAACGAGTGATTTTGACTCACAGTTTAGTTTCCTTGAAGATGAACATCATTTTTATTAAATTGAAATAGCTGTTTGGAATTTAGAACGCTTCACTAATTTTGCAACGATAGGATATATAATTGCAAAAGCAATCACATTAAATACTACAGCAGGTAATACAACGCCTACAAACAGAACAGCGAATGTTGCACCAACATTTGCATTGAATACAAAAAGTGCGACTGTTAAAAAGACAGTTCCAGATAAAATTGTTCCTAAACCTACTAAGCCAGCAGATACTGCAAAATTGCTTGCTAATTTTTTCAGCATCATGAAGGCAGCTAAAAAGACAAAGCCTGTTACTGCTTTATCGATAATATTTGGTACAAGGCCAGCTGGAAAAGTAGTAAACAATCCTGAAAGTACTCCTGTTGCTAAAGAAAGTAAGAACGTTTCTTTAATGGTAGGGAACAATAAAATGCCGATAAACATCATTGTTAGCATGAAATCAGGCTTCATGCCATTTACCATACCTGGTGTAACCACGTAAAGGGTAGCACCAACACCAACTAAAAGGGCCATTAATACTAAATTCTTTGTATTCATTGCTAATCTCTCCTCGACTATGCTAATCTTTTTAGTCTCCTAACGTGTCCTCATGACCGTTAGCGAAACTTATTTGTGATTGTACGCTATAAATTTCAAAAATGCAATAGACAATTCTGACAATTAGGTTCAATTACTGAAGGTTAGCTTTAATGCTTTCAGCAACTTCAGTTAATTGCTCTGGTGTATATTTTTGTGTTTGCCAAATTAAGCCCAAGCCTTCTTTTTCATCGTAACGCGGAATAAAATGTAAGTGATAGTGGAAAACAGTTTGTCCAGCTGCAGCACCATTATTATTAATTGTATTCAGTCCAATTGGATGAAAAGCAGCTTTAATAGCATTTGCAATTTTCGGTGCTACTGCATATAAATTACGAGCTACATCCTCAGGCATTTCGAATAGATCTTTACAGTGATGTTTTGGAATTAATAGTGTATGACCTTTTGCTACAGGCGAAATGTCAGTAAATGCATAGACATGCTCGTCTTCATAAATTTTTGTACTTGGAATAGATCCTTCAATGATTTTGCAAAATAGGCAATCGCTCATTTGAAAATTCCTCCTTATTTTATATGTAAGTACATTCTATCATACTCATAACTGTATCATTTGCTAATTTTTGATAAAATATAAACTAGAAGAGGAGTGAGGGCATGACGGTATTAGAGGTACAACATGTGACAGGTGGTTATACAAGAAAGCCTGTTATTAAAGATTTATCATTTACGATTGAAAAAGGAGAGCTTGTTGGCTTAATAGGGTTGAACGGCGCTGGTAAAAGTACAACGATTAAGCATATCATCGGAACAATGCTTCCAAAAGAAGGAGACATTCGTTTAAATGGTGTGACGTTAAAGGAAAATACAGACAAGTATCGTACAGCATTTTCTTATATTCCTGAAACACCTGTATTGTACGATGAGCTTACATTACGTGAGCATTTAGAATTAACTGCAATGGCTTACGGTCTAGATGAAGCAACACTTGCAGCTCGTTCACAAATATTATTAAAAGAATTTCGAATGGAAAAGCGACTTAATTGGTTCCCTTCGCATTTCTCAAAGGGCATGCGTCAAAAGGTTATGATTATGTGTGCCTTTTTAGTCAATCCAAGTCTTTACATTATTGATGAGCCTTTTGTAGGGCTCGATCCACTTGGTATTCAATCATTGCTTGATCAGATGGATGAAAAGAAAAAAGAGGGCGCTTCTATATTAATGTCCACGCACATTTTATCGACCGCTGAAAAGCATTGTGACCGTATTATTTTATTGCATGAAGGACGAGTGCGAGCACAAGGAACAATGGAGGATTTACGCAAGGCATTTGCAATGCCACATGCGACATTGGATGATTTATATATTGCAATGACAAAGGAGCGCGACCATGAAGAACTTGCGTGATGTTTGGTCCTCTCGCTTCATGCACTATATAGGTGAAGTGCAAAAATATATGCGGTTTATTTTTACAGGGCATTTAGCGATTGTACTAGTATTTCTTATCGGAGCAGGGGGCTATCAATATAGTGAATGGCTAAAAGTCGTACAGGCTGATTTTCCAGCAGAGGTATTAATCTCAGTCTTTGTAGGGGTTTTATTGGCATTTAGTCGTCCGACTTCACTTTTGAGAGAGCCAGACCAAGTGTATTTATTACCTTTAGAATCAAAAATGTCGCAGTATTTCAAAAAGGCTTTAGCGTGGACGTTTTGGTCACAGGTGTGGATTGTGGCAATTGTTTATATCGTTAGTATCCCTTTACTAAAGACTGTTACTGAATTAACTACATTTGAAATTTGGTCAGTGTTCCTACTTATTATTATATTGAAATATTTGAGCGTTCAGGGTGAATTTAGCTTTCGGTATAGTGAACGCGGTCAAATGATCTGGGTAGACAGGCTGATTCGAGCTGTTATTTTTAGTGTGGCTGTGTACATGGGGCTTCATATGCAGCTTATTTTAGCGATTGTTGCTGCTGCAATTGGGTGTGTGTATATTGTAATATTTAGAAAAAAATGCACGGGTGAACCTGTCCCGTACGAGCATTTTGTGAAGCTTGAGCAAAATCGCATGATGAGCTTCTATCGTTTTGCTAATTATTTCACAGACGTTCCACATCTACGTGGTAGCATCCGTCGTCGAGGTTGGCTTGACTGGCTTTACAAATTTGTGCCATACAACAAGGATAATACTCAAAAGTACTTGGTGTTCCGTACATTCATCCGAACAGATGATCATTTTTATTTATGGTTCCGTTTAACCGTGATTTCAGCTGTTATTGCAGCCTTTGTAGATATCCCTGTCGTTTCATGGATTGTTGCAGGTGTATTGAGCTTTGCTACAACTATTCAATTAAAGCAGGCTTTATTATCAAGCGGTGAATTCCGCATGGACATGCTTTATCCGTTACCTGATGAAGCACGTAAAGTAGCAGTCAATCAAATTGTACGTCTTGCGATGATCTCTCAAGCAATTATAGTTGGTCTATGTAGTATTACACAGCCAATGTTTTATGTAACTTTTATGATCATACTCGTTGTGAGTGAATTAACTGCTAAGGTCTCAAAACCTTGATAACAAAAGCTCATATCTCCAATAACAGACTTGGAGATATGAGCTTTATTTTCTATTCTACTAATTGATAGTCTAGTGCTGCTGTTAATAATACCTTTGCAGCAACGAGCATACCTTTTTCATCTATATCGAATTTCGGATGATGATGTGGTGCATATTCAGTTGGTTTGGCTCCAGTAAAGAAGAAAGTACCTGGTTTTTCCTCTAAGTAGTAAGAAAAATCTTCAGCCCCCATACTTGCTTTTACTTCAATAACATCGCAAATATCCTGAGCGATCGTACGCACAAATAGTGTTTCTTTCTCATGATTTATAAGCGCAGGGTAGCCACGACGATAATCCAGTTCAATTGTACAATCATGCGCAATTTCTGTACCTTGGATAACCCGTTTAAACTCACGCTCCATCGTTTCACGAACATCTTTATTAAATGTTCGAATTGTACCATTTAAATAGGCTGTATCGGCAATAATATTGTCAGCATTAGATGCTACGAATGAACCAACTGATAAAACAGCCGATTCGATTGGATCAACTCGACGTGCCACAAGTTGTTGTAAATTCATAACAAGCTGAGAGCCAATAACAATCGCATCCTTTGTTTGGTCCGGATGAGCACCGTGACCACCTTGACCTTGAATTTTCATTTCAAAACTATCAACAGCAGCCATCGTTGGACCGACGCGGTAGCCAATCATGCCTGTTGGATGATTAGAAGATAGATGTGTACCGAAAATAGCATCAACGCCATTCAAAGCTCCAGCCTGTACCATTCCGATTGCTCCGCCTGGATCAGCCTCTTCAGCATGCTGATGAATTAGTACATATTCTCCTGCTAATTCATCGCGCATTTCCCACAATAGCTTACCGACGATTAGCAAAGTAGCTGTATGTCCATCATGCCCGCAAGCATGCATAACGCCAGCCACAGTTGATTTGTATGGAACGTCTTTTTCATCTTGTATAGGCAGTGCGTCAAAGTCTGCTCGTAAAGCAATTGTTTTGCCCGGCCTGCTTCCTTTAATCCGTGCAATTAATCCGAAGCCACTGACATTAGCTTCAACCGGTACGCCTAGATTTTTATAAAAATGAATAATATAATTAGCGGTTTCTTGCTCCTGGAAGCTCAGCTCTGGATGCATATGTAGATGACGACGAATTGCCACCATTTCATCAAAATGGGCATCAATCTTTTCAAGTAGACGTTGGTTCACGGTAAAACCTCCTTAAACAGATTATCCTAGATTTTTATTACTAACATAATAGTTTCACAAACTGGATAAACAGCGGTTGAGCACCTCTTATAAAAGATATTCTAAGTAAGAGTAAGGAATTCCCCGTTCTGAAGAATGCCTCCGGAAGTGCAGCGAATACCGCGCACACCTGGAGGATATCCACAGAAGTGCAGAGAATCGAAGTGGAATACTCGAAGAGCAGCAAACCCTGGTGAATCCCCCGGAAGAACAATGAATACCCGCGCACTCGGGATACCTGCGGAAAGCAGTGAATCCTGCATGCTTCAACTAATCCTCATTTTCTTCTTTTGGAGCAGCGCTATAGGTTGTGACATATGAAGCTGCTGAGAAAATATTTTGCTGATTCACACCTGTTGGTTCTTTACGTTCAGCATGTGCGGATGCAAAGGCTTTTGAGCTTTTCCATGCTTCAAACGAATGTGGGCCGTTCCATTGTGTCATGACAATGTATATTTCACTATTTAATGGACGAAGTAGTCGAAATGCTACAAAGCCTGGCTCATCTTCTATAGCGCCTGCTCGATTTAAAAAGCGATGTTCAAAAACTGGTCGACCCTCATCTGTAACGGGAATATTGTTCAATACAAAAAAGCCGCGTTCTTCTAAATCATTTACTGAATCTAACACTTCGAATTTGCGTGGTGTAGCAAAGACAGATTTTCTTTCAGTTTCGTGTATAAGCACAGAGTTTCCTTCTCCGTGTATTAAAATCATTGCCTCATTTGGATATTTATTCTTTAACTGTTCTAAAAAATCACCTGTACCAGAAGTTAAATAAATATACATAAAATTGACCTCCTTATGAATTTTCTTAATATAGCGTGATTATCTCCATTTAAGTGGAAGTCTAAAGCTTTGTCAAAAAAGAAATCCCTTAGAAAGAACAATTTTATGACATTTCACTATGAAAACTATACAATAACAGAGGAAGCGTTTACTATTGAAAACGGATATCAATAATAATGAAATAAACAAGAGAATTTTACGATATGAATTTATTGAGGGGAAGGAACTATTCATGACAACTTTTAATGATACTCTTCTACGTGCTGCACGAGGAGAAAGAACTGAACATACACCAGTATGGTATATGCGACAAGCAGGACGCTCTCAACCAGAATATCGTGCGATTAAAGAAAAGTATTCTTTAGAGGAAATTACACTTCAACCTGAGCTTTGTGCATATGTAACGCGATTACCAGTAGAAAATTACAATGTTGATGCGGCAATTTTATACAAAGATATAGTAACTCCACTCCCTGGTATTGGGGTAGATGTGAAAATCAAAGCAGGCGTAGGTCCTGTAATTTCAAATCCTATTCGCTCAATCGCTGATATAGAAAAACTAGGCGAATTCAATGCGAAGGAACATACACCATACGTTTTAGAAACAATAAAAATGTTAACAGCGGAACAATTGAATGTACCTCTAATCGGCTTTGCAGGTGCGCCATTTACTCTCGCAAGCTATATGATTGAAGGTGGTCCTTCAAGAAACTATAATAAAACAAAATCATTTATGGTATCAGAGCCTCAAGCTTGGTTTGCTTTAATGGACAAATTAGCTGACATGATTATTTCTGATATTTCTGCTCAAGTAGAAGCGGGAGCAAAAGCTATTCAAATATTTGACTCTTGGGTTGGTGCTTTAAATGTTGAAGACTATCGTGTCTTCATTAAACCGATTATGACACGTATTTTTGCTGAATTGAAAAAAGAAAATGTGCCACTTATTCAGTTTGGTGTCGGTGCAAGTCATTTAGCGAAAGAGTGGAATGATTTACCGGTTGATGTTGTTGGCTTAGATTGGCGTTTACCAATTAAAGAAGCACGTGCAAACGGAATTACTAAACCTGTACAAGGCAATTTAGATCCATCGCTATTACTTGCAGATTGGTCAATTATTGAAAAACGCACGAAAGATATTATCGATCAAGGCTTAGAAATGCCAGGGCATATCTTTAACTTAGGTCATGGTGTATTCCCAGAGGTAGACCCAGAAGTGTTAAAACGTTTAACAGCTCTTATTCATGAGTATAGTGCTCAACAAATCCAAGCACGCTCTTAATATAGATGTGAACAGGATATTAACTTTCATATTTCTTTTTTATGTATGATATCTTGATTTCATCGTAGAAAGGGTGCTGTCCAACCTAATGAATTGGACAGCTTCTTTTTGTCACATTATGTACGATTAAGGATAACTATTATTTAGAGGTGAAAAGGTTAATGAAAGAAGTTAAAGGCTTATTAGTTATGGCATACGGAACACCCTATAAAGAAGAAGACATCGAACCTTACTATACACATATTCGCCACGGTCGCAAACCTTCAGAAGAGCATCTAGAAGATTTACGCAGTCGTTATGAAGCAATCGGTGGTTTATCGCCACTTGCTGCTGCTACTCAAGCGCAGGCTGAGGCTTTATGTGCACGTTTAAATGAAGTACAAGATAAGGTGGAATACAAATTATTTATCGGATTAAAGCATATCCACCCGTTCATTGAAGATGCTGTAGAAGGAATGGTAGCGGAAGGCATTAAAGAAGCGGTTTCTATCGTGTTAGCTCCTCACTTCTCAACGTTCTCTATTAAATCATATAATGGTCGTGCAACAGAAGCGGCTGGAGATCGATTAACAATTACTTCTGTAGAATCTTGGTATGATGAACCAAAGTTCATTGAGTATTGGAAAATGAAAGTAAATGAAACGTTTAATGCAATGTCAGAAGAAGAACGTGAAAAGGCATGTTTAATCGTGTCTGCGCACTCACTTCCAGAGAAAATTAAAGAGCTAGGCGATCCATATGAAGATCAATTAATTGAGACGGCTCGATTAATAAAAGAAGCGACAGGTGTAAACAATGTAGAAGTTGGCTGGCAGTCAGCAGGGCAAACACCTGAGCCATGGATTGGTCCAGATGTTCAGGACTTAACGCGTGAACTTTACGAGCAAAAGGGCTTCCAGTCATTCGTTTATACGCCAGTTGGCTTTGTAACAGAACATTTAGAAGTTTTATATGACAACGATTATGAATGTAAAGTTGTTTGTGATGGACTTGGCGCGAAATATTATCGTCCAGCAATGCCAAATACACACCCGTTATTTATTGATGCAATGGTTGATGCCATTCATAAAAAATTAAGCTAAGCGAAAAGAAAGTGATGATGTTGGTGACTCAAAAAAGACGAAAGGTAGTTGTTGTAGGCGGTGGCATTACTGGCCTCACAGCTGCGTTCTATTTGCAAAAAGAAGCAAGCGCAAAAGAATTGCCGTTAGATATCGTACTTGTCGAGTCGTCATTACGTCTTGGCGGAAAAATACAAACACTGAGAAAAGATGGCTTTATCATCGAGCGCGGTCCAGAATCTTTTTTTGATCGTGAGAATTATGTATATGCTTTGGTGAAGGATTTAGGCATTGAACAGGAAATGATTACAAGCAATACAGGTCCGACTTACGTTGCTGTCGGTAGTCAATTGTATCCAATCCCTAGCAATCTTTTGTCTGGAGCAACACCACATGTCTCGTCATTTATTACATCAGGTTTGTTTTCACTTAGCGGGAAAGTTCGTGCGGCGGGGGATTTTTTCATCCCTCGTTCTGCCCAGAACGAAGACCAACCATTAGGGCAATTTTTTAGAAGAAGATTCGGTGCTGAAATTGTAGAAAATTTAGTAGAGCCATTACTTGCTGGAACATTTGCTGGTGATATTGAGCAGTTAAGTATGCGTTCTACATTCCCACAGCTCTATGGATTAGAGCAAAAATATCGTAGCCTACTGATTGGTATGAAAAAGTCTGGTTCGAATTTTTTAAGTAATAAACTCAATACGAAAGATAAGGGGATTTTTCAAACATTTAATAATGGTCTTGAGACACTTATCGAAAAACTTGAAGAATCACTACTTCCCGGGATAGTTATGAAGGGTGTTAAAGTTGAGGAAATTGAACATGGTAAGGATGGTACAGTCCAAGTTTTGCTAAACAATTTTACACAATTAAAAGCAGATGCTGTTATTATTGCTACACCATTTAATGTGGCAAGAAAAATGTTCAGTAAACACCAGTTATTAAATGAATTGAGTACGATGAAGGCAGCAACTATTGCTACTGTGACAATGGCATTTAAAAAAGATCAGTTAGGTGATCTAGATGCGTTATCATTTTTTGTCTCCCGAAATAGTGATTTTTCAATAACTTCTTGTACATGGATTAACCGCAAGTGGCCTGGTACAACCCCGGATGATTATGTACTATTACGCAGTTATATTGGCCGAGTGGGCGATGAGGCAATTGTTGCGTTATCTGATACAGAAATTGAAAAGACTGTATTGCAGGATTTAATGAAAACAATTGGTGTAGATGGAGAGCCGTTAATGACTGTAGTTTCCCGCTGGAAAAATGCCATGCCACAATATACGGTAGGACATGAGGCGAAGGTTGAGCGTTCAAAACAAGAGTTACGTGAACATTTTCCCGCTGTAAGGCTCTCAGGGAGCTCCTTCGAAGGAATATCAATACCTGAGTGCGTTGAGCAAGGTAAAAATGTTGCTGAAGAAATGTTGAAGGAAATGTTTGCAGATTTGTAAGAAATAAATGGTTATCAGTAAGTAGTACAAACTTGAAGATCAATGTTTGTACTACTTTTTTTATTTTGAAGTTGGATGGGGCAAAGTACAAATTGCACAAGTGAGATATCTCAAATTAAAAGCTGGGAAAGTAAGTTTCTACTTTCCCAGTAAAGATCTTAATGCTATGAAATTCGGTGACATGACCATACAATACCGCCAGAGTTAGCTCCTCCAAGAGTAAGCCCTATTGTTAAACCGTTAGCATTGTAGAATAAATCAATGGTATCACCTGCATTTAAATCGACTTCTCCAGCCAATGTTACTGTCCCATTTCCAAGGACAGCACGTAAAGTCAATACGGCAATAATATTTACATTTAATAAAGGGAATAGCCCGCTTATTAAATTTGTTGTAGCGTTTTGGCGAATAGCAAATGATGGATTTATGCCAGCCCCCAAACTTATGCTAATTGCTGCAGCAGTAGAGTAGTTGATTGTAGCTTCAAAAGCATATCTTCCAGTTGTTGGAACAGTGAAAATTCCGGTCGTTGGATTAAATGCTGGTGTTGTGAAATATGGAGCAGCAACACTCCAGTTAGTGATTGTAGTAGAAGCACTTACTGATATACCATTATTGAATGCTGAGAAACCTTCTGTAAATGCTGGTCCAGTAATGCCAGTAACGCCAGTAACGCCAGTAGCGCCGGTAATACCAGTAGCGCCGGTAATACCAGTAGCGCCGGTAATGCCAGTAGCGCCAGTAATGCCAGTAGCGCCGGTAATGCCAGTAGCGCCAGTAATGCCAGTAGCGCCAGTAATGCCAGTAGCGCCGGTAATGCCAGTAGCGCCAGTAATGCCAGTAGCGCCAGTAATGCCAGTAGCGCCAGTAATGCCAGTAGCGCCGGTAATGCCAGTAGCGCCGGTAATGCCAGTAGCGCCGGTAATACCAGTAGCGCCAGTAATGCCAGTAGCGCCGGTAATACCGGTTTCACCAGTAACGCCAGTAGCGCCGGTAATGCCAGTAGCGCCGGTAATACCGGTTTCACCAGTAACGCCAGTAGCGCCGGTAATACCAGTAGCGCCAGTAATGCCAGTAGCGCCGGTAATGCCAGTAGCGCCGGTAATGCCAGTAGCGCCGGTAATGCCAGTAGCGCCGGTAATGCCAGTAGTGCCGGTAATGCCAGTAGCGCCAGTAATGCCAGTAGCGCCAGTAATACCGGTTTCACCAGTAACGCCAGTAGCGCCAGTAATGCCAGTAGCGCCGGTAATACCGGTTTCACCAGTAACGCCAGTAGCGCCAGTAATACCAGTAGCGCCGGTAATGCCAGTAGCGCCAGTAATACCAGTAGCGCCAGTAATGCCAGTAGCGCCGGTAATGCCAGTAGCGCCAGTAATGCCAGTAGCGCCGGTAATGCCAGTAGCGCCGGTAATACCAGTAGCGCCAGTAATGCCAGTAGCGCCGGTAGAGCCGGTAGCCCCAGTAGAGCCAGTCACGCCAGCAGCTCCAGTAGCCCCAGTAGCCCCAGTAGCCCCAGTAGCCCCAGTAGAACCTGTAGCGCCAGTCGCACCAGCAGAACCCGTAGCGCCAGTAGAGCCAGTCACGCCGGTAGCCCCAGTAGAACCCGTAGCCCCAGTAGAACCCGTAGCGCCAGTAGAGCCAGTAACGCCAGCAGCCCCAGTAGAACCCGTAGCTCCAGTAGCCCCAGTAACGCCAGCAGAACCCGTAGCGCCAGTAGAGCCAGTCACACCCGTAGCCCCAGTGGAGCCAGTAACGCCGGTAGCCCCAGTAGAGCCAGTAGAGCCAGTAGAGCCAGTAGAGCCAGTCACACCGGTAGCCCCAGTAGAACCAGTAGAGCCAGTAACGCCAGCAGAACCCGTAGCCCCAGTGGAGCCAGTAACGCCGGTAGCCCCAGTAGAACCCGT
>Ga0209784_100127_pt1 | contig 77184 bp, 88 predicted proteins | sample AraplaCvi_mLB_r2_2_FD_184284 | JGI IMG/M metagenome (GOLD analysis project Ga0209784, IMG submission 184284) | Arabidopsis root microbial communities from North Carolina, USA - plate scrape CL_Cvi_mLB_r2 (SPAdes) (version 2) | ecosystem: Host-associated > Plants > Roots > Endosphere | place: USA...
TTGCGGATTCTTTGCCTGCGTTATGCACGGAGACTTGGGAGCTGTATTGAGCGTACCATGAGAGCTGGCAGGGGATCGTATAGCCTTGGAGCAAGAGCCCACGCGTGACGCGTGGGCTCTTGCATTTTTCCCTGGGAGGTGAGAGTCAGGAGCCCATTTGCCTGCGATTCTGTTATAATGCTCGTTAGATAGATTACTACCCCCTTATTTTCAAACAAAAGGTGAACTTTCAATGCTTTCATTTACTAGACTAACCAAATGCAAACCCCCGATCCCATAATTCCTTTGCCGGCAAACTAGAGATTTTCTGAAACGATAAGGGGGAGTTTGGCTGTGCAAAGAAAAATCTCAAAACCGTCACTGCTGTTGTTTATTGTTCTTGTGGGTTTCCCGCAAATAAGCGAAACGATATATACGCCTTCATTACCGGATATCGCCCATCATTTAGGGGCGGGCAATAATGCGATCCAGCTTACGCTCAGCATTTACTTTTTGGGCTTTGCCTTTGGCGTATATTGCTGGGGGAGGCTGTCCGATTCCATCGGACGGCGCCCCGCCATGCTGTGGGGCATCCTGGTTTATGGGTTGGGCAGCCTGGGCTGCTATCTGTCCGCTTCGGTCGAATGGTTATTGGTCAGCCGGTTCATACAGGCTTTTGGTGCCAGCACGGGCTCTGTCGTCACGCAAACGATTTTGCGCGAGACTGTAGACGGAGCCAAACGCCATGCGGTGTTTGCCCAGATTTCGGCGGTGCTGGCGTTTACTCCTGCGATAGGGCCGCTGATTGGCGGATGGGTAGATCAATCGCTCGGCTTCCGGGCGGTTTTCTTCACGCTGGTAATATTGAGCGCAGCCGTATTGACCTACACCTGGATTTCCCTGCCCGAGACCAGAGTGCAGGCCGCCTCGAGGATTAACACGTTCTCGGTGGTCAAGCGTCTGCTTTTTGATCGCAGAGTATGGGGATTCGGTTTTCTTATTGGAGCGACCAACGGCATTTTGTTCAGTTATTATGCGGAGGCGCCCTTTATTTTTATTGAATTTTTTCAGATGAGACCTGCTGCGTTCGGCTTCTTCGGAATCTTTGTGGCGATGTCCTCGATTGTAGGCGCGCTGCTGTCGAAAAGGCTGCTGACCCGGCTCAAGGCAGAGCGCATGATCTTGCTCGGCACGTTCATTACGTCCGTGGGAGCCCTTTGCTTCACGGGTTTTGCCCTTAGCGGGATCAAAGCCACCGTGACGGATTTGGTGTTGATGGTATCCTGTATTTTTATTATTCTGCTCGGCATCGGAATGGCCATTCCCAACTGCCTCAGCCTGGCGCTGATCCATTACGGAGACGTGCTCGGGACGGCAGGGGCCATCTTCGGATTGGGTTATTACGTTGTCGTCAGCCTGATAACGAGCGGGATGAGCTTTCTTCACGACGGTTCGTTAGTCGCCATGCCTTTGTATTTTCTTGGGCTGGCCGCGGTCATGGTCTTGGTGAGCGGGAAGCTCGCCCGACAAGCACGAAGCAGCTCATAGAAAAGCATTAAACTAAACAAGTCGCAGAGTGCCGGCGGTTATGCCGGTGCCCTGCGACTGTTTGATGTTGTCCGCTCGGGAAGTTTTAGTTCATTGCGCTGCCTCGTCGGCAGATGGACCGTAGATGCCCGGTACCGGAATATCGAGAAGCCGCAGATATACCCCTAACTGAGCCCGATGATGAACCATGTGGCTGAAGCCGAAGGTGCGGAGCGCAATCGCCCGCGGCGCGCGGAGGATGATATGGTCGCCGTGGCGCAGCGTCCATTCCTCGGCGAGCGTTTTCTCGTCACATTCGAGGAGCAGCTGCTCCAGCTTGCCCACGTTCGCGTCGAATTCCTCCAGAACGTCGGCGCGTTTTTCCAAAGCCTCCCGCCGCAGCGGCACGGTCGAAAGATCGAACTCCGGGTACTGAAAAATTGCGATTTGCCAGTTGAGCAGGTTAATCAGGTGCGTGGCCAGCCCGCCGAGCGACATCGATTTCTCGTGCGGCTTCCACGACATATGCTCCTCGGGCAAGCGTTCCAGAACGCGGCGCGTATGAGCCAGTTCCTGCGCTGCATCGCCGATGATCAGTTGTTTTACCATAATAATCCTCTCCCCTCATATGGCTTAGCATACTATATTTTCCGGTTGGGAGGAAAGCTCTCTTTGACGCTTACTTTCTAGGGCGTGTATGCAAACCTAAGCGTGCCAAACCATAATGGATGCCAGCGTTAAAAAGCCCTGAATGAGCTTGCTAACTTATCAAAGCGAGTCGCCAACCGACGATAATGTTTAACTTTATTGAAGAAACATTCAATGATATGCCGCTCCTTGTAAGTTTCTTTATCCCATTTCCTTGGTTTGCGGCGACTTTTCTTACTGGGTATCACAGGCGCGGCGGATTGCTGCTCTATTAGCTGAAGAATTTGATTGGTGTCGTACGCTTGATCAGCTAACACCTGTTTTTTCGTTAGATCCATTTGCTTTAACATTTCATAGCCGGTTACCGAATCGTGGCATTGGCCTCCTGTTAACTTAAAGCGCAAAGGATTACCTAGCGCATCCACCACGGCGTGAATTTTGGTGGTTAGTCCGCCACGGGAACGCCCTATTGCTTGCTTGAGGCCCCCCTTTTTGCTCCCGCTGCATGTTGGTGAACACGGATGCTCGTCGCGTTAATCATAACGCTTTCCCAATCAGGTTCCGTAGAGACATGCTCTAAGATATTGTCCCAAATGCCGGCGATTTTCCAACGGAGAAATCGGCTGTAAACGCTGGACCAAGAGCCGTAGTATTCCGGTAAATCCCGCCAAGGTGCACCGGTTCGTGCAATCCATAACATGGCATTCAGCATATGGCGATGGTCTTTCGGCGGTCTCCCTCCTTGTGGTTTTCGTTCCGGCGGCAGTGGGTCTTTAATCATTTTTCCATTGGGCGTCATGTATTTCATATCGTCTCATCATACTTCTTATTTACCCGAATTATGGCGTCACAGTTTGCATATACGCTCTAGAATAGTTGAATAAAGGCAGGCGACCTCGTTAACGGCGGCCTTCTTGTTTTCTATTGAACGACATTAGCTATTCATCTTTTATTATCACATCGATTTCGCTACTTTTTTTGTAACTTTTTTGTGTATTAAGTAGTTAATACATATAGAGTTAAATACACAACTGGTAAGGGATAAATGAAAATCATACGATTGAAAGGGGGTTCTTATTTCGATCTAGATTTCTAAATTTAAATAGATAAGGAGAATAAAAATAAAAAAAAGAAAAATAGCTCTTCTTACTTTAATGATTGCGTTTATGTTTCAAACTGTTGTTTTTGCTGAATACGAGGAAGAGGAATTTATCCATGTCAGTAATAATTCAGAAACTTTTCTGCCGCTAGATGATAAACAAAGAAAACAGCTAGAATTCGAAAAAGCATATCTCGAATTGATTCTCTCAACAACAAATAAATACTTCGGTAGTCCAGAATGATTTGATGAATATGGTGAGATTTATATTGAAAACAATGAGAAGCCGCATCTGGTCATTGCCATTGCATATGAAAATATGCAGGTTAACAATTTCATAGAGGAAGTGAAATCTGTATTACCAGAAGATTTAATATCTATTCGCAAAGTTAATTATTCAAAAAATGATCTGCTAAAAGTACAAGATGAACTTGTTCAATTTATTGATTCCGGAAATACAGAATCATTAGAAGGATATACAATAATACCTTCTACGAAGGATCAAAAGGTAATACTTTCAGTACCTAATAAAAATACAATATCAATAAATACAAATAATAATTCTCTTATTACTAAATATAGTGATTTAATTGAAGTACAAGAAGGCTCTTTGAATATACCAGCAAAATCCAGAAGCGATGCATTTATAGAAATGGGCGGAGGAATCAGAATCAGTGTTGGCTGTAGTACAGGAGCTACAGCTACAAAAGATACCAGGGAATTTTTAATAACCGCCGGTCACTGCATTAAAAATATCGGTTCTACAGTAAGTCAAGGTGGAACTAATATCGGGACACAGCATTTATCTGGATATTACAACGGCGGAACAGATGTTGGTCTTATTCTGCTAACAAATACAAACAAAAGAATCGGAAATAAATATTATTACAATGAAATAGCTAATGCAGAATATGATGAAAAATACACCTCAGCAAGCACTGCATTAACAGGTCAACTATTATGCAAAACTGGTATTACTACAGGCGTTACTTGTGGCACAGTTACATCGACAAGTGCCACTTCACAATACGACGGTATAGCCTTATCGAATCTAATTCAGATATACAAAGAAGGTGGCGGTGTAATATTAGGTGGAGACAGTGGTGGAACAGTCTTTAATGCATACAATAGATGGCAAATTGTTGGTCTAGTACAAGCGAGGAATTCCGGTAACAGTGGTACACCAGAAGGTACATGGGGATATGTTACGAAAATATTACCAGCCTTATCTGCAGGAGGAGGAGTATCATTGTATACAAGCGATACACCTAAGGCTGTTAATCCTAACAACTAATATATTTCAGACTAAAAAATCACATCAATTTTTTTGTAGAGTATGCTCAAATTTTTACAATCACTTTGTCTTAAATCGTCGAGTTGGTTTACGTGATATTAACAACTACGATGCATTTTTCTCCTTACGATTTTCAAAATGGGATAACAACTGCCTTGCAAGTAGACAACTCACCTTGGCAAAGTATGTGAATGAAGAAATGGCAGCGTTAGGTTCATCCCTGCGCTGCCATTAGTTATTTTACTGATTGATGCCAATTTTTTAAGTAGATCATAAACCTTTGAAAGAAGCACAACCTCCAAGCTTACTGTTGGACAGCCATTAACAAGTTTGAACAGGACAGATCATCTCTTCAACAACTATTTACGAAAAATGATGTTAATTTAGTCTTCACCTTCAATATAATCAATTAATGAATTTAAGGATTTATAATTTTCTTTTGGTGAAAGAACATAAAAAAATCCTGAATCTTCTTCTTTAAAAAAGGACCCCCCTCCTCCGAAATTTAGTACTATATAGGATCCATCTATTTTTTTTATGCGTACTTCTCTGTAAAAGTCCGCCGGTGGAGAATCATCGGGATCCATTGCATGATTGTGGTTTAAAATATTTATTATTTTATTAATATTATTTTCCTCATGTGTTTCTCCGGCAATATCATCTGAATCCAACATGTGCGTTGTCACACTTACAACTTCATTGGCCGATATACTGAAAGCAGGTATTTCTGATTGGCTTACTTCTTGACGATATTCAACCACATTCTGGTTGGATGAAGATTTACAAGACACCAGAATAATTAACAATAGTACAATTAAAATGATGAAACCTCCAAGCCATCTCATTCCTTTTCCCCTCTCATTTTTATCGATTTTCATTCTATAATAAATAACGCCATTAACTTCCCAAATGTTGCAATCTACGCTCAACAACGATGTGATACTCAGCGATACAAGATTGAATAGTTTGATGCGCTGCCAGAACGACAAGACAGTCTCGTACCGCCAGTTCTTTGGCATACGCTTTACCGATTCCGCATGAAGCACGGGTGACTACAGCCAGCTTGTTTCTATATGCCTACTTGTTAAAGATACAAATCCTCCTTTAAGAAATGTAAAGGCTCGTGAAACGCCATTATCGAACGGAAGTATTCCGATATCAAGCTCGATACCCCGAGCAAGCTTTTCAATTGATTCTTTTTTATTTTACAAGCTTCATTCGAATGGTAGTGACCACTGCCTGTGTGCGGTCCTGCGCCCCAAGTTTTTCTATGATATGGTGGATGTGCGTTTTTGTTGTGCCTTCAGAAATGCATAAAATCGCAGATATTTCGTTGTTTTCTTTCCGTAAGCAAGCAGCTGCACTACTTCCGTTTCACGCTCCGTCAGGACGCCAAGCAGCCGTTCTTTGCCGGACGAATCTGGCTCCTCCATGCCCGAAGTCAACATTTGGTCTAGAGCGCGTTTGGCCGTGCTGCTATTGAACAGGGTTGCCCCCCGGTGCATGGCCCGAGTCCCTACCGGGATAAGGCAAATCAGATGTGGCTCATCCACCACGGCGTGAATTTTGGTGGTTAGCCCGCCACGGGAACGCCCTATTGCTTGCTTGAGGCCCCCCTTTTGCTTCCGCTGCATGTTGGTGAACACGGACGATCGTCGCGTCAAATCATGACGCTTTCCAATCAGGTTCCGTGGAGACATGCTCTAAGATTTTGTCCCAAATGCCGGCGATTTTCCAACGGCGAAATCGGCTGTAAACACTTGGCCAGGTCCTTAATCTTTTCCCATTGGTCATCACGTATTTCATATCGTCTCATCATACTTATTATTTACCCAAATTATGGCGTCACAGTTTGCATACACGCCCTAATAGAGTTTTTAGAATTGCATAGAAGCTGTCCTCTTCATCGACACGAAGAAGGACGGCTTCTTCTCTTCTGTTGAAGTGGAAGATTTGCCCATATTTTGGTACTATGTTAACTAGATTTAAGGCGGAGTTGAGGCTCCCAGATCAGTTCAAAGAATGGAGGCGAACGAAATGAGCGAGCCGTGGGCTGCATCGATGAGCGGTGCTCCCTGGAGCACGGACAAAATGCATAGTGCCGTTAAAAAGCTGAGAAACCGTGCAACCATCGGTTTTGTTGTCGGGGCAGACGATGCGGAAGATCTGCTGAAGCTGGACGAGCAGGTGTTTTCCAAGCGTCCGGACTTGATACTGCATATTTATCATGCAGAAGCGAACGGAAGATATACCGATGAATTTCTGAAGACGCTCGCGGGACTGAAGTTTGTTGCTGCTTTACATTTGGATCTGAAACAGCGGCAGGATTTAACTAGGCTGGGCGCGATGGATCGAATGAAGTTTCTTAAGTTACGCTCGCCCAAAACGCAAAGCATCGATTTTATCCGGAGCTACAAGTTTCTAAAATACCTGGAACTCAGCGGTAAATTCGATGATCTAGCGCCGATTGCCGACTGCATTCGCCTGGATACGCTGGTCCTGAACTGCTCCATCGATCAACTGGATTTTGTCGTGGATTTGCCCTTGATGAAGTATTTGGCCCTAGACAGCTGTACCGTGAACGGTTCGCTTAACGTGTTGGCCGAATCGAATGTAAGCATGCTGAGGTTGTCCTCCGTCCGCAACCTGGTGAATATTGATGACCTGGCTGCATTGGATCATCTGGTCTTTCTGCATTTGTCGCTGCCGAAAGTCGAGCGCTTGTGCGATTTCTCGCATATGCGAAATCTTCGGCAGCTTGAACTGGATTATATGAAATCCTTGCAGGAGATCGGGAATCTGTGGACCGCAGACCGGTTGGAGGTTCTAATGCTGAAGGAGATTTCTACAAGGATCAAGGCGGAAGCCTTGGGCGGCTTAACAACAATGGAGTGCTTGCGCCAGCTCGACTTCCGGTTTATCGATTCCGGCAAAGGCCGAATTGCTGCTCTCCGCAAGCGGATGGCCGAAGCGGGCAAAGAGTCTCTTCTTTACGAGAATATCCCTGAGGAGAAGCGGATACGCTCGATGGCTCTTGAGCATCTGTCAGGAATTTTAATGTAGGAAAGAATGCAGATGATCAACAAAATAATGAAAAGCCCGCTACCATAGCGGGCTTTTCCCGATTTCAACCTAGTGATTCCGTCCCGGTCGCCACGGGGTTCTCCTCATAGCTGATCCAATCGCTCCAGCTTGCGATCATGGCAGAAAGTGCCTACACAACAGGCCATGCGAGTTACGTAGGGGCATTGGTCCCAGAGCCGGTCTTGGACCCAGTCAGCCACATTGCTACGAGTGGTCTCCCTTTTGTAACCTCGCCAGAATACACCATATAAGCTATACCTGACCCGACAGACGTATCGCGACCAACAGCATCAACCTCTTGATATACACAGCATCACATCCACAATGTCCACATCTGCCCATGTACCTCTGGGCACTCTTCAGTTCCTCGCCAGCAAGCACCTCAGAAGACCATAAATAAGGATAAAAGCGAGATCAGCACTGCCATGGGTGTGACACGGGTACACAGTATCACGCCACATCTAGCAGTGTATGTAGGTGAGCGCAGGAATCTATGCCTCAAGGTTAGTTTCATTGGGATATGCTGTCCACTTGAACCCACTGTACCGGTAATTGCTTCGGTAATTCGATCTTCCACTTTGTCTAAGAAGTTTGGCGCTAAGCGATCCGTGCACGCCTTACCATCATAAAGCAGCTTATTTTTAATTTAATGTTTATCATTAAATAGTTATTGTTTTTCATAAATGAATCATTTAGTATATATTGTAAGTTCACATGAAAAGGAGATTGCGCATGAACGGAATTGAATTCAAAGCCAAACCTGGCTTCAAAAGAATGCACACTGCGCTTAAGATCGGATACTGGGGAGGAATCGGGCTGCTCATTGCATACGTCTGTTTCAATCTATGGCTCGGATTGAAGCCCCAGGAGATGTTCGACGCAGAGAAGGGAATCGCGCACTGGTTCTTTTCAGTACCATTATCGGATACGGTGACGAAGAGCGTCATGGTGCCTTTCACTTATTTTCAACCGATCAATCCCGACATGTTTGATGCCAAGAACGCTTATCTGGTCGTCAGCTTGACCAATGCCACACTTGTCTTCTGTGCCTACATCTACTCGATCGGCCAGATTCGCTATATAATAGGAAGCATACTTAGCGGAAACAGCCCGTTTAGTCTGGCGAATGCGGCCCGTCTGAAAAGGCTGGGAATCATCGTTATCCTGTATTCTTTGCTGGCGAAGCTCGTTCTCAATATTCTGATCTGCCTGTTCGTTACTCGCATCTTCTCAATCAATCTGGGCGGTATCTCTTTAATCGGAATTATCATCGGCATACTAGTGCTGTTCGTCTCCGAGATTTTCAAGTACGGTGCTCTTCTGCAGGAAGAGCATGATTCGACTTTATGAGAATGGAGACTGGTGATAGTGCCGATTATTATACGTCTGGACCGAGTTCTGGCCGACAAAAAAATGAAATTGAATGACTTGGCTGACAAGGTAGGGATCTCGAACGTCAATCTGTCCAATCTGAAAACGGGGAAAGTGAAGGCGATCCGGTTCTCTACCTTGGAAGCGATCTGCGAAATTCTAGACTGTCAGCCGGGAGACATTCTGGAATTTGTTCCGGCCGATAGCGACAGCTGTGAAATTGATTGAAGGTGCCTATTCTCCCTTCCATTGTTTTTTTGGCAAGCTTATCATGGGACTTATTGTTGATCGAAAGTTGATTACTTTTGTCTGTTGTTGACTCAGTGGGAGCCGCCTTTCTGCTATGTAAAGCATGCCAAGGCGACTACTTCATGGGAGGTATGCTCAAGACAAAGTACACATGGATCAACCCTTCTTGTTGACTCCTCGTTGACTCGGAATATCTCAGAGCACTGTGTACCGAGGGTACACCACCCTAGCCCCAACAAAAAGAACCCGCGCAGAGCGCGGGTTCTTGCAGGTTATTCTTCCCCAGTCGCCACCGGGTTCTCCTCATAACTGATCCAATCGCTCCAGCTGCCCGCGTACAGCTTTACGTTGCCGTACCCGGCTTCCTCCAGGGCTAGCACGTTCGGACAAGCGGTGACGCCGGAGCCGCAGTATACAATGATCTCGGCATCTTGCGGGATGTCCGAGAAATGCTCGCGGATCGCTTCCGCATCCTTCCAATGTCCGGAATCATCCAGGACGCCTTTCCAGAAATAGTTCACAGCACCCGGAATATGCCCGGCTTTGGCGTCCATGGGCTCCTCCAATCCGGCATATCTACGCGGCTCGCGGGAATCGATGAGTGTTTTGCTTCGCTGCTGCGACGCCTTGCGTACTTCATCGACGCGGACCAATTTATCGGGCTTAAGGTGGATGCCATATGTAACCGGAATGACGACCGGCTGTTCGTCCGTTACCGGATACGAAGCGTTCTTCCAAGCCGTAAACCCTTCATCCAACACGTAGGCCTGCTCGTGGCCCGTATATTTCAGCAGCCACCATAGCCGGCTGGCCATCGCGCCGCCCTGGTCGTCGTAGATCACGACGCGGCTGCTGCCCTGAATGCCGGACTGGCCAAGACGTTGTGCGAGGCGATCCAGGTCCGGCAGGGGATGGCGGCCGCCATGCTCGGTAATGGGGGAGGAGAGGTCCTTCTCCAGGTCGAGGTAAACCGCCCGCGGAATATGCGATTCCTCGTATGAGGCTCGGCCGCTTTCCGGCTTGCCGAGGGCAAAACGGCAATCGACGATGACCAGATCCGGTTCATAGAGTCTTGCCAGCAGCCATTTCATTGTCACGATATTGTTCATATGCCAAGACACCGCCTTCAATTAAGAAATGATGAGATTAAGTAACCGAATTATATCATATTGCTGCTTGCGTATACGTATATAACTAAAAAGTCGACCTGTCTCATCGAATGATGAGATCAGGTCGACATATAAGAATGAATGATGGCAAGAATCAGGACAAACCGTTTATTTCTTGATGGCTTGAAGCAGCATGGATGTGTAGGCCTCGGCACCTTCCGGCTCCAGATGGACGCCGTCGGACCGGAAGTATTCCGGATGGTCCTTACTGGCTGAATACCAATCCACCAGCGTAACTTTCGGGTTCCGTTCGGCTGCTTTGGCGAGCATGCCGTTAACGTTCTGTTCCCAATCGCGCGGAACGCGCGTATTGATAAGCAAAATCTGTTTGGCCGAATCCAAAGGGCCCAGCAGGGAATCGAGATCCTTTTGCGCGAAGGCGCCGTTGGTTCCGAGCCCGATGATGACAATGCCGCCGTCAATCCGATTTTCGGATCTCAGGGCCGGAATCAGGTCATCGGCTTGACGCATTTGGCGGCCAATCACCGCATCGACGTGAATGCCGGGCAGCGATTTTTCCAGATAAGGGGAGACCCCGAGCATCACCGAATCCCCGATGGCCGTGATGGCGGATTTGGTTACCGGTGGCTGCTCCGGCTTCGTCGCCGGCTTGGCAGGATCGTTCTTGTCGCCGGGAGCTCCGCTTGCCGGGTCCTTGGATGGATCCGGCTTATCGACCTGATCCCCATTCGGCTCGCCAATCTTATCGTCATCCGGTTGATCCGGAATCGGTTTCCCGGAGTCAGCCTTATCCATAGGATCGCTTTCTCCGCCGGTTTGCTTGTCTTGGACGTCTTGGTTGTTCTCTGCCGCTGGGTCCTGCACTTCGTTCTCATCAGCATCGGCGTCGTTATTGCCAGAGTCCGCCGCTCCGTCCGGAAGCGGAGCCTTAGCATCTTCATCCCTAGAATTCGGCTCCTTCACTGTATCCGGTTGATTCGTTGGCTTTACGGCAGGAGGCGCTGCGTTGTCTCCGTTCGTGTCGACCGGTTGCGGCGGTTCGGCCGTAGCAGACTCGGTGCTTGGAGTCTGAGCCGCTTCCTCCGGAGCAGGGTCATCGATGTTCAGCATGGCAGCGATATCGCCCACCGTTCTTGCAGAGGACACGCTGCTCATCATCCCCGAACAGAATATGCCGATCAGCATAAGAGAGCTCAGGGACACGACCCAGCCTCTTAACGAAATCGAAGCCGGGCGGCGGCGAAGCGAGCGGGCTTTAAGCCATAATTTAATGAGACCGCCATGCCGTATCGGTTCTTCGACATACTTCCAGGATAGCGCGGCCAGCAGAACGCTTGCGGTGATTTGCAGCGCAGTCTGAAGCAGACTGAGATCGCTAGCGCCGGAATCAGGCGAGGTCAGGATCATGACCGGGTAATGCCATAAGTAGATGCCATAGGAACGAACGCCGATCCACAGCAGCGGCTTCCAGCTTAACAAGCGGCTGATGGAAGCGGCAGGGTGGGCCAGCACCGCTACGAGCACGGCACCGGCCAAGGAAAACAGGAACATGCCACCTTGGTACAGGAATGCATCGTAACGGTCCACCTGCCACATCATGTAGAGAATGATAAGCATTGCCGCGGCGCCCGTCATGTTGAGTTTATAGCGGATGCCTCTTGAAGCGCGGGAGGACAGCTTCCAGCTGGGCCATACGATGGCCAGCCCCGCTCCGATCAGCAGGCCGAACGCCCGGGTATCCGTACCGTAGTAAACCCGGCTCGGATCGTCGCCCGGTTGATAGATCACGGCCATGAGGAGCGCGGAAATCGCGGCACCGGCGGCAATGAACGCAAAGAGCTGCCCTCGGCGGGGAAACAGCTTGAGCGCCGCCAGCATGATAACCGGCCACAGCAGGTAGAACTGTTCTTCCACCGCTAGCGACCAGAAATGCCCCAGCGGAGAAGGCGGGCCAAATGATTCAAAATAGGATTGCTGCTGAAAAATAAACTGCCAGTTGCTTATGTACGTAACTGCTCCGAGCACTTCGCTTCGAAGCGTAGCCAATCTTGACCGGTCGAACAGCGTTACCCATACCACAAGGATGAACAGCATGAGCAGCATCGCCGGCAGGAGACGCCGGAATCTCCGTATCCAAAAATCCTTGAGATCAATCCGTCTATGATGATGCCATTGCGAAGCCAAAATATCCGTAATGAGGTAACCGGACAATACGAAGAATAAACTTACCCCGAGAAACCCGCCGCCAGCAAAGCCAAAATTCCAGTGGTATCCCATCACTCCGATTAATGCGAGGGCCCTCAGTCCGTCAAGACCGGGCATGTAGCGTGAATGGGGTTTATCGGATATCGGCACGGAAGATCACTCCTCTCGAGGGATCTGCGCTCATGCCGCCCTGTAACAGCCGCTGCGATAATATGTAGGACATATTCTCAAACGTCTGGGTGCTGGATAGTCGATGTGTCATTTGGAACATGGTAAACCTTCCCTTTCCTTTATAGGAGGATATTTCATATGCAGGAGACGTTTATCGAATCCTGTAATATCCTGCAACAAGATGTCATAGCTAATACTACCATCCTTGGAAAAACAGAAGGTGACAAAAAAATGAACCTACGGCTACATTGTGATGTCAATAATAAGACAGATTTTTCATTTGAAATGACAAGCAATTATGCTTGACATATCCATTATTCGGCAATGGGCTGTTAGCCGTATCGAAGGAGGCCATAAGAAAGAGGAGGTCCCTGCCTCCTCCAGTGTCCAGGTCAACCGATATTTATTTTTTTTCTTTCACTTATCGACTTTAGAATCAGGTAGCGGCTCCTTGCCGTTTCCGAAAAAAGGTCTTGAGCGCCTCGTACACTTCCCCTTTGTCCTTTATGACATGGTACATGAATTGGTCCAGCTTGATATTTTTATACGCCGACATCAGCGTGCTGCTGCGATTGTATTGATTGACCTCGCCGTAACCGAACATGTTGCTCACCTTCAGCAGCTCCCCGATGAGTTTGACGCAGCGTTCATTATCGGATGTGAGATTATCGCCGTCCGAGAAATGGAAGGGATAGATGTTGTATTTGGAAGGAGGGTACCGGTGGTGAATGATATCCAGCGCCTTCTGATACGCGGATGAACATATCGTACCGCCGCTTTCGCCGCGCGTGAAGAACTCCTCTTCGGTCACTTCCTTCGCTTCGGTATGGTGGGCGATAAACACGATTTCCACCTTCTCGTACTGCTTGCGGAGGAAACGGGTCATCCAGAAGAAAAAGCTGCGCGCGCAGTATTTCTCGAAGGAACCCATGGAACCGGAAGTGTCCATCATGGCGATGATGACCGCATTGGATTCCGGTATGACGGTGTCGTCCCAGGTTTTGTAGCGCAGGTCGTCCGGACTGATGCCGTGAATGCCGGGCTTGCCGTCCCTCGCATTGCGGCGCAGATTCTCCAGGATGGTGCGTTTCTTATCGATGTTGGACATGATGCCTTTTTTGCGGATGTCGTTGAACACGATGGACTCCGTCTCGATCTGCTCTTTATCCTTGGGCTGCAGCAGCGGGAGCTCCAGCTCCTCAAACAGCATATTCTCCAGCTCTTCCAGGCTGACCTCGGTTTCCACAATATCCTGTCCCGCCTGGTCACCGGCCGATTCTCCTTTTCCGGGCTGGGCCGCTGAAGGGTCGCGTCCAAGGACGTCCCCAACCTGACTGTCACCGTCGCCTTGACCAACATGCTTTTGTTTCTGGTAATTGTAGATGAAACGGTATTCGTCAAGGCTTCGGATCGGAACTTTAATGATCTGCTTTCCGTCGGACAAAATAATGTTTTCCTCAGTAATAAGGTCGGGCAGGTTGCGTTTGATCACTTCGCGGATTTTATGCTGGTGACGTACCTGATCCTGATAGCCTTTGCGGTGCAGCGACCAGTCTTCACGGGATACGACAAACGACAGAGCGTCTTCATTTTGCACGGACAGTCACCTCCCAAGTGTAGCCTTGACACGGTTGCCGTCTTTTCGGCTGTAGTATCTCATTATATTCGGGAGAAAGAGCGATATGTGAGTGTGAATCCGTGTTTGCCATGAAAAAGACACTTAACCTGAAATGGATCAGGCAAGTGTCCTGGTACGTAATCCTTATGCGCTTAATACGAATAGGAAAAGGGCGCCGATGGTGACGATGACTACGCCGTTCACGATGGTGGCAATGACGGCGACGGCACGCTTGCGCGTCTTAGAGAAGCAGCCGACAATGCCAAGCGCCAGGCCGACGATATTGATGATCATCACGAGAATGAAAACGGCCGCCAGCGTGGTCATCGCTTCAAGCGTTTCCTGAGTCGGCTCCAGGATCGGCCCGTTTTCCGTCATGTAAGGTTCAATCATCGTGGTGCCGAGCGCGCCGAGCAGAATATAACCAAGCAGCGTCACGATCGACAGAATGAATGATGCAATGCCGAAGCGGGAGTTCTTTCTGTCCTCGGGGGGAATGAAGGTGGTTTTAGGTCGCTTGGGCGAATCTTGCCCCTCGGATGGGGAGGAAGGTGATTGTTGATCCATGTACATAATCGCTCCTAACTTGAGATTCATTCTTAATGGGTCCATGCAGGGTTTCCAAATAAAAGACATCCTTATTAATCTTTCACAAAATGGCCCTGAAATCAAGTCCAAAGCGCTTACACGCCGGTGGAAAAGCGTACGCGAATCCGTTAAACTTAACATGATTACATATGGACACGGGTGTCCGCTGTCAAAAAGGGGTTGAAAAAACATGAGTCGTGCTTTCATCGCATGGGGCTCGATCCTGATGGCATTGTCCGTCGCCATTGGAGCATTCGGCGCCCATATGCTGGAGGATATCATTACGCCGGACGAGCTTGCCACCTATGAGACGGGCGTCCACTATCATATGATTCACGGACTGGCGGTCCTGATTACGGGGATTGTGGCCAAGGTGCTGGGCGAATCCCGGAAGCTGCTTTGGGCGGGGGCTTTATTCATCGCGGGAACCGTTATTTTTTCCGGCAGTCTCTACGTGTTAAGTATATCCGGCATCAAATGGCTAGGGGCGATTACGCCGATCGGCGGCGTATCCTTTATCGCAGGCTGGCTGCTCCTGATGTCCTCGGCGCTGTCCCGTAAAAACTAGTACTCAAAAAAAAGAACGGCTTCACCGATCCCTGATAAAGGGCGGCGATGCCGTTTTTACATACCTATGGTATGCTGCCGACTCAGCTCACGCTGAACTCGTCGATTTCATTGAGTTTGAAGGTATATACCTGCTTCTCATCGACATGATAGACGTTGACCAGGAAATTGCTTTCGTCATAATTGAGTATTCGGCAGGGTAGGCTTGTCTGCTTACCGTGGCGGTTGGTTGTCAGGCGAACAAGGCGATTGTCCTTACTGTATACTTTAATCCATTCAAAGGGATCATTTCCGGCGAGTGGAGTTTGGACAGGAGGTGCGCTTGCAGCGATCTTTTTTTCCGGCGAGGATATCGCAGGCGGAGCAGGTTTCTCATGCTGAGTCGTGGAAGAAGCCATCTTCCGGGAGGCATTGCTAATAACGGAATCTTTCTTGGCTTGGACCAAGGTGTTGATAATTTCTCCAAGTTCCATTCCGGACTTAATCCGGAAATCGACGACTTCGGCCTTGTCGTTCAGCATTTCCAGCAAATATTGCAAAGCCAGTGCGTTGGAGGGACTCTTGACCAGAATATCAACGTTGAATAAAAAGCCGTTATCATCGGTGACAGGTATTGTGTTCATAGCTTTTATCATTCACCAGCTTTCACAGGTTTTCTACTGAATCAAATATACCATAATTTTCGAATTTTCATAGTCCTAATGTCACGGATATTTCATTTTTATTCTATTATATCGAGAGACGTTCGCACCATAAACATAAGACGCCCTTGCGTAATATCAGAGACATTCGCACCATGTCGGTTCAAAGAGAATAAACATAATTCTAAGCCGATGTGAGGGGAGGTTTGTTTATATTGGTGACTTTACTGCCGATCGAGATTGAAGGACATACCGTTATGGGCGTCGAGGTCAAACTTCCGAAAACTACGCTGCTGGCTGTATACACTTCCCGCGGTTATATTATGTGCGGTGCCCTCGATGTGGGCCTTCTGAACGAACAGCTTGCAGACCGCAAAATTATTGCCGGGAGAGCCGTTGGGGTTCGCACATTGGAGCAACTGCTGGAGGCGCCGCTGGAATCGGTAACCTTGGAGGCGGAGAAGTGGGGCATTCATCCCGGCCTCGCCGGCAAGGATGCGATCCTTCGGATGATCTGAGCTCAACAGGCTTAAGCGGTACAAGAGTGATTCCGGTGCGGATCGCTCTTTTTTTAATGAGATAAGCGATGCTTTTGTCAGCTTCACCAGGGAAAAAAATGCGCCGAAACGCAATCAAAGAGAACAAACGGACAATCGGCGGGGGCCTTTTGTCCGTTTGTTCGTTGATGGCGTGAAATCTTGCTGCGGCTTACTCGAATAAGCTTTTCAAGCTCTCTTCGTAAGGTGCTTGCACGACGCCTTTTTCCGTTATGATCGCCGTCACGTATTCGTTCGGCGTAATGTCGAAGGCAGGGTTGTACACTTTAACGCCTTGCGGAGCGGTGCGCTTGCCGAAACCTTCCGTGATTTCTTCCGCCGGCCGCTCCTCAATCGGAATATCGGCACCCGTCTTCGTATTCAGGTCGATCGTGGACAACGGGCACGCCACATAAAAAGGTATGCCATGGGCTTTAGCCAGAACCGCAACCCCATACGTACCGATTTTGTTGGCGACATCGCCGTTTGCGGCTACGCGATCCGTACCGACGATAACCGCTTGTATCCAACCTTTGGACATGACCATGGCGGCCATGTTGTCAGCCAGCAGCGTTACGTCGATGCCGGCCTGCTGGAGTTCAAAGGCGGTCAGGCGGGCGCCTTGCAGAACGGGTCTCGTCTCATCTGCGAACACCTTGATGTTCAGGCCCTGCTCATGGGCCAGATACATTGGCGCCAGGGCGGTCCCGTATTTGGCGGTCGCCAATCCCCCCGCATTGCAGTGAGTGAGCACACCCATGCCGTCCCGGAAGAACGGCAGCGCGTTCTCGCCGATGCGGCGGCATACATCCTCGTCCTCGGCCCGGATGGCTTCGGCTTCGGCGAGCAGCGCCGCGTTCAGACCGGCCGTGTCGAGATCCGAAGCCGAAGCCAGCTTCTCGGCTGCAAGCTTGATACGGTCCAGCGCCCAGAACAAATTGACGGCCGTCGGTCTGGACGTTGCGAGATAAGCGCAGGTTTTTGCGACTTGCTGAAGCCACTCCTCCTCGCGACCATCGGCTTCCACCTGCATTCCGCCGAGTACGGCGCCGAATGCTGCCGCGATGCCGATCGCCGGTGCGCCGCGGACTTTCATGGAGTGAATCCCTTCCCAGACTTCCTCTGGCGTATAGAGCTTAAGATAGACGATCTCTTCCGGGAGCAAGCGCTGATCCAGAAGGACCAAATGGTCTCCTCCCCAGTAAACCGAGCTTAGCGGTTCATAGATGCTGGTATTGCCGGTAGTCATACCGCTCATATCGATACCTCATTTCCTTTGGATGCTTGCGTGATCAAGGTCAGTATGTCCTCGAAGGACTTGATGCTGCGGTGATGGCGCACGAGATTTTTGCCGATGGCGAGCGCTTTGCGCTGTGCAGTCTCCCTGGCCTTATCATCTGCGATAGTGTCGATGTCCGCAACATGGGACAATCCGACGATACGCCGAATCATTTTGCAGCCCGCGAATCCTGCGGCATCCTTCAAAACCTGCGACACATAATGATCCTGATAGCCTGGCGTGCTGGACATCTCGTCCAAGAGATCATCGTTCCACAGCGAGCGGAAGTTGTTCTCGAAGTGGGTCCAAACGCCGCTCGCCATCTCGAGGAGTCGGGCCTCCCTGGCGGCCAGCGTCTGCTCGTCCCCGCTCCAGCCCGGCTGTGCGGCGTAGTTGAGCAGGAGGTTGCCGATCACCGCGCCAATATCGAATCCCATCGGGCCGAAATATGCGAATTCCGGATCGATCACCTTGGTGGATTCCGGCGTGACGAAGATGCTGCCCGTATGCAGATCCCCGTGGAGCAGAGCTTGAGCATGGGTCAGAAACTTATGGCGCAGCAGCGCGACTTCGAAGTGAAGCGGCAGGTCGGCGCGAAGGGCTTCCGCTTCATCGGCAATGCTCTGTTCATAGTTGTTGTTGGCGGATTCACGGTATGGATCCTCAAAGATTAAGTCTTCGGTTATTTTGCATAGATCCGGATTAACAAAACGGCCGGCAAGTTCCTTCTTCTGCTGCTGGTTCATGCCCAGATCCGACGTATAGAACAGGGTTCTGGCCAAAAACCGGCCGATATGCTCCGCAAACTTGGGATAGGCGATGCCTTCGATAAGGCCTTTGCGCATGATGGTGTACTCGCTCAAGTCTTCCATCACGGTGTAGGCGAGCTCATCCGAATAGCCGTATACTTTCGGCACGAGGTCAGGGCACAGGGAGTACTCCGTCTCCAGGGCGAGACGTTCGATGCGCGCGCGGTCGAGAGACAGCGGCCAGGATTCGCCTACGACTTTTGCATAAGGAACAGCTTGCTTGATAATGATACTATCAGCCGTATTTTTGGCGGTGACATGAAACACCAGATTGAGATTGCCGTCGCCGATTTCGCGGCATTCGAGTTCGGCATGGTCCGGGAACCGGCCCGGTATACTTCTAGCTAATTGTATCGCTTCGTCCGCGTTCAGCGGATGATATGCAGACATGGATGGTCACCCCCAAATATAATAGAAGAAAAAACAAAGCCAACTTTTTTGCTTGGTATTACCTAGTATAACGTTTTTTCGCGAATTTTGTATAATTTTTTGGCAAGTCTCAAGGTCAGCCGAACCTGATTCGCTTCGCAGTCCTAAGGGTAAACTACAAATAGACGCCCAAGCACAGGATGTACTCATATATTAATGAAGGAATAGCATTAGCAGATGGTTCCAGTTACAATGGGGATACACCGATCTGCCGAATGTTCCTTTGACGCAGTACAGGGTGCATTTCATATAGAAAAGGAAGGGATAAACCATGGCAAAAACTACATCTGGCAAAGCTGCAGGAAAAACAAAAAACGCAAGTCTGGAGCAATTGCTCAATCAGCAGGTTGCGAACTTCAACGTGCTCTACGTCAAACTTCACAACTATCACTGGTATGTAACCGGAGAGCAGTTCTACTCCCTTCATGTTAAATTCGAAGAGCTGTATGACGAAATCACGCTTAAAATGGATGAGGTTGCGGAGCGCCTGCTTTCGATCAAAGGCAAGCCGGCTGCAACGATGAAAGAATATCTGGAGCTTGCGACCGTTCAGGAGGCATCAGGCAACGAGGATACCCGCGGCATGGTACAGGCCTTGGTCGAGGACTTTGCTACCGTATCCGAGGAATTGGCGGAAGGCATCGAAATGGCAGAGGAAGCCGGAGATGCGCCGACAGCCGACATGTTCACCGGGTTCAAGGCCGATCTCGAGAAGCATATGTGGATGCTGCGCTCATACCTTGGATAAAGCGTGATTCCAATAGAATGATATCCCAATTCATTCGCTGCAGCTTGAGACTCGTTAACGAGTCCTTATAGCTCGTGTGTCCCCGACACCGTCTGACGACGCGCGGTTGACGCCGCCCTGCCTAGATGTCGTGGCAACACGGGGAGCCTCAGCATATACGGCGGATGAAAAGGCGGAATGAAACAGGCTTGGCCGGTTAATCGGTCAAGCCTGTTTTTAATGGTTACAGTTGTCCGAATGTTGTCTCCAAAAGGCTTGTCCGGTTGAAATACGTCATTTTTTATTATAAAATGGCTTGAGAATCATTGATAATCAGTTTAGAATGATTATAAATAAAGAATCACTTTTTGTTTTATGAAATCAGGGCGTACAATCCTGTTATCATATGGGACAACAAATACACTACCTATTCAACGGAGGGAATCTAATATGTCAACCAAGTTTGTCATTGAAGGATTGAAAGCAACGATCGAAGGCAAGGAGATCCTGAAGGGGATCAACCTTGAGATGAAGGGCGGAGAAGTTCATGCCATCATGGGACCAAACGGAACGGGTAAAAGTACGTTGGCTTCCGCGTTGATGGGTCATCCTAAATATGAAGTAACCGAAGGTAAAGTATTCCTCGACGATGAAGACGTGCTGGAGATGGAAGTAGACGAACGTGCACGCGCAGGCCTGTTCCTGGCCATGCAATATCCGAGCGAAATCGCCGGCGTGACGAACTCCGATTTCCTGCGCAGCTCCATCAATGCACGCCGCGGCGAAGGCAACGAGATTTCCCTGATCAAGTTCATTCGTCAAATGGAAGGCAAAATGAAAGAGCTCGAGATGAATCCCGAGTTTGCTCACCGTTACCTGAACGAAGGCTTCTCCGGCGGTGAGAAGAAACGTAATGAAATTCTGCAAATGATGATGCTGGATCCGAAAATCGTCGTGCTTGACGAAATCGACTCCGGTCTGGATATCGATGCTTTGAGAATCGTGGCGAACGGCGTAAATGCCATGAAGTCCGAGGAGCGCGGTTTCTTGATTATTACCCACTACCAGCGTTTGCTTAACTATATCACGCCAGATTACGTACACGTTATGATGCAAGGGCGCATCGTGAAATCCGGCGGCCCTGAGCTGGCTGAGCGTCTGGAAGCGGAAGGTTACGACTGGATCAAGGAAGAGCTGGGCATTACGGATGAAACTGTAGGTCAAGACGCGTAAATAGACGGGAGGAGGAAACGATATGACTACACAAACCATTCTTCCGGTCAACGCTGAGGCTTTGAAGGCATTGTCCGAAAGTAAGCAGGAGCCGGCCTGGCTGACAGACAGCCGTTTGGCAGCCCTGGAACTGGCCGGCCAGTTGGAACTGCCCAAGCTGGAGAAACAACGCATCGAGCGTTGGAACATCCACAGCTACGGTGAATATAAAGAGAGCAATAAACTCGCTTCCCTTGACGAATTGCCTGAGCAAGTGGCCAAACTCGTCGAAGGCTCGAGAGAAGGCGGGTTGGTTATTCAACGCAATTCCGGAACCGTATATGCAAGCCTGGCACCGGAACTCGCAGCCAAAGGCGTGATTTTTACCGATTTGGAAACAGCGGTTAAAGAACACGCGGATTTGGTTAAACCTTATCTGCACCAAGCGCTTAAGAGCGACGAGCACGCCATGGCCGCTCTGCATGCTGCCGTATGGAACGGCGGAGTATTCCTCTACGTTCCCAAGAATGTGGAGGTCGATGTTCCGCTGCAAGCGGTCATGCTGACCGACGATGCTGAAGCAACGTTTGCTCCGCATGTGCTGGTCGTAGCCGAAGCGAACAGTCAGATTACTTATGTAGACAACTACGTATCGGATTCCCTGGCTGCGCCGGTAACCCATAACGGCGTGGTGGAAGTGTTCGCTAAGAACGGCGCGAAGGTGCGTTACGCATCCGTTCACCAATTGGCCGGAGAAGCAACGGATGTCACATTCCGCCGTGCGGTGCTTGACAACGACGCTTCGATCGAGTGGATCGTCGGCGAGATGAACGATGGCGATACAGCCAGCGACACCATGAGTATTCTGAAGGGCAACGGCTCGACATCCGATGCAAAAATCATTGCGGTAGGTTCCGGATCCCAGAAGATCAACTACACCACGCAAGCGAAGCATTTCGGCAAGAGCTCCGCATCCCAGATGATCACCCGTGCGGTCATGCGCGAAGAAGCACAAGCCATCATCAACGGCATTACCAAGATTGAGAAGGGTGCAACGAAGGCGGACGGACAACAGACCGAACGCGTTCTGATGCTCAGCCCGAAAGCCCGCGGCGACGCGAACCCGATTCTGCTGATCGACGAGGACGACGTAACAGCCGGTCACGCAGCGTCCGTAGGACAAGTGAACCGGGAGCAAATTTACTACCTGATGTCCCGCGGCATCTCCCGTTCCGTTGCAGAATCCCTGATTATTTACGGCTTCTTGGCTCCGGTTGTCAGCGAAATTCCGCTCGAGGGACTTCGCGACCAGCTGCAGGGGCTCGTTGAAAGGAAGCTGGGACAATGATCGCCTCCGTCCGTGAGCAATTTCCCATTCTTCACCAGGAGATCAACGGACATCCGCTGGTATATCTCGACAATGCCGCGACATCGCAAAAGCCGCAAGTGGTCATCGATGCCGTCAAGCGGTACTACGAATGGGAGAACTCCAATGTGCACCGCGGAGTTCATACGCTCGGCAGCCGTGCTACCGATGCTTATGAAGGAGCCAGGGAGAAGGTTGCCCGTTTCATAAATGCCGAGAGTTCGGAGCAGATTATATTCACCCGCGGCACGACGACGGCCCTGAATCTGGTGGCTTCATCCTACGCACGCTCCGTTTGCGGTCCTGGAGATGAAATCGTCCTGACGGAAATGGAGCATCACAGCAATCTCATTCCGTGGCAGCAGGCGGCCATCGCCGTCGGCGCTACGCTGAAATATATTCCTCTGCAGCCTGACGGCACGATCCGTGTCGAAGATGTAGAGGCACTGGTGACCGAACGGACGAAAGTCGTAGCCATCGCATACGTGTCCAACGTCATGGGCGTCGTGCATCCCGTCAAACAAATCGCGGAAATCGCGCATCGGCATGGTGCCGTTATCGTGGTGGACGGGGCGCAAAGCACGCCGCACATGAAAGTGGACGTTCAGGACCTGGACTGCGATTTCTACGCTTTGTCCGGACACAAGATGTGTGCTCCAACAGGTATCGGCGCATTATACGGCAAGAAGGCGCTGCTGGAATCAATGGAGCCGATCGAATTCGGCGGAGAGATGATCAATGACGTCGGGTTGTACGAATCGAACTGGAAGGAGCTCCCTTGGAAGTTTGAGGGCGGCACGCCCATCATTGCTGGAGCTGTCGGACTTGGCGCCGCGATCGATTTCCTGGAGGAAATCGGAATGGACGCCATCGAACGGCATGAGGCTCAGCTTGCGAACTACGCCATGGACCGGATCTCCGAGATCGAAGGCATTTCCATTTACGGTCCCCGTAAGCGTAAAGTGGGCCTAGTCACATTCAATCTTGGAGACGTTCATCCGCATGACGTGGCAACCGTTCTGGATGCCCAGGGGATTGCGATTCGTGCAGGACATCATTGCTGTCAACCGCTTATGCGTTGGTTAAAAGTATCTTCCACGGCACGCGCGAGCTTTTATCTGTATAATACAGAAGAGGACGTTGATCGATTAGTTAGCGCCTTAATCCAGACAAAGGAGTATTTTGGCGATGCAACTTGACGATTTGTACAGACGTGTCATCATGGATCATTATAAGAACCCCCGCAATCGCGGCAAGTTTGAAGAAGATGCGGTAACCATCGATTTGAACAATCCGACTTGCGGAGATCGCATTTCCTTGCAGCTTAAGGTAGAGAACGGCGTGGTCGCCGATGCCAAATATACGGGGGAAGGCTGCTCCATCAGCATGTCTTCCGCTTCGATGATGACGGACGCCGTAAAAGGAAGAACGCTGGACGAAGCCATCAGTTTGGCGGACCGCTTTTCTTCCCTTATGAAAGGCGATGAAGTGGATTTTGACGAGTACGAGGATATTGAAGCCCTATCCGGTGTTAACAAGTTTCCTGCACGCATTAAATGCGCAACACTTGCTTGGAACGCACTCCGAAAAGGAATTGACGCGAAGTAAGCGAATGAACAGATCGATAGGGAGGTAAGTTAAATGGCTAAAAAAGCGCCAGAAATGGAAGAGTATAAATATGGTTTCCGTGACGAGCACAAGGCTATTTTCCAAACCGGCAAAGGTTTGACGCGTGAAGTCGTTACGGAAATATCCAAAATCAAGAACGAGCCGGAATGGATGCTGGAATTCCGTTTGAAGGCTCTGGAGCAGTTCGAGAAAATGCCGATGCCTCGTTGGGGCGGCGATCTCGACGAGCTGGATTTCAACGATATCCAGTATTATGTAAGACCTTCCGAGAAGCAAGGCAAGACGTGGGAGGAAGTACCGGCCGAGATCAAGGAAACCTTCGATAAGTTGGGGATTCCGGAAGCAGAGCAGAAGTTCCTGGCGGGCGTATCCGCGCAGTACGAATCCGAAGTGGTCTACCACAATATGCAAAAGGATCTAGAGGATCAAGGCGTTATCTTCATGGATACCGATACGGCTCTTAGAGAGCATCCGGAGATTCTGAAAGAGTACTTTGCAACGGTCGTACCTCCGACGGATAACAAATTCGCGGCTTTGAACAGTGCGGTATGGTCCGGCGGAAGCTTCATCTATGTGCCGAAAGGCGTACAGTGCGAAATTCCGCTGCAAGCCTACTTCCGGATCAACTCCGAGAATATGGGTCAGTTCGAACGCACGCTGATCATTGCCGACGAGGACAGCTTCGTGCATTACGTTGAAGGCTGTACGGCTCCGATCTACAGCACGAACTCCCTTCACAGTGCCGTGGTTGAGATCATCTGCAAAAAGAACGCGCGTGTTCGCTACACGACGATTCAGAACTGGGCACCAAACATCTACAACCTCGTAACGAAGCGCGCGGTTGCGGAAGAGAACGCAACGATGGAATGGGTGGATGGTAACATCGGCTCCAAGCTGACGATGAAATATCCTGCTGTCGTCCTGAAAGGACGCGGTGCCAAAGGAATGGTGCTTTCCATCGCGGTTGCGGGCAAAGGCCAGCATCAGGACGCTGGGGCGAAAATGCTCCACCTGGCGCCGGATACGACGTCCACGATCGTATCGAAATCGATCAGTAAGCATGGCGGTAAAGTAACATACCGCGGTCTCGCCTCGTTCGGCCGCAATGCGGAAGGCGCGAAAGCGAACATTAAGTGCGATACGCTCATTCTCGATAATGAGTCGACGTCCGATACGATTCCTTACAACGAAATCAAGAACGACAACATTACGCTGGAGCATGAGGCGACCGTCTCCAAGGTATCCGAGGATCAGTTGTTCTACCTCATGAGCCGCGGACTTACGGAAGACGAAGCTACGCAGATGATTGTTATGGGCTTCATCGAGCCGTTCACCAAAGAACTTCCGATGGAGTATGCCGTTGAAATGAACCGCCTGATCAAGTTCGAGATGGAAGGTTCCATCGGCTAAATAGTTCATATGAAGACAGGAGCGAATCACTCAGGGATGGGTGATTCGCTCTTTTTTGCGCTTGAATTTATGGGAATGCAACCGAGGCGTGGACCAGGACGCTTGTTGCACAGGCCGGTTGGATACTCGTCTTCGATTTTGCCAAAATCCAACAAAATTTTATGTGAAAAACATCACAAGGAAGACGCTAAAAACGCCAGCCTCAAGGCTGACGGCAATACGGGTTATTCAAGCAGGGAAGCAAGCGATTTAGCAGCTTCCGGATTAGCTTTAGGAACACGGCTCACAACAGAATCTCTTGAATCTCGGTATGATATTCCTTGGAGAGGTCGATGAAACGATCATCGGTCTTTACAAGCGGACGGAAGTAATCCGAAGGATGGTTCATAACGATGATGCCGGATTCGCCCGTCGTCAGCAAAACCTTTTTGCCGATGAAATTCGGCAGCATCTGCTGAATGAAAGCGTGCGTCGGCTTGCCGTTCAGCTTCCCGAAGCTGAGACTGTACAGCTCGCGCAGAACGGTTAATAGTTGCTGCTTGGACTGATAGACCCGGTTCGTTGTCATGGCGCTGTAGACATCGGCTACCGCGCAAATATGAGAGTACGGATGAATCTGGTCTGCATGGAGCGCTCGCGGATAGCCCGAACGGTCATCCCGTTCATGGTGCTGAAGCGCGACCATGGCGGTCACCTTATCATCCATGGATTCGGCGATCATCTCGTAACCATAGATGGTATGCAGCTTCACTTCCTCGAATTCCTCGGGGGTCAGCTTGCCGGGCTTGTCCAGGATATCCCTTGAAATCTTACTCTTGCCGATATCATGGAGATAGCCGGCCTTGCCGATTTCATAGGCCTCCTTGCCGGAGTAACCCATCCAATCCGCGATGTAGTAGGATAGCATCCCTACTTGAATAGAATGCCTGTAGGTATAATCGTCTGTTCCATTAAACAGCAGAAGCAGGGATACCACGTCCGTATGCTCGTTCAGCGAGCCGACCAGTGGCTGGAAAACATCGTCTACAACGGATTCATTGAATTTTCCGGATTGGGATGCTTCCGTAAATAAGGCGGAGCATCCGTCAAACGCAAGGTTAAAGTGAGGTTTAACCTTGTTGAACGAGTCCGAAATTTCAGATAACGGATCGAGGGATACGGACAGCGCGCACGGTTGTATTTCTATGTAATCGATGCCGTGCTGCAATAGTTTGGATATATCCTCCGAACGAAGCAAAGCTCCTTTTTGCAGAACATGAACGCCGTTAGTGTTGTAAGCATCCTGCTGTATTTGATCACCGGGTTTCAGGTCCGTGACATGTACTCTCAAATCATTGCACCTCTTGCCCTTATATAAGTAAAAAGATCAAAACTATCTTAGCAAGAAAATTATGGTTTTACAATGATATAATCGCGGCTTATTGCCTAGCTGTTGGGTCCCAGGGTCCTGTCTGCGTCCCTTTCCACTCCGATCCATCGTCCCATATCTCCTTCTTCCAGATCGGAACGGATCGCTTCAGCTGCTCGATGGCATATCGGCTTGCTTCGTAACAGGTTTCCCGATGCGGTGAAGATACGGCGATAACGACGCTCGTTTCCCCGATTCCGACCGTACCGATACGGTGGGAAATCGCGCATTTGGTGCCGGGCCATCGGCCGTGGATATCCATGCAGATTTGCTGCATTTCTTTCAGGGCCATCGGAACGTAAGCTTCATACTCCAGCGTTACCGTTCGCATCTGACCGGTTATCTCCCGCGTCGTGCCTACAAAGGAAAGCGTTGCGCCATGGTTATCATCATGCACTTTGGCGATGGTTTCTTCCACGGACAGCCGGTGGCAGGAGATGATGCACGTTCCGTCTGAGGAGGAGCTGGAGCCTGTGTCCTGCAGGTTGGTTCCATCCCCGCCGGACACAGGCGGAATCAGAGCCACCTCGTCCCCGCTCTGAATAAGCTGATCCGGCAGCGCATATTCTTGATTGACCGCAACGAAGGCCGTGGCTATCTGGGATTGGGCATCAGGATAAGCCTCGCTAAGAAGCAGCTTCAAATCCCCGGTCGCAAGGGGGAGGGCGGGTACGCTGAATGCAAGTGAAGCCGTGCCGATGCGATCGGCTAATCCGGCGAAGAGCAGTATGGAAATGGTTGTCGACATTTTGATCACCTCGTAATTCTTATGGGCTACAATATACCATATTCTTCGCTAAAATGTTATGCTTGTAAGACCGGAAATTATCGTAAAAGTGACTTGGGAGGGGGCCGCCAGATGGGGCTTGAAAGCAATAAACAAAAGCTGACCATATTATATACCAACGATATACACAGCCATTTCGAGATGATGAGCAATGTGGCGGCACTTATTTCCCGGGAAAAGACGGCTGCCGGCGATCAGTCGATCGTGCTCGATATCGGAGACCATATGGATCGCGCATCGGTGGAAACCGAAGGCTCGATGGGGCAAGCGAATGTGGATGTCATTAATTTGACAGGATACGACGCGATTACGATCGGCAATAACGAAGGCCTGACCATATCGTATGATGTTCTGGAGCATGTATATGCCGGACTGCAGTGCCCCGTCGTTTGCTGCAACATCAGGGAGACGGAGAGCGGCAGTCCTCCTTCATGGATGAAACGGCATGTGATCCTGGAGCGGGATGGCATTTCGATCGGGCTCACCGGGGCGACGGCAGCTTTTGCAGGATTTTATCAATTGTTAGGCTGGGAAGCCGGAGACCCGGTGGAGGCCATCGCCGAACAGGTTCGGGCGCTTCAGGGCCAGTGTGATATCGTTATCGTTTTATCCCATTTAGGACTAACGATTGATAAAAGATTAGCAGAACATGTGGAAGGCATTGATGTCATACTTGGCGGCCATACCCATCACATGCTTGAGGATCCGCTAATGATCGGGAAGACAGCCGTATGCGGCGCTGGCAAATTCGGACAATACGTAGGTCGCCTCGTTATGGAGCGAAATGACGTTGGTGAACGGTTTACCTGCGTAGAGGGAACCTTGCTGCCTGTGGATAAAAGCTTGATGGAGCCCATCGTGGAGCAGGCCATCCTGAAACATCATGAGCTGGCCAAGGAGAAGTTAACCGAAGCCGTGGCCGTGATCGACCGCAGCCTGCCGATCCATTATGAGGAGGAATCGCCGTTTGCGAATCTGTTGGCTCAGGCCGTGCTGCAGCACACGGGTGCCGAAATTGCGATCGTCAATTCCGGGCAGCTGCTGGGACCGCTGCCGGAGGGTGAAATCAGCACCGGGATGCTGCATGGTTTGTGCCCGTCACCGATTAATCCCTGTGTCGTGAAATTGCGGGGAGAACACATCTATCAAGCGCTTGAAGAGAGTCTGCTTCCGGAGTTCAGCGGGAAGAAGATCATGGGCTTCGGCTTCCGCGGGTATCTGTTAGGCGGCCTGGCTGTCGATGGATTAAAGATCCGATATGACAAGGATGGAGCACCTTACCGGAAGATCAAGCAAATCTCCTTCAAGGGACAACCGCTGGAATGGCAGCGGGAATATCATGTGGGAACGCTCGACATGTTTACTTTTAAAATCGGATACGAGACCCTGGCGCTTGGAACGGATACGGTTTATATGCTGCCCGAGTTTATTCGAGACCTGCTGCGGAGCGAGCTTTCGCGTCCCGGATCGCTTGAATCGTCCATGATTCCACGCTGGATATCCTGACAACCCCCGACTAACTTCCTTTGGCCGAGCATACATATGATGAGGACAAAGGTAAGGGGAGGGGTAGGACATGGATTTTATCACATCCATCATACTGGGGATCGTGGAAGGACTAACCGAATTCATTCCGGTGTCTTCCACGGGCCACATGATCTTGACGGCCAAGGTGCTCGGTTACGACGACCAAACGCCGATCATGAAGACGTTTGAGGTTGTCATTCAGCTGGGAGCCATTTTGGCCATCGCGATTGTTTATTGGAATCGGATTTTGAATCTGCTCGGGTGGAGCCGAAGCGAGCCGTTGACCCGGAAAGTGCCTCGGAGGCGATTGAACCTGATGCATATATTTTTGGGGATTGCTCCGGCCCTGCTGGTTGCGTTTTTTGCTAGGGATTTTATCAAAAGCCTGTTCCATGCGCAGACGGTGCTGTTTGCGCTCGTTGCCGGCGGCATTTTTATGATTTTTGCGGAATGGTACAATAAGCATAAAGTCCAAGTGACCGCGCATGATATGGATGATTTGACATATAAGCAGGCCTTTCTGATTGGGATCTACCAGATCATATCTGTCTTATGGCCGGGCTTTTCCCGTTCGGGGTCCACGATCTCCGGGGGCATGCTTAGCGGTGTGAGTTATAAGGCATCGGCCGATTTCTCGTTTATTATCGCGATTCCCATCATGTGTGCCGCATCGGGATATGAATTGCTGGATTCTTACCGATATTTTACTTTAGATACGATTGGCGTATTTCTAGCCGGTTTTATCGTTTCGTTTGTTGTCGCTTATTTTGTCGTCTTGGCCTTCATGAAACTCATACAGAAGATAAGGCTTACTCATTTTGCGATCTACCGTTTTGGTCTCGCCGCCGTTTTTTGGCTGTTCATCATGCATTAAACAGGAGTAGACACCAGAAGGAGATCCGGCTTCTTCGTATCGTGATCCACTGAAGACTGGACGCTATATCCCACACAAGTTTCAGAATAGCAGAGGAAGTGACGGATTTTGCGTCTTATACCTATCAACGCGTTGAGGCCGGGCATGGTTCTTGGTAAGAAAATATACAATAGTGACGGTTTAATCCTGCTTGCCGAGGGCGTGGAACTGACAGCCGGGCTGATCCGCCGTCTGGGCACGCTGGAACTCGGGTATGTATACATCGAGGATCCGATGACGGAGGATATCGTGGTTCCGGAGCTGTTGACTGAAGAGACGCGGCTGCAGGCGATCCAATCGATTCGGACCAGCTTCAAGAACCTGGAGAGCCAGGCTGCTCTGAAAGGCAGCTTCCTTCATTTGGGCAAAACGTTCTCCGGGATGATGGAGTCCATTATGGATGAAATTTCGGAGCATGATGAGGGCATGGTGCTGCTGACCGATATGAATACGAATGATTACAACCTGTACCGTCATTCTCTGAATGTATGCGTCTATTCGACGGTTCTTGGCGTGTCTTACGGGTATAACCGGGAAGAGCTGAGGGTGCTCGGCCTGGGCGCCCTGCTACACGATATCGGCAAAACGCGGATCAGCCAGAAGCTGCTGAATCATCCAGGACGGCTTAGCGAGGAGGAATTTCGCGAGGTCCAGAAGCACACCGAGATCGGCTTCAAAATATTGAAGGACGAGCCCAACATTCCGCTGTTATCAGCGCATTGCGCCCTGTCACATCATGAGCGCCTGGATGGCAGCGGTTATCCCCGGGCTTTGAAGGGACCTGATATCCATGAATACGCCAAATGGATCGCGATTACGGATTCTTACGACGCGATGACCACGCAGCGGGTGTACAAGCCTGCTTTGCTGCCGCATGAAGCGGTGGAGGTCATGTACGCCGGATCGGGAACGCTGTATGAACAATCATTCCTGGCCATGTTTCGGGATCGGGTAGCGATATATCCTCCCGGGATCACCGTGAAATTGCATACGGGTGAGAATGGAGTGGTATCGAGGATCCACGCGCATGTGCCGCATCGCCCCGTTGTCCGCGTATTGACGGATGCCGAGGGCACCCCGTTATCCGCGCCTTACGAAGTGGATTTATCCGAAACGCTGGCTGTTATGATCGCCGGCATCGGACAGAGCACCATAGATCAAACTGGAGCATAAGGAGGTTGACTCGTGAGACGTAACGGCCATGCAACATTGCTGCATACATGGGGGCGACTGATTTACCGCTACCGTAAAGCCATTGTTGTAACCTGGCTTATTTTGTTTTGCGTGCTGCTTCCGTTTGCTTTCAAGCTGCCGTCCATATTGCAGCATAACGGGTTTACGCCGAAGGATAGCCCGGCCCAGATCGGAATCGAGAAGCTGGAGGAGGGTCTGGGATTGTCGGCTGCCTCGCTGGATATCGTTGTTGTCAGTCGACATGATGAGAACCTGACGGCAGGGACGGCGCAGAGGCGGATACTGACAGAGCTTGCGCCTTTGCGTGACCGCCCATATGTCAGGGATATCTATATGAATATGGCAGCTCATAAGGCAGGCCAGGATCATATCGTGTCCGTGACGGTGCTGCTGGATCTGGATTCCTCTAAAGCCCTGCAGCAGTTTGAAGAGATCAAAGACTCGGTTCCCGACATCACGGGAGCGGATACGTACATAACGGGCAATACCGCCATCTTCGCCGATATGAATCAAGCCGTCAAGAGCGATATTATCCATGCGGAAATGATAGGCATTCCTGCAGCCTTGCTCATCCTGGCGGTCGTATTCGGCACATTGACTGCGGCGCTTCTTCCTTTAATCGCCGGAATTGTCAGCGTGGCAGTCACGATGGGCATTCTGTATTTTGTCGCATTGGCCGACGGCTCGATCAGCAATTTCCTTCCGAATGTCGTCACGATGCTGGGTTTGGCCGTAGGCATTGATTATGCCTTGCTGATCGTTAGCCGCTTCAAAGAAGAATTGCGGACACGGAGCGGGGATGTGGGATCCGCCCTGGCTGTCACTTGCGCAACCGCCGGCAAAGCAGTGATGTTCTCGGGTGCTGCCGTGTTGATCGGTTTTGTGGCGATGAGTTTCATCGACCTGCCGATCTTCCGCTCTTTCAGCATAGGCGGTATTACCGTTGTGCTGTTCTCGGTGCTGGCCGGCAACACGCTTCTTCCGGCTTTATTGGGGATGCTGGGCACCCGCATCGATGCGCTCCCTCTCTTTCCGGCCAAACTTCGGGCGCTTCGGGGCCGGCAGACCTCGGGCATGTGGAGAAGGATATCCGGTTTTGTCATGGCCCATCCCGTGACCATCTCTGTAGCAGCGATCGGTTTGCTGCTGGTGGCAATCTACCCGGTCCGAAACATGAGCATTGCCATCCCCGCTGCCGAAGTGCTGCCCCCCGCCTATGAATCCCGTTATGGCCACGACCTGCTTACGCAGGCTTATGACGAACGCGAATTGAATTCGATCGTTGTGGCGGTGGAGCTTCCTTCCTCCTATGCGGACCCGCACAGCATCGAGCTGATGAAGGCGTACACGGATGATATCAGGCTCATGCCGGGCGTGAAGCGGGTAGAGAGTTATCTGAGCGTTGGCAGGGGGTCGGTGGAGGAAGTATCGAACGTTCTGTCCCGCCAAGAGATCCGCTCCCAGCTGGAGCAGCATCGTTTTGTCAGAGGGAATATGGCAGCCGTTGCCGTGACTCCGGAGCATGAGGAATCCCATTCACTCACGATGCAGCTTGTCCAAGCCCTGCGGACCATGGATACGAATGAGTTGAAGACCTACGTCACCGGAAGTCCCGCGTATAAACTGGACATCATGGAAGCCATCCAGCAGAACATTTCCTACGTCCTGGTATTTGTATTTGCGGTGACTTATATCATCCTCCTCTTCGCATTCCGGTCGATCGTGCTCCCCTTAAAGGCCAGCGTCATGAACATGCTCAGCCTGGGCGCCGGACTCGGTATCGTGGTGTGGGTATTTCAGGAGGGCATCGGTGCGGAGTGGCTGGGCGTTTCCTCTACAGGGTCCATCTTCGCGCTCCTGCCGGTCCTGATATTCTGCGTGGTGTTCGGCATATCGATGGACTATGAAGTCATGATGCTCTCACGGATCATGGAGAACTATGAACGGACGGGGGATAACGAATTCAGCACGGCCGAGGGCTTGGAGAGTACGGGCGGTCTGATTACCAGCGCGGCTCTGATTCTGGCCGTCGTTGTGGGTGCCTTCGTATTTACGGACAATGAAGTGATGAAAGCGATTGGTTTAGGACTGACAGCAGCCATTTTGCTGGACGCGACCGTGATTCGGGTGCTGCTTGTGCCTGCATTCATGAAGATGCTGGGCAGAGCGAATTGGTGGAGTCCCGCATGGATGTTCCCGGCATCTAAGCTTGCTTCCAAGGAACGTTCAGACAAACGGGGGGAAGCCGGATGATTTCCAGCCGAACCAAGCAGAAGCCTTCTGTTTGGGTATGTTATAATCATATAATGGACATGATCAAAACCGTAGAGTACATCCAAGCAAGTTGTACTGACTGAATCGGTAATTCAAAGAAATAAGGTGAGTGAACCATGAGTAATACAGCACAGCCGTTTCCATCAGCCGTTAGGCCTATTTCGCCGAGTTATGATCCGTGGGATCCGATAACTTCCCTGCGCGAGCATGGCCGCCACGTGCTGACCAGCGTGGAAATGACAGTGACGCATCTGTGCAATATGCGCTGTGAGCATTGCGCTGTCGGTGATATGCTCGTCATGAAGGAAGCCCCGATGCTGCCCCTGGATACGATGCTGAAGCGGCTGGATGAGGTAGAGCATTTGCAGACGATCAGCTTGACCGGCGGTGAACCGGCGTTTTTGGGCAAAACGGTGGATAACGTGATTGTTCCCCTGCTCAAGTACGCCAAGGAACGGGGAATCCGGACTCAGATCAACTCCAATCTGACACTGGATATTGGCAGATACGAGAAGATGCTGCCCTATCTGGACGTTATGCATATTTCGTTCAATTACTTGAACGGGGACGACTTTTATGAGGTCGGATTTGCGAATAGCGCTCGTCCCGTTTCCAAGGAAACGGCATACAAGATGTATGACACGATGCTGGTCAATTCGGAGAAACTGAGCGCGGCCGGCATGTACATATCCGCCGAATCAATGATTAACTACAGAACGCATACGAAGCTCGGCGGCATTCATAAGCTGATCAAGGACATGGGCTGCAAGCGGCACGAGGTTCATCCGATGTATGCTTCGAACTTTGCATCCGCGCTGCCCGTCTTGTCTTTGGCCGATACGAAAGCCGCCATCCATCATTTGCTGGATGTCCGAGACAGGGACATGTGGATGCTGTTCGGAACGCTGCCGTTCTATGCCTGCAGCTCGGACGATGATGACCAGGAGATCATTCGCCGCTTACGGCAAGAACCGAACGTAACGGTTCGGAACGATCCGGACGGCCGTAACCGGGTGAATGTGAATTTATTCTCGGGCGACGTGTACGTAACGGATTTTGCTGATATCCCGGCTTTTGGTAATATTAAGGAACAGAAGCTGGATGATATTTTTGACGCATGGTCAACAGGGCATCCGTTGAATCAAACGGTCAACTGCCACTGCGATGCAGTGAGCTGCTGCGGCCCGAACCTGTTGGTAGCCGACATGTACTATCGGGGTGTGGATTTCAAGTCGAGAAAAGCAAAGACAAACTAGAACCCTAGAAAGAAGGCGTGTCATCATGGCAGAGGAATTTGAGGTCGGGAAACTGATTTTGAATTTACTCTTGGTTTTCCTGCTCGTTTTGTTGAACGGCGTGTTTGTTGCCGCCGAATTTTCACTCGTGAAAATGCGCCAATCCCGGCTGACGCAGCTCGTTAGCGAAGGGAACCGGCTTGCCGGCATTGCGCTGAAAGTAAACCAAAAGCTGGATGCTTATTTATCCGCCACCCAACTCGGGATTACCCTGACTTCCCTGGGACTCGGCTGGATCGGGGAGCCCGCCATTTCCGAATTGCTGGTAGCTCCCATCATGCACAGCATCGGCTTTGCGGATGAGCGATTGATCAGCACGATATCGGTCGCGGTGGGCTTCTGTATTATCACCTTTTTGCATATTGTGTTAGGGGAGCTTGCACCGAAATCTTTGGCTATTCAGCGGACGGAGGGCACCGCACTGCTTCTGTCAGCGCCGCTGCTCTGGTTTTACCGCATTTTTCTGCCGGTGATTTGGGTGCTCAATGCTTCCGCTAACCGTATTCTGAAGCTGGTCGGCATCGAGCCCGCAAGCGAGGCCGAGGCGGCCCACTCCGAGGAAGAGATTCGGATTCTGATGACCGAGAGCGCACGGAGCGGTGTCATCGACGAGAACGAGATGAAATTGATGGACAACCTGTTCGATTTTTCCGATTTGAGAGCCAGGGAAATTATGCTGCCGAGAACGGATATGGACGTATTGTTCACCAACTTCACCTTGGAGGAGAATCTTCGGATCGTCAACGAGACGAAGCATTCCCGTTACCCGGTTGCAACGGACAACAAGGACCGCATCGTCGGATTTGTCCACATTACGGATCTCCTGCTGGCAGAGCCGGAGCAACAGCGTGATCTGACATCCTTGGTGAGACCGATTATGGACGTATCGGAATCCATGGAGATCAGCCAAGTGCTGCGGAAGATGCAGGCAAGACATGAGCAGCTTGCGCTCGTGGTGGACGAATACGGAGGGACTGCCGGCATTCTCACGGCCGAGAAGATTCTGGAAGAGATTGTCGGAGACCTGTACGATGAGTTCGAAGATGAGCGGCCGGAAATCGAAGTGTATGATGAGTCCTTTTCGGTAGACGGGCGAATGCTCATCGAAGAAGTGAATGATTTGACCGGCTTGATGATTGATGAGCATGACGTCGATTCCATTGGCGGTTGGTTGTTCAAGGAGCTGGAAGGGAACCCGGCAGTCGGGAAGAAAACCACCTTTGACGGGGTGGTCTTTGAAGTTGAGGAATCTACCCGGTTGCGCGTAACCCGCGTCATGATTCATCAGAAGCTGGAAAGCAGCCTCACCCAGAACTAGCAAGACTCTATTTGTTAGGAAGTGGATTATGTCGATTAAGCAGCTGATCTTTATCGGTCTGGGGCTCCTGTTGCTGTACGGAATGTTTACGGTCGGAGCTCCGTTCCTGTTGGCTATCGTGATTGCTATTGCACTGGAGCCGTTAAATCGGCTCTTGATGAAAAGGCTCCGGATGAACCGCATTGCGGCCGCAACCGTGACCAGCACGCTATTTCTTCTCTTGATGCTGCTTCTGGCTTATCTGATCGGGCTTCAGGTGTTTAACCAGCTGGTCGAATACTGGAGCAGGGCTCCGCAATATTTTGCGGGGGCCAATGAATTCCTTCAGCATACGATTATTCAGGCTCAGGACATGCTGAACGGCGTTTCGCCGGGCCTTGCCGACAGTCTTACCGAATTTATGTCGAATATTTCTTCCTATGTGCAGTCGCTGGTCAATTCGGTATCTTCAACCTTCCTGTCCTTTGCGAAGACGCTGCCTAACCTGTTTGTCACGTTCATCGTATTCTGCGTGGCGGTATACTTGTTCGCGTTCAGCCTCGATACGATGCGCGAAAAGGTATTGTCGCTGTTCGACGAGTCTTCCCAGTCGCAGGTGAATGAAGTGCTGCTCAGCCTGAAAAAATCGATATTCGGCTTTTTACGGGCCCAGCTGATCCTTAGTTTGTTCACGTACGTGATCACGCTGCTCGGCTTGCTGGTATTAGGTATCAATTACCCGCTTGCCATCGCCCTGCTTGTCACGATTGTCGACATCCTGCCGATCCTTGGCGTAGGCTCCGTACTGATCCCATGGTCCATTTACCTGCTCGCGGTAGGCGATATTTTTACGGGGATCGGCTTGATTTTCCTGTTCATTCTGATTACGGTGATCCGCCGCGTGCTGGAGCCGAAGGTCATTGGGGATGCCGTCGGCATCGGCGCATTACCGGCCCTGGTCAGCATGTATGTCGGATTTAAGCTGGTTGGCGTGATCGGATTTTTTATCGGCCCCTTGGTCGTCATTATTTATTCCGCCATGCGTAAAGCGGGCTTGTTCCAAATCAAGATCAAATTCTGAGGACAACTTGATGCGAACCCTTTTCCCGGGAATATTCCAGGGAAGAGGGTTTTTTTGTCATTTTTGAGTTCATTTTCTGGGCGGAAGACATATGTTAAATACGAAGAGTCCTTGATAACGACGGATCGTAACGATAAGGAGGAATACCCTTGAAGGAAAACCCTGAGGTGCGCGTATACCAGGTATTTCATTCGCCATTTGATCCTTGCCCGCCTAAGCCCTACAGAACGTATGTGGTGCCTGTTAACCAGTTTATCGTGTTTCAACCGCCCGGCCTGCCGCAGTTTAGCCCTGCCGAGGCATTGAGACACGGAACGTTATGGCCGTCCTTGTATAGCCCGTATACCTCGCGAAAATTTAAAGGAGAGTGATCGGCCGTGAACGAAGCCAGACCTCAGGTTGGAGATCGGCAGTATTACGAAATGCTCGAGCAGCTTCAAGCATTGGACTTTGTCCTGGTGGAGCTGAATCTGTATTTGGACACCCATCCGGATGATCTCAAGAGCATCGAGCAATTCAACAGGCTGACGCAGGAAAGGACAGTGCTCGCGAAGCAATTTCAAGAGCTGTATGGGCCGCTGCAAAATTTTGGCCGTGCTTTTTCCAAATATCCGTTCGAATGGGCCCAAGGTCCTTGGCCTTGGCAGGTTTGACAGTGTTGGCTAGCGGGCTGCAGCTTTCTCCATCACCAGCATGCAGCCCTCACGAAGAGGAAAAGCGAGAACAAGGAGGCGGAAGAGCCCATGTGGGTATATGAAAAAAAGCTTCAGTATCCGGTGCGCGTAAGTAAATGTGATCCGAGAATGGCCAAATTTCTGACGGAGCAATATGGAGGCGCTGACGGCGAACTGGCCGCTGCCCTGCGTTATCTGAACCAGCGGTATACAATTCCAGACAAAGTCATCGGATTGCTCAACGATATCGGAACAGAGGAATTCGCACATCTCGAGATGATTGCCACGATGGTGTACAAATTGACGAAGGATGCAAGCGTGTCTGAGCTGGAGGCAGCCGGATTGGGTGCGCACTATGCCAATCACGATCATGCGCTGTATTATGAGAACGCCGGCGGCGTACCTTGGACGGCAACCTATATTCAAGCTAAAGGTGATCCGATTGCCGATTTGTATGAGGACATTGCGGCAGAGGAGAAAGCGCGCGCTACATATCAATGGCTCATCGACATGACGGATGACGTGGATTTGCAGGACAGTCTCAAATTTTTGCGGGAACGTGAAATTATTCATTCCATCCGCTTCAGGGAAGCCGTAGAGATCATCAAGGAAGATCGGGCAACGAAAAAAATATTCTAAGCGGGAGAGGATATTGTTTCGACATCCGAATGTATAAACCATGACAGGCCCGGTCGATATCTATCCGGGCCTGTCATGGTTTATGTTTGATCTGATTTATGGGGGCTGTGTTATCCCGTGCGTTTCTACTGATCCGAGTGATCATGATAGGGCAGCCGGACCCTAAACGTAGTTCCTTGCCCCAATTTGCTCTCTGCCTGAATGGTGCCTCCATGAGATACGATGAATTCCTTGGCAATCGCAAGACCTAGTCCCATGCCGCCTTGATGCCGCGCACGCGCTTCATCCGTGCGGTAGAAGCGGTTAAAGAGATAAGGAAGATGCTCTTCTTCAATCCCTGTGCCCGTATCCCGAATATCAATCCGAAGCATGCCGGATGGGGAGTCCTCTAACAGCGAAACATGGACAAGCCCGCCATGGGGCGTATACCGGATCGCGTTGACGAACAGATTCAGGAACACCTGGGTGATTCGGCTCGGATCAACGGGTACGGAGGTGCGTTTCGTAGCGCTTGTCAGTCGCAGGGCCAAGTTCTTAGCCTCCGCCTCAGGCTCTAACCGTTCCCGTATTTGACTCAGCAGAACCAGCATATCCGTTGGTTTTCGAACCAGCGGCAGCTGCTTCGCTTCGGCTAAAGATAATTGATGGAGGTCACCCACGAGCCGGGTTAAGCGAATCAATTCGTCCTGGATGGGAAGGAGCAGTTCGGGCTCGATCGGCTGCCGGTTCTGTTGAAGCAGATCCAGCTTTCCCCTCACGATAGTCAGCGGTGTTCGAAGCTCATGGGCGACGTCAGCCACCAAATTGCGGCGGACCATTTCCGATTGTTCGAGCTTGGAAGACATTCCGTTAAAAGCGACGGCGACCCTCCCGTATTCGTCCTCCGAAGTGACGGGGGCCTGAATGCCGTACTCGCCTTGACCGAGGCGTTCGATGGCCGGGACGAGTTTCCGCAGGGGCGCCGTGAGCCTGCGCGATATCCAGTATGCCGCGCCGAGGGATAGCAGGACGAAGAGGATGGTGCCTACGCCCAGCAGAATGATGATGGATGTGGGCGTGCCGATCCGAAGCTTGGTCAGGTTTGCCACATCCGTATCATAATAATACAGCTCCGCGACCGTCTCGCCTTCAACATGTAACGTTCGCTTTACCCCCAGTCGTTTGATCAGCTGCTCAACAGCCTCCCCCTCATGCAAGAGGGTTTGTTCCCCGGATACCAGCAGGATGCTCTCCTGGCGGTCCTCCGAACGGGGACTGTCCGCTAACCATGCCTGATCCTGAACGGCACGGAAAGCATGCCCATTCTTTACGTAGTAGCCGACCAGCCGGTCCTGGAGCTGATCCAGCTCTTCTTCGCGAGAGGTTTGCAGCATGACATCCATGGAATCGCGGATCACGATATAAGTAAGAAGGACGAAGATGGTGCTGAAACCGATAATGAACGACGAGAGGACGATGAAGATTTTGCGGCCCACGCTCATGGCTGCTGCTCAAACCGGTAACCGAATCCATACACCGTTTTGATAAAAACGGGCTCGGCCGGGTCATCTTCGATTTTTTTGCGGATCCGGCTGATATGGGCGTCCGCGGTCCGTTCATCATTGTGGATATCATCCTCCATGGCCGCCTGAAGCAGCTGCAGACGGCTGTATACCACGCCAGGCCTGGAAGCAAGGGTCAGGAGGAGCTTGAATTCGGTAGGTGTAAGCAGGATCTCCCGGTCATGTTTCCATACCCGGCATTGGGTTTCCGAGATCGTTAAATCGCCGCGCTTCAGCATATCTTCAGTAACTGATTCGCCTTCTATTCTGCGAAGGACCGACCGAATGCGCGCAGCCAGCTCTCGCAGGGAGAAAGGTTTGGTCATGTAATCGTCGGCGCCTACCTCCAGCCCGATCAGCTTATCGGTTTCCTCAATCCGGGCGGTAACCATAATGATGCCGACACGGCTTGATTTTCTGAGCTCCCGGCATACTTCAATGCCGCTTAATTCCGGCAGCATCCAATCCAATACGACCAGCGCCGGCTTGGCGTCTCTCGCTTTGGCCAAAGCCTCCGTGCCGGTCGCAGCGGTAATGATGTGAAATCCCTCCTGACGGAGGAACGGCTCCATAAATTCAATAACTTTCCGTTCATCGTCCACAAGAAGCAAGGTATGTGCCATGCAAGCATCCTGCCTTTCCATTGATTCGTTAGGTTCAGCGGTAAATCCACCCCATTATATACGGTTTCCAGCCGCAATTGGAAAATTTCACGGAATCCGCATGCCATCATCACAAGATCGCAACATTTCGATGATAGGATGATCTCGTAAAAATTTTTAAATCGAGAGAGGGATATCGACATGACGCAACAAGCTGTAAGAAAAACACCGCTGGCCGTATGGATTTCGTTAGGGCTGGCATGGTTATTTGTTGTTTGTATTGCTGTTCAGACGTTAATTGCCGGCATGGCGCTGTTTCACGACGGATCGATGTGGAGAAGCCATGCCCTGTTTGTCCATTTTTTTGAAATCGTGCCGCTGCTCATGCTGATATTTGGTTTTGCAGGCAAACTGCCCGCCCCGTATAAATGGAGATCACTGGCTCTGTTGTTATTGGTCTTCAGCCAATACCTCACGGCCAACCTGCCTGGCGCAGGGGCATGGCATCCGGTCATTGCCATCGGATTGTTCTGGCTTGCCGTGGATACGGCACGTGGTGTCCGCCCGTCCAATCGACAGGAACAGATGGGATAATACGAACATGAGAAGCCTTGCCGTGCTGGTTATGGCTCTAATCGGAGGTTTTGCAGGCGGGATCGTTCTGAATGCAGTGATCGCTCTTACGTCGCACATGGTATTTGGAGGAGACGAGGACGGGTTGAAGGGGCTCAAATATCTGCCGTTTGTTACCTCGGCATGGTACGCCGCTACTTTAATGATCTGGCGGCCGCGCCAGGAATTTGAACAATAACGCTTCGTTCCGGCGTTACCCTTCAACCGACAGCGAGATCCAAACGAACAGGATATAGAACAGGATCGGTATCACAATCCCCAGGGACAACAGGTACCATACGAGCGGTGTCCGAACCATCTCCTTCACCAGGGCGATCGGGCTTCGGACATATCGGCCCTTCTTAAGCCGGTTAACCATCCGCTTGAGAATGGCGGCTTGCTCACGGGGATCGTACCGGTCCAGCTCTGCCAGCAGTTCGGCTTCCAGCAGCCCGATGGCCGATGCTTCACCAGACTCCCTTGTTTCCGGCATGTTCATCCTCTCCTTTCTTCGCACTTATTGTATATATAACAACGTTAAAGCCGCCTTGGTTACGCATGATGATAAAGACCAAAAGCAGCCGTAATGGGGAAATGGGATTTGCAGATGTGATATGGTTCCTATATGATGAGGGGAGATTGGACTAGAATCAGATTATATGGAGCGAAGGGAAGGACAAAATTGGAGAAAACAGCTACGTTAATCAAGCCGGAAGCGATGATATTTGACATGGATGGAACGCTGTTTCAGACGGAGACCCTGCTGCTGCCCGCCTATCACAAATTGTTCGACATTTTGCGCGAAGAGGGGCACTACGAAGGAGAAACACCGGATGAGGAGCTCATGCTTGGATGTCTGGGGATGCTGCTCGAAGACATCTGGAAGAAGGTCATACCGGATGCGACGCCGGCAGCCCGTAACCGTGCAAACGAGCTGCTGCTGCAGCTGGAGCTTGAAGGTTTAAGCGATGAAGCAGCCGTTTTGTATCCTGAGGTGAAGGAGACGCTGGAGGAGCTTCATCGGCGCGGCGTCCGATTGTTTGTTGCCAGCAACGGCCTGGAGGATTACGTGAAGGGCATCTCCCAAGCGAGGGGGCTTATGCCGCTTTTTGAAGGGATCTACAGTGCCGGAGAGCACGGAACGGCTTCGAAGGTGGATTTGGTCAGATTGCTGCTGGATCAGCATGAAATCAAGGATGCCTGGATGGTAGGAGACCGGTCATCGGATGTCGAGGCGGGCAAAGAGAACGGACAAACCGTCATTGGCTGCCGCTACGCAGGTTTTGGCAAGGATCAGGAGCTGAAGGGATCGGACGTTGTCATCCATTCTTTTTCACAGCTGCTGAAGCTTCATGACCAAGCTGAGTAGATTGGATAGGAGTCACAAAGGCTGTTCCCAAGGGTAGCATGCAACCCTCTTGGAAACAGCCTTTGTGCGTGTTTCGGATTCTAGTATTCGATTCTCCGGGATTTGGCCTTAAGCATTCTTCGCGGATTTTTTTTGACTGTATACCCACAATGCATATTCTAAGGGCTTCACCATGGATTCGCGGTAGGCAGCCGTATCGCCGATCTGGGAGAATACTTCCCTTGATGGCTTAGGATTCACCTCCAGGAGAAGAACCCTTCCGGTTTTATCCACTGCCAGATCCAGCGCAAGCTCGCACAAGCCTCCGTATTGTCCGTCCAGAAATTGGGCTATGGCCACGCCGAGGGAATCGGCTTCCTCGCGAATGCTGGCGCGCTTTGCCGGATCTGCGATCCATTTGCTTAACAATTCTTCCATCATCGTCGCGCTTCCGCCGCCATGCAGGTTGGAGGTTACACTTCTCGGCGCCCCGACGCGTCCCACACAGCCGGTCACCTGCCATTGACCGCTTCCGTCTTTCTGCACGAGCATTCGGTAGTCATGCACTCTTCCGTCCGGCAGCTCCAGCTGTATTCCCTCTTGGACGAGGTATCGGTCTTTATTGCCCCAGCCCGATAAATATTGCGCCAAATGGCCCGATGGCATCCGTTTCGGCTTAATGATGCTCCGATTGGAATTGCGTCCTCGGATTTCGTACGTGCCGGTAACGCCCGGCACCTTCGCAATCCGCAGGATTCCGCGTCCGCCCGTTCCGTTGATCGGCTTAAAATAAACGACAGGGTGAACCTGGAGCATCCGGTGAATGTCACTTGTGCTCGTAACGATCCGGGTATCCGGCAGATGGGGCCGGAAGCGTTTTTTGGTGGACAGTATTTGATGAATCGTCCATTTGTTGCGCAGCGGACGGTTCAGAAACAGCAAGTACCGGTAGCGGGAACGAAAGCGCAGCAGCTGTTGAAAGCGCGGGCTCTTTTGAATGCGGCAGCGGTCAAAGATCATGTCGGGAAACGGCCGCCACCTTCGGCTCCATCTTTGATGGTCAGGGTCGTACTCCATGGCGTTGATCAGCCCTCGGGCGCTGTTGACCTCGGCGGGGGTGAAGACGTAGACGTCCAGCCCCATTGCCTTTCCTTCCTTGATCATATGCTCGTAGATATGCCGTTCCTCCAGCTTTTTCCGTTCATCCAAGTAAAGCGTCATAATACCTAAGACGGGTTTCGACACAGAGGTTCACCTTCTTGAATAGAGTCAGCATTAAATGGTTGGTGCAGGGGCAGGACTCCGCTCATAATGAGCGTAGGTTTTCCTGTAGGACCTTGCTCAAGAGCAATGGCCTGCATCCCTGCATGAAAGCACATTTGCAAACTTGCCGTATGATCTGCAGCCACTTTGCATCGCAGCCGCCCGAACCTGGATAATTGCGAGCGGATCAGGGAAGAACCGATTTGCCGGTTGCGGTATAGAGGGTGCACAGCAATCATACAGGCACTTTCTCCATAATCCGCCGCAAAGCAAATTCCCACCGGTATGCGCCCGATATCGCCCCGAACCGTTGCCGCCATGATCGAAGTGCCGGGCTGCAGCAGCTCGTCGTAGGATAACGATGCGAGACGCTGATAATCTTCACGGGTTAGACGCTTGTTGCTGTAACGCCGGAAGAACTCGCTGCATTGCTGTCTGGCATGCGGCCATTCTTCCGGGCTTGCGAGAGAGAGGCATGAGATTTCCACATGATCCCCTCCTTTCCGTGCATCTTTGGCCGGTGCTTGAGACCGTGCAAGATTTACTTTTGCTTGATCAGATAGTCGGAATATTGAAAAATCCGCTCCAGTGATTTTTTGCGGATCGCCGGTTCGTCAAATTTCATCGGTCTTGAATTCGCCTCGAAGAACCAAAGGACGCCTTCGTTATCGATTCCGAGGTCCATGGACATTTCCCCATGGATCTGCCCGGAGCATTTCTCAATCTGCCGTGCCATATGCACGGCTGCCTTTCTAACCTCGCTCAGGATGGCATCGGCCCGTTCCGGACCGAATACGACCGGCAGCAGCTTCTCCGGGTCCTCAATCGTTCCTCCGCGGGGAACATGCGTGGTTATGCTCTTGGCCCCTGCCATGCGTGCTCCGATTCCCGTGACCGCCCAGAAACCCGAATCGTTCTTTTGCACAAGAATGCGGAGATCAAAGGAGCGGCCATGGACCTGAGCCAGCTCGATTCCCTGCTGAATAAGGTATGAGCTTCCTTTGGTTTCCTGATAAACCCGGTTCCAGAGCCTTTCCAAGGAAGCCGCTTTGTACGTGGTACTGTTTTTGTTATTCTGAATCTGGATGCGGTAGGGAAGCGATTTGTTTTTCTGGTAACGAATCCTCATAATTCCTTGACCGGCCTTGCCATCCTCCGGTTTTAGATACAGGTAGGGTTTCCGCTTCATCATCTCACATAAAGTCGGATACCCCTTCAAGCGCTTAGTGAGAGGCGTCCACTGCTTGGTTAACCGCGATTTGTTCAGCCAAGCGAACAGTCTCCACTTATTAAAGAAATGTGGGTTGTAGAGATCGATATGGGGATGGCTTTGGCATTCCTTGATTTTGCGGCGAACCCATGGCAGGGCTTCATCCTCACGGTATGGAATCCGGTTATAGATAACCTGGGGCAGAGGACATAACCTCTGCTCCCAGGAATGGTCGCTCAACAGCATATAACCTTTGACAGCATCCGTATCAAGCTTCAGATCGCGCACCGTGACCACATAGACCAGAAACCCCATATCTTTTCCCGTCTTGATGATTTCCTGAAAGTTTTGCCGGTTGCCTCTGAACATGGTTTGCGTATCGTGCATGGTCAAGATTGCTACAACCGGTCTTCCATCACTCTCCACTCGGCTGATCACGAATCATTCCCCCTGTGGAAGCCGCTCAGATACAAACTGTGATCAAAAATATGCTCGACTGATGCTCTTCCTTCCGCTTTAAGTGAAGGGTGGCTGAAAATCGATCTGCCCGGCTTCGAATTCGCTTCAAACATCCAGATTCTCTCGTTATCGTCTATTCCGATATCGAACCCGATTTCCCCAAGCAGATGCGGGTGGTGATTCTCGATCGCTTCCGACATTGCAATGGCGGCTTCCTTGGCGCGCTCCAGCACATCACGCGATCTGGTTCCAAAAGTGCGGGAGAGCGCCAGTTCCGGCGTCAACAGCGAGCCGCCGTTCTTGATATGCGTGGTGACGCTGCCGCGTCCGGCTTTCTTGGCGCCGATGCCGACCACGGCCCAACGGTTTCTGCTGTTCTTATGCATATGGAACCTGAAGTCGATCGGACATCCGTCGATTTCAATGAGACGGATTCCTTGCTGGATGACGTAGTTCTTCAGCTTGGCACCGTGCTTTGCCTGAAGCATCCGCATCAGACTGTTAAAGTTCGGGAATTTGAGCAGCGTGTTGCCGCCGTTTCCGTGATAGCGGGCATAGTATCCTTTTTTTGGAAGATAGGTTAACCGGTAGATGCCCAGGCCTAAACTTCCGGCAGAAGGCTTATAATATACGAAATGATGGCGTTCCATCATATCCTTAATCCGCTCGGGACTAGGATTGTTGTAGGTTTCCGGCAAATATTTGCCCGCCTGCAGGTCGCCGTCCAGCTGCGAGTAGACATCCGATTTATTGAAGAACGCCCAATTGAAGAATTTGATGTTGCGTTTGCCGAATCGGTCCCTCAGTTGGTTGGTAAAAGGGGAGAAATCGGTTTTCCGGCTCGGTAGGCGGTTATAAACGACATCAGGAAGCGGAACGGTCTTGCGAATGAAGCCGCCGCCGGAACCAAGCATATAGGCATGAACGGTTTCGCGCTGCCAGTTGATATCCCGTGGGGCAAAGGCATATACGAACATTTTTTTGTTGCCTTCGCGAAGCAGCTGCCGGATATACGAAGTGCGGGCTCCAAAAGGACTGGATGGATTCGGGGGACCGTCGGACAGAACCCCGACCACGGGCCCCAGTTCAAGTTCTCCCTCACGGGGGGAGTGGATATACACAGGACCCTGTCTGGGAACGTTGATGCTGTTTCGGACTCCGCTGCTTAAATAGATGTGCTTTCCCGACCGTTCGATCGGTTTCACGGCAGCGGACACGGTATTGGTGCCAATGCGAAGCTTTATCGATTTCTTGCTTGATAGCCCCAGGCTCTTGAGAAGCGAACCGGATAAAAAGACGACTTTTTCGGGCTGCTGCGAGAAATGAATATTTCCGAAATTCAAACTCATGTATTTACCCTCCTAAGTTGTCGAAGCAATAAATAACGGGCGTATTGAATCGGATGTTCGACGGACAGCCGGGCTGCGTGACCATCTCCCGTTAGTGTAAATGCGCGTCGGCCTGGTTTGGAGTTGACCTCCAGAATCCAGACCCGACCGCTGGTATCCACGCCAAAATCGATTCCCAGCTCGCCGAGCCGGCCGAATCCTTCCTCCAGCAGAGCTGGAAGCTGAGCGGACAAATCCCGGATGGTCCGCATGATCTCCGTGGCCTTTTCTTCTCCGAATTCGGTCGTTAGATAGGGGAGGGCGGGAAATGCCGTGCCTCCGCCATGAAGGTTTGAGGTTAATCCTTGGTTGGCTCCTTGCCTAACAGCGATTCCTGTGACGGACCATAAGCCGCGATCATTCTTTTGAACCAATGAACGGATATCGTACGGGTGCCCGTTACCGTTGCGAAGGTTCAGGAAAGGCTGAATGATAAACCGGCGGCGGCCGGTAAATCTTCTCACCCATTCGTTCATCTCTTGTACGGGGATGGTCTGCTGGAACATGCGATTGCCCCGATCCCTTCCTTGCAGTCTGACACGCTGTTGATCTGTCAATGCGAGGTACAAGGTGTGACGGCCCTGAGAGCCTCCGCTTGGCTTCATGAAGAGACGTCCGCCAAAGGCGGGCAAAGCCCGGCTCAGTGATTCGGCTCCCGTATAACTTAAGGTTGCCGGCAAATAAGGTTTGATGGCTGAGGAGCGCTTTAACAGTTGATGAACCTTCTGCTTGCCCGGCAGACCGCGTGACCACAGCTTAACGCCAAGCTGCGACATTCGGTTCAGAAGTTCACCGGCCGCGGCCGTTTCCTCGCCGCTTCGGTGCAGGCAACGGTCATAGACGATGTCAGGAAGCGGGAAGGTGCCGGTGCTCCAGCCTTCTTCCGGACTAAAGCGATATCCTTTTATCCTGTCCGCACCTGAAGGTGGTGAGGCATCATCCGGACAAAAAACAAATACCTGCATGCCGAGTCTCTCGGCCCTCACGCTTAGTTCGCGGAGAAATTCCTTCTCGGCAAACGGAGGGAAGCCCGGTTTGCGGCATGCCATGACACCCAGGGTGCCTATTATCTTTGAGGACATAAGGTTCTCCTTTTTTACAAACCCGTCAAGTATTGACAGTATTGAACGAGTCGTACGGCAGACGGCCTTACTTTGGAGTCGGCATTCAATGGCGCATTTTCGCCTTTGGAAGGCTTGGAGTTGACCTCCAGAAGCCAAATGCGTCCCGAGGTATCAATCGCCAAGTCGATACCCAGTTCTCCGAAATGATAAGGAATGGCAGCCTCCAATCCATGAGCGATATCGAGCGCCGCTTGGTTCATTCGGGCGGGAGCCGTTTGCTTGGAGGATAACGGAATGCTGCTCATGGCCAGCGCGTCTTTGACGGAGGATAGCGTACCGCCTCTGGCGAGATTGGAAACAAAGTGGTTTCCCCCGGCAATTCGGGCCACGACCGAGGTTACTGCCCATTTGCCGTTTTTGTCTTTATGAACAAGCGCGCGAAAATCGACGTTTCGCCGGTTGATGCGGATTAAATCCAATCCTTGCTGAATTTGATAACGCGATTTTTTTATTTTTCCGGATAAGCTGCTGAACAGCTTTGGAAGCGAGGAGTAGGTGCTCTTCTTGGATCCTTCAAGAGAGGTCGTCATCGTTTGGTAATGGCCGTTCTCTTGCCGGGATATCCGGATGATTCCCTTTCCCAGACTTCCCCGCACCGGTTTCAGGAAGACCGTCCGATACGCGGCGCACATTTTTTTGAGAGTCGGATAACCACTGAGCAAATAGGATTCCGGCAAATATTTTTGGAGCTTCGCATCGGGTCCGAGCGCCTCGAAGACATCGGATTTATCGAGGAATTTCTCGTTAAAGATGTGGGTGCCGAATCGTGATTTTACTTCTCTCATAAAATGCTGTACGCTAGGACTATTCTCCAGTTTGCGGGTAGACAGCCGGTTATTAATGACGTCAGGAGCTGGAACGCTGCGCTTTTTCCAACCCGCGTCATAGATAATTGCTTCAAGTGTTGACGGGTTCGAACCGATCATGTCAGGGGTGAAAAAGTACACATATGCGCCTTGTTTCTTGGCCGCGTTTACCATTTCCAAACAGAAAGCCGAAATCGACCCGAAAGGTTTATCAGGTTCATCCGGTAAAAAGCGGCTGACCATGACACCGATGAGCGGACCGAGCTTCAGCATTTTTTCCGTTGGATAATATCTGACATTCAACGTGGTGCGAGGAAGCAGTTCCAAACTGCTGAATATGGTGGGGCTTAGGGCCAGCGTGTTCGATTTTCCTCCTGAAGTAACGCGGATTTCCTGCTTGAAGGAGCCAAAGGCAAGCTGTATCGGTGAATCTGTCGGGATACGGAGCTGTCTTATGAGCCGGTCACCAAGCTTGATATCGTTATCCGGAAGCTGGGCTGAGCGGATTAATTGAACCGATATCTTGGATTTGGTGTTGGATTTGATCTTGGATTTGCGCATGATGGATCTCCTTCCGACAACAACTGGATACTTAAGTGAACAGACGAATACTTCATCTGATCATTGCATGTAATGCATCATATGAGGACATATATCCCTTGGTGATTGTACTGCTCGGGAAAAAGGAGTGCTGAAGATGCAGAACTGGCTGTTTATTTTGGTGAACGTGTGCGTTGCTGCTTTTGTTGGCGGCATAACGAACCACTTTGCGATAAAAATGCTGTTTCATCCCCGCGAAGAAAAAATCATCCTGGGCCGCCGCGTACCCTTTACCCCGGGGCTCATCCCCAAGCGCAAGGACGAGATTGCCGAGTCGCTGGGGCATGTGGTTTCGGATTACCTGGTGACAAGCGAGGGCCTGCAGGATCTGATTCGCAGGCCGGTGTTCCGCAGCAAGATGGAGGAAAGCCTCCGGCGGAAGCTGGAGGAATGGAGCGAATCGGAGCTGAGCTTTGGGGATTTGGCGCTGAAAGTATGGAGCCCCGAGCAGTGGGAGCAGATGAAGGTCCGGGCGGAACAGCTGGCGCGCGAGCTTACGGCCCGAGGTGCCGCTGCCATATGGCACGGCTATGGACTTGAGGCGAAGCCGCTGAAGGAGCTCGTTCCCGGCTGGTCGGAGGAAACGATCCAGGGCTGGAGCGCCGCCGCAGCCGATACCGTGCTGAAGGAACTGAAGCATACGCTCTTGTCGGCAAAGGGGCAGCTCATGCTGTCGGACGTAGCTTCTTCGCTCATCGATAAGGCGGGCGGGTTTCTCGGTACGATGGCCTCAATCTTTGTGGATGAGGATAAACTGGTACAGAAGATGACCCCTGTGCTGATCCAGCAGCTGGAGGGAGAGAAGGTTCGCAAGACCATCACGGACATCATCTCCGGTAAGCTGTCCCATTACGGGGAGATGCCGATCGGTGATATCATCGAACATGCATCGGATGAGCCGGGGCTTGCGTGGCTGACCCGGACATTGGATGACAAGCTTCCTTGGTCCACATGGATTCAGCGGATCGAGCTTCTTCGCGTTGGCGAAGCGATCGGCCCGCGCATGCCGGCTATCGAGGCGGCCCTGCCGGGAATGCTCGATAAGGGGCTGGGCTTCTTGGAGCGAAGCGTCCCGGGGGCCATGAAGGCCGTTAACTTGCCGCAGCTCGTTCAGGAGCAGGTGGAGAAATTTCCGATCGAGCGGCTGGAAGAGGTCATACTGAGCGTATCCGGCCGCGAGTTCAGGGCCATTACCTGGCTCGGGGTTCTGTTGGGCGGGATCATCGGATTATTCCAATCGCTGCTGACGATGCTGTGGAGATGAGATGTTAAGAGTTAAGATGTGGCAAAGCGAACGAACAAAACGGCTGCTTTAGCCGAACATAGGGGAGGAACCCAAGAATGAACATTTATGACAAAGCACATGATTTGGCAAAAGCAATGAAGGAGAGCCAGGAGGTAGAAGAGATTACCTCCGCGATGAAACTCGTGGATGCAGATCCGGAGAGCAGACGCATGCTGGACGATTTCCGCCAGCGCCAGATGGAGCTTCAACAGCGCATGATGTCCGGAGACATGCCGGCCCAGGAGGAAATGGAGAAGATGGAGAAGCAGTTCGAGGTGCTGAGCCTGAACCTGAACATCCGCCGTCTGTTTGACGCCGAGCGGCGCCTGAGCGTTATTATCGAAGACGTGAACAAGATTATATCGGACAGCCTGCAGCATCTGTACGGACCGGCGCAATCCTAAGCGATCTCGTTTGTAACCATGGTGCGGCAGTTAACTTCGAAGACCATTCGAACATATTTTTAAAAACTTGTCTCATAAATTGCGCAAGCTCCTCATAGAGTAGAAATATAGATTTCAGAGAGTAGAGGAGCTGCGTTTACAATGAAAAAAAAGAAAAACAAGTTTAAACACACCGCATATTTATTGGTTGCACTCGGCATGCTGATATACGCCCTCCCGAGCATTTCTTTCTCCGGCGGGTTCTCTTGGGTTTCGCTGTTCGGTGCTGTCTGGGCGGGGTTTGCCCTGCTCGTGATCGGATCGCATCTCTATTATCTTATCGGAGTAGATGAGGCGAAGCAGAAAGCACTGGACGCAATCCGGAAGGAGAAATTGAGCCAGTGGGAACTGAAATGGCCTGAGGAACAGAAGAGCCAAGAAGCCAATTAAGTGGCGGATCGCAGCGAGAGCTGCGGTAAACAAAAACCTCCCTTGAAGCCGATGCGGCTGGATTATCGATCCGCCATCCTTCAGGGGAGGTTTTTTTGGATTTGACGGGTATGGGAGCGTCAGCGGACGTGATATAATAGATACAGTATAGTACAGATAGTGTTATGGGGGTGTAACAGTTGGACGTTCGGGATGATACGATTACAAAACACGAGCAGCTGGTTCAGTATATTGAAAGTTTGAAGGTGGGAAGCAAAATATCGGTGCGGCGGCTGGCCAAGGAGATGGGCGTCAGCGAGGGGACCGCATACCGGGCGGTGAAGGAAGCGGAAAGCCTGGGTATCGTTGTCACGAAGGAACGGATCGGTACGGTTCGCGTGGAACGGAAGCCGCGGAACATATCCGAGCAGCTTACGTTTGCCGATGTCGTTGAGATCGTGGAAGGGCATGTGCTTGGCGGTGCCGAAGGGCTGAATAAAAGCCTGCACAAGTATGTGATTGGCGCGATGAAGGTCGAAGCCATGATCCGCTATATCGACGCCGGCAGCCTCATGATCGTCGGTAACCGCGAAGATGCCCATTCCCTGGCATTAGAGCAGGGGGCAGGCGTGCTGATTACCGGCGGTTTTGGCACGAGCCGGGAAGTGAAGCTGCTGGCAGATCAGCTCGATCTGCCTATCATCTCGTCCCGACATGACACGTTTACGGTTGCCTCCATGATCAACCGGGCCATTTTCGACCGTTTAATTAAGAAGAAAATTATGCTGGTGGAGGATATTGCCCATGATAAGCCCAGGAATCACCAGCTGAAAAACTCCGTCACGGTTCAGGAATTCAAACGGATTTCGCAGGAGACGGGGGAAAACCGGTACCCGGTCACGGACGAATGGAACCGGGTCATCGGCATCGTCGGGGTTCGCGACGTGGAAGGGCTGGCCGAAACCCAGCCGATCGAGAAAGCGATGACCCGCAATCCGGTGACGGCCAGCATGAAGACCTCCCTTGCGTCAGCCGCGCAGATCATGATGTGGGAAGGGATCGATTTTCTGCCGATCGTGGACCGGAACCGCAAGTTGCTTGCCACCGTCACCCGGAAAGAGGTCCTTGGCGCACTACGGGATGCGCGGAACCAGCCTCAGCTCGGCGAGACGTTCGATCAGCTGATCTGGAACGGGATTGCGGAGGATCGGGATGAGGAAGGGCGATTGTTCTTCCACGGCTTTATCACGCCCCAGATGGCCTCGGAACTCGGAACGATTTCGCAAGGGGTGCTCACCACCGTGATGAGCCAGGCGGCCGTGAAGGCAGCCAAGGATATCAGCGGCTGGGATCATGTCCTCGATCATCTGTCGACGTATTTCATCCGGCCTGTGCAGATCGAGGATCCGATTGTCATTATGCCGAAATTGCTGGAGCTCAGCAGGCGCACCTGCAAGATGGAGATTGAAATCCAGCATCAGACGAGCCTGATTGCCAAAGCGGTCATGACGATGCAGGCGATCGATCACGGCTAACGCGAAACTTTCCCGACTAATAAAAAAGGGCACCCCGCCGGCCTTGTGGACCATGCGGGATGCCTTTTTTCAATTCAGCTTCATTCAGCCGGCCGTTCGCGAATTCTTCAGTCTGCTGTAATAGGTGCGGCTTCGAATGCCGGCAAATATATTGAATGCGCCGAGCACCAAAAACGCCGCTTCTACAATGACAGCTGGCGTGGAGCCGCTGAACAGGAACATACACACCAGCGAAAGGGAAACCAGCATAATGCCCATGCAGAGGTTCATCATGGACATATGAATTCCGCGGTCGACCGGATCCGCTACTCGCCGTGCACGAATGCTATACAGCGCGGCAGCTACGACGGACAGGACGAGGACAATGTACAGGATATAGTGGATGACGGTTATCATGGAATGGAAGGCTCCTTTATATTCGGTAACATGCTCAGAGTGTGGCTAAAAGTGTGTGTTCATGTGCTGCCTCGTGATCAAAAGATGACTTATGAACAACCTCTAAAAGCATGTTGGATTTGATCATTTACAATAGTATGTATTGTATCATGATCCCGTTGACTTTGCATCCAGATGATCGACGCCGACCCAGATTTGCAGCACGCCTTCCATGACGAGCATGGTCTTGATCTGGACCTTGTAATCTTTTTCCCGGACCGTATAGATTTTGTCGCTGAGGAGCGAACGGGTCAGCTTGCTGTCCGTATCGATATCAAACACGTTGCGGCCGCGAAGGGCAGCCAGATCGTCGCTCATAAGCCTGACGAGCTCTTTGATGATGACGGGATCAAGAGGCTCCCTGTCGTTTTGTTCGCTGCGGATCTTGATTTCCTTGATGACCGTGGATTGTTTATTGTATTTTTTTAACGAATCGATATCTTTTTCATACTGCGTTATTTTGAGCTGCTGTTCCTGATTCGTTTCCCATAATTTATTGTAGGCTGCATGATAAACCGAATTGTAGAGGATGCTGCCGACGACCATCCCCAGCACGAAGATGGATGCGACCTGATAGAAGGGGCGGAATCGGTGGGCCGGAGGTACGCGCATGGATCAGCTCCGGCTGGAGCACACCCATTTGACCAGCTCGCTGCCCATATGTGCTCCAAGAAATGCAAAACCCAGATATAAAACCTGCTTGATGGCAGGGGATAGATTGCCGACTACCATGTTGCTTTCAATGACCCGCATCGGATCAATGGTGCCTCCGATGGCGGCGGCAAGCGCCCATATCTTAATCCGGTCGGCCACTTCTATCATGGTCAGGGTCGGGGGCTGCAGGGACAGCACGGCGCCCACGCCTCCCACCATGGCCCCCCCCAGCACGATGCCGAAGGCTATAAAAAAATCCAGAATCGCTTTGGATAAAAAAACGCTCATGCCCTCATGTCTCCTTTCTTCTCTCGGTGGATGTCAAGGCAACCGCCTGTCCACGTATTCCCTAGTTTCATTCTATGGGCGGGCCTAGCGGGATTATGATAAAATGGTATAAAGACTTTTTAAGATATTTCTGAGTTGATTTTAAATATACATGTACCGGCGAAAGGAAGGCGTTACGATGAGCTCTTTCGTGCATTTGCACGTGCATAGTGAATACAGTTTGCTCGATGGAGCGGCACGTATCGGTGACCTGGTGCGGGAAGCGGCGGCGCTTGGCATGAAATCGCTGGCGCTGACGGATCATGGCGTGATGTACGGTGCCGTTCCGTTCTATAAAGCCTGCCTGGCGCAGGGCATCAAACCGATTATCGGCTGCGAGGCCTATATCACGGCAGGCTCCCGCAAGGAGCGGGGAAGCCGCAAGGACCAGCCGATCTATCACTTGATTTTGCTTGCCAAGAATGAGACCGGCTATCGCAATTTAATGAAGCTGTGCTCGATCGGGCATTTGGAGGGGTACCATTACAGACCCCGAATCGATATGGAGGCGCTGGCCGCCCACCATGAAGGAATCATATGCCTCAGCGCCTGCTTGGGAGGCGAGGTTCCCCAGCATCTGCTTCATGGACGCGAGGCGGAAGCCAAGGCGGCTGCGCTTCGTTACCAGGCGATTTTTGGAGAGGATTATTATCTGGAGCTGCAGGATCACGGCATTCCCGAGCAGAAGCGCGTGAACCCCCAGCTGATTCAGCTGAGCCGCGAGACCGGCATTCCGCTTGTAGCGACCAACGATGTGCATTATCTGACCGAGAACGATGCCGAGGTTCAGGACGTCCTGATCTGCATTGGCACGGGAAAGACGGTCGAAGATGAAGACAGGCTGCAGATTCAGACGAACCAGCTCTATCTGAAGAGCGGCAGCGACATGGAGCGTCTGTATCCCCATGTGCCTGAAGCAATATTGAATACGGCTAAGATTGCGGACCAGTGCCATTTGGAGCTGGAGTTCGGCAAATCCATTTTGCCGGAATACAGCTCGCTTCCGGAAGGGAAGGATGCTGCGGAATACCTGCGGGATCTCTGCCTGAGCGGATTGCGGGAACGCTACGAAGGCACGGAGCGGTGGCAGGATGAAGGGCAGCGCAGCGAGCTGGAGGAGCGCCTCGATTATGAGCTCGGCGTTATCGAGAGCATGGGCTTCAGCGATTATTTCCTGATCGTATGGGATTTTATCGCCTATGCCCACCGGAAAGGCATCGCGGTCGGACCCGGAAGGGGTTCCTCGGCAGGAAGCCTAGTGGCTTATACCCTGCAGATTACCAATGTGGATCCGATGAAATATAAGCTGTTGTTTGAGCGCTTCCTGAATCCGGAGCGGATCACGATGCCGGATATCGATATCGATTTCAGCGATGAGCGCCGGGACGAGGTCATCGATTACGTGGTGGACAAATACGGGAAAGAGCATGTGGCCCAGATCATTACGTTCGGTACGATGGCCGCAAGGGCAGCCGTCCGCGACGTCGGGCGTGCGCTGAATGTGCCGTTCGGGGATGTGGACAAGGCGGCCAAGCTGATCCCTAACCACCTGGGCATCAGCATTGAAAGAGCGATGGAGCAAAGCCCGCAGCTGAAGGAGCAGTACGAAACAAAGCCGAAGGTGCGCGAGCTGATCGACATGGCGATGAAGGTCGAGGGCATGCCGCGCCATGCATCGACGCATGCCGCCGGCATCGTCATTTCCAGGGAGCCCTTGACGGATGCGGTGCCACTGCAGGAAGGCAGCGAGAAGACGGCGCTGACGCAGTATTCCATGGAGAATTTGGAGAGCGTAGGTCTCCTCAAGATGGATTTTTTGGGCCTGCGGACGCTGTCGATCATCGAGCGCACGCTGAGATGGATTCAAGAATTGACCGGCAGAGAGCTTGATTTCGAACAAGTGCCGGATGACGACCAAGCGACTTACGAAATGCTGGGCCGGGGGGAGACCACGGGCGTATTTCAGCTCGAATCCGCCGGAATCCGGCGGGTGCTGAAGGATCTGAAACCTTCGGTGTTTGAGGATATCGTATCGGTGAATGCCCTGTACCGCCCGGGTCCCATGGAATTTATTCCGAAGTTCATTCAGGCCAAGCACGGCCGGATCGAGCCGGAGTACCCCCATCCGGACCTGATCCCGATACTCGGCGATACGTACGGCATTATCGTATACCAGGAGCAGATTATGCAGATCGCTTCGACCATGGCGGGCTTCTCGCTCGGGGAAGCGGATCTGCTGCGCAGAGCGGTATCAAAGAAGAAACGCGAGGTGCTGGACCGCGAGCGCAGCCACTTCGTTTCAGGGAGCCTTAAGCTGGGCTATACCGAGGATGAGGCCAACCGCGTGTACGACATGATCGTCCGGTTTGCCAACTACGGATTCCCGCGCGCGCATGCTGCCGCTTATGGCGTGCTGGCCTTCCAGACGGCTTATCTTAAGGCGCACTATCCGGTTCCGTTCATGGCTTCCATGCTGACAGCCGTCATGGGCAGCCATCGGAAGGTAGCCGAATACGTGCTGGAGGCGCGGCGCATCGATATCGAGGTCATGCCGCCGGACGTCAACGAAAGCGGGACGTATTTTACGCCGGTCATGAGCCGTTCTGCTGCCGAGGGCGGCGGGATCCGATTCGGGCTTGCCGCCATCAAGAACGTCGGCACGCAAGCGGTGGAGAATATCGTCGAGATCCGGCGCGAAAAGCCGTTTGAAAGCCTGCTTGATTTCTGCCGCCGCGTCGACCTCCGCGTATGCAACAAGCGCGTGATCGAGTCCCTGATCCAGGCGGGCGCCTTCGACTCCTTGCAGGGGCACCGCTCCCAGCTGGTCGCCATGCTGGACGAAACGGTGGAAGCGGCCGTGAAGTGGAGAAAGGAGCGGGATGATCTTCAGATTCAGCTCTTCGACTTCGTGGAAACCGCGAATTGGGACATTGAATATCCGGACATCCCGCCTTATACTGCAAGTCAACAGCTTGAATTCGAACGCGAGCTGCTGGGCATGTATTTATCCGGTCATCCGCTGGACGGCTTTGAAGAGACGCTGACGGAGTCCGGAGCGGATCGGCTCATGGATCTGCATGAAGCGGAGGATGAATCGATGGCTACGGTTGCCGGCATGGTGGTCTCGCTGAAGACCATTACGACGAAACAAGGGAAAGCGATGGCTTTCATGGAGTGCGAGGATCAAATCGAGCGCTGCGAGGTGGTTCTCTTTCCGGAAGTGTGGAAGCGCAGCGCGCACCTGATTGAAAAAGGCGCCCTGCTCGCGATCCGGGCCAAGGTCCAGCTGCAGGACGAAGGCTTCAAGCTGCTGGCCGAAGAAATCGCTCCGCTTGAAGCGCAGACCCTGGGCCAGCTCGTTCGGCGGAGCAAGGTCCGGGGAACGCAGGGCGGCAGAGGCAGGGCCGAGGGAGCAGGCCGGGGCGCCGCGTCAGGCGCAACCGGCAAGCAGGCGGCTTCGGCCGGCGAACCAAAGGCCGTTCTGAATTCAGCGCAGCCGCTTGCCGCCACGAAAGGCCAAGACCTGCCTCCGATCGGAAAGGAAGTTTCGGGCCTTAACCGAACGTCCGGGAAGGAATCTGGAGCAGACGCATCGAATCCTAAAGCAGAGCAGCGCGTGTTTGTAAAAATAACGGCCGATGCGGAGCGATCGGAGATGCTGGTCAAGCTGAAAGAGCTTCTGCAGCGGCATCCCGGGCCTGTGGCAACGGTGTTGTTTTATGAACGAAGCCAGAAGGTGCTTGCGCTCAGCGATGCCTATCGGATCAAGCCCTCGCAAGAGCTCATTGCCGAAATGGAGAACATGCTGGGCAAAGACACCGTTAAAGTGAAGTGACATGAAAATTTAAGAACGTTTCCCATCCCTCCCGCATACAATTAGGACACTACAAGAATGTTGGCCGAGTATTCGCTTGAAGAAGGCACTTCACGGCGATGACCGTAGTGACAGAGCAACGGCCAAAGACGCGGGGGGGATTTGTGGTGTCAATGGACTTGGCAGAGAGCATGCTCAGCCGCAGAGGAGTCAGCGTAAACTCCATCGCGGATATTGTGTTGAAGCTTCAACAGCGTTACCATCCGACGTTAACCATCGCGCAGTGCGAGGAAAGCGTGCGGGCTGTCCTCGGGAAACGCGAAGTGCAGTATACCCTGTATACGGGCATTGCGCTGGATGAGCTGGCGGAGAAGAAACTGCTGCCGGAGCCGCTGCAATCAATTATGGAGCAGGACGAACCGTTGTACGGTGTGGATGAGACCATGGCGCTCGGTGTCACAAGCATATACGGCATGATTGGACTGACCAGCTTCGGCTACCTGGATAAAGAAAAAATTGGCGTGATTGAGATATTAAATGAAAAAACGGACGGGATTCATGTGTTTCTGGATGATCTCGTTGCAGGCATTGCCGCCGCCGCTTCCTCGCGAATCGCGCATAACAATCCCGATGCGGCCCATTATGCCGCGGGATCTGACTGATTTGCGCGAGTGTTGTCGAATCGCTGCATAGGGTACGGATTTGGCTTTCAGCCCCCCTGCTCTCTTTGTTGAGGTAAAAACTGAAGTATGTTATCATTATCCATTATATCGGCTCAGGATATGCCTGTGGGACGAGATTAGGGGGATCTGAAAGGCATGTGGACGGTTATCTATATTGCGCCAACTGCAAAGGTGGCGGAAATGATCAAGACCAGGCTAACGGAAGAAGGGTTTTTGGTTCAAAGCCGTCCTGTGAATCTTTCCAAACAGCAGTTTGAGATTTTGGTACCCTCCGGAGAGCTTGAGGAAGTACAGGAAGTGTTGAATTCGATATTGCACCCCTAGTTTCATCTGGGTTACATAGCGAAGCTTAGCGTACGGATCGGCGATGTGCTATTGCGGCGGCCATTCAAATTTACGGCTGGAGAGGTGTAGTTGTGTTTAAAGACTTGTTTCAGAAAAAAAGAAAATACGCAACGATCCCATCGGAACGACTTGGGACGGCAGGGCAGCCTCAGGAAGGCGAACGCCCGAAACGGGAAATTCCGGAAGGTCTGATGAATAAGTGTGCCAAGTGCGGCACCATTCAATACAGCAAAGAGCTCGAGAAGAATCTGAAGGTGTGTCAGGAGTGCGGGCATCATATGCGCTTGAACGCGGTTGAACGGATTGCCATGACGCTGGATGAGACAGGCTTTGAAGAGTTTGACGCGGAGATGATCTCGGTGGACCCGCTCAAGTTTCCGGGATATGCGGCCAAGCTGGAGCAGCAGAAGATGAAATCTGGACTGCATGATGCGGTGATTACCGGCCAAGGCTCCATCCTGGGCCAGCCCGTTGTGGTGGCCGTGATGAGTTTTGACTTCTTCACGGGAAGCATGGGCTCCGTCGTTGGGGAAAAAATCACCCGTGCGATCGAGTTTGCGACGGACAAGCGTTTACCGCTCATTATTTTTTCCACTTCCGGCGGCGCCCGGATGCAGGAGAGCATTCTCAGTTTGATGCAGATGGCCAAAACAAGCGCGGCCCTGTCCAGGTTCAATGAACTCGGCGGGCTCTACATTTCAGTGATCACGGATCCGACGACCGGCGGCGTGTCCGCCAGCTTTGCGACGCTTGGCGATATCAACATCGCCGAGCCGGGAGCCGTATTCGGCTTTGCGGGCCGTATCGTTATTGAACAGACCATTCGCCAGAAGCTGCCGGACGATTTTCAGACAGCGGAGTTCAATTTGGCGCATGGTCAGCTTGACATGGTTATTCATCGGAAAGATATGCGCTCCATGCTTGGTAAACTGCTGGAGATGCATACCGTGAAAGGGGGATTCTGATGTCAGGCGAATTGCCTTTTGAAATGCCACTTGCCGAAATGCGCAAGAAGATAGATGAACTGAAACAATTCGGACAGGAAAAAGGGATCGATTTCACGGATGAAATCGCCCGCCTGGAAGAACGATATAGTCGTTTGGAAGAAGAGATTTATTCCTCGATTTCGCCTTCCCAGAAAATGCATCTGGCCCGTCATCAGCAGCGGCCGACGTCGCTTGACCTGATCCAGCTGATCTTTACGGATTTCATCGAGCTGCATGGAGACCGTCTCTACGGGGACGACCTTGCCATCGTCGGCGGCTTGGCCAAACTTGACGGCGTTCCGGTCACGGTGGTCGGCCAGCAGCGCGGCAAAGACACGAAGGACAATATCGCCCGTTTCTTCGGAAGTCCGCATCCGGAAGGCTTCCGAAAAGCCCTGCGGCTTATGCAGCAGGCGAACAAGTTCAAGCGCCCCATTATCACGTTTATTGATACGAAAGGCGCATATCCGGGTAATACAGCAGAAGAAAGAGGTCAGTCCGAGGCGATCGCCCGCAATTTACGGGAGATGTCGTCTCTTGGGGTGCCTGTTGTTTGTGTGGTCATCGGCGAAGGTGGAAGCGGCGGTGCTCTTGCGATGGCTGTAGGCAATCGCGTGCTGATGCTGGAGCACGCCATCTATTCCGCCATCTCGCCGAACGGCGCGGCATCCATTCTATGGAAGGATGCGTCCAAGGCGGACCAGGCCGCGGAAGCGATGAAGATCACCGCCAAAGACCTGCTTGAAATGGAAGTCATCGAGGAGATCATTCCTGAGCCTAAGGGCGGTGCGCACCGTAACTACGAGGAGACGGCTGCTGCCATTCGGAGCGCCCTGATCAGCCAGCTGAAGGAGCTGTCCGTGATGGATGCCTGCGAGCTGAAGGAAGACCGGTACCGCAAATTCCGCAAGATCGGCGAATTCGACTTTGCGAAGGCGGAACCGGAAGACGTTATCCTCTAAAAGTCTGATGAGTATGTGACGATATGACAAAGTTCCTATACAAATGAGACTTTTTGTAGTAGATTTAGTTGTTGGAAAAAGAGATATAGAGAACCCTTTAATAAACGGAGGAAACCCAAATGCGCAAAACAAAAATTGTATGTACCATCGGTCCTTCCAGTGAATCGTTGGAAAACACCAAGAAGCTCATTATGGCCGGCATGAACGTGGCTCGTTTGAACTTCTCCCACGGCGACTTCGAGGAGCATGGCAACCGGATCAAGAACATCCGCCAAGCTTGCGAAGAGTTGAACAAAACGGTAGCGATCCTGCTTGATACCAAAGGACCGGAGATCCGTACAGGCAAACTTGAAGTGGAACCGATTGAGCTTGTACAAGATGAATATATCACCCTTACTACCGAGGAAATCCTTGGTGACAAGAATCGTTTGTCCATTACTTATAAAGAGTTGCCTCAAGACGTTCAAGTCGGATCGACGATCCTGATCGACGACGGTCTGATCGGTCTGACCGTGGTGGAGATTCAAGGCACCGAAATCAGATGCCGCATCGTTAACGGCGGAACCATTAAGAGCAAAAAAGGTGTTAACGTGCCGGGAGTCGCGATTTCCCTCCCAGGTATTACGGAAAAAGACGCCAACGATATCATTTTCGGAATCGAGCAGGGCATCGATTTTATTGCCGCTTCCTTCGTTCGTAAAGCAAGTGACGTGCTGGAAATTCGCGAATTGCTGAAGAAGCACAATGGCGAGCATATCCAAATCATCTCCAAAATCGAGAACCAGCAGGGCGTTGACAACCTGGATGAAATCCTGGAAGTATCCGACGGCTTGATGGTAGCCCGTGGCGACCTCGGCGTTGAGATTCCGGCTGAGGAAGTTCCATTGGTTCAAAAACGCATGATCGAAAAATGTAATCTGGCGGGCAAACCGGTCATTACGGCTACGCAAATGCTGGATTCCATGCAGCGCAACCCGCGTCCTACCCGTGCGGAGGCAAGTGACGTTGCCAATGCGATTTTCGACGGAACCGATGCCATCATGCTCTCCGGCGAAACGGCTGCAGGTAAATACCCGGTGGAATCGGTATTGACGATGTCCCGCATCGCGGAAAAAGCCGAATCCGCACTGAACTATCGTGAATTGTTCTTGAAACAGCGCATTGCACAAGAAACCAGCGTAACCGAAGCGATCAGCCAATCGGTTGCGATTTCGGCACTCGACCTGAATGCCAAAGCGATCATTTCGTCTACCGAATCTGGTCAAACAGCTCGCATGGTATCCAAATACCGTCCACAGGCTCCTATCGTCGCCGTTACGACTCAAGAAAGAACGCTGAGACGTTTGGCACTGACTTGGGGCGTAACGCCGGTTAAAGGCGAGCAGGCTTCTTCTACGGACGAGATGTTTGATTATGCGCTGCAAGGCGGCGTGAAATCCGGACTCGTGAAAGAAGGCGACCTTGTTGTGATTACGGCGGGCGTGCCGCTGGGACGTTCCGGTTCCACGAACCTGCTGAAAGTGGACCAAATTCCACAGCAGAAGTAGATTCATCATCAAGAATCCGCTGGATTCTGAATATAGCTGCATATAAGCAATGGACGACGTTACTTGTCGGCCATTGCTTTTTGCATACATGAGGGGGAAGAAGACGTTGGCTAATCCATCCGTACCGACGCAAAGCCGCTGGTTCTGGACATCCTTTCGGGTGCGTTATCAGGAAAGCGATCAAATGGGTGTCGTATATCATGCGAACTATTTAAACTGGTTTGAGATCGGGCGTACCGAAATGATCCGTGAAATGGGATTTACGTATCGGGGAATGGAAGAAGAAGGCGTCCTGCTCCCTGTAGTGGATCTTGACATCAAGTACCGCCGGCCGGCGCGATATGATGATCTCGTGACGATATTTACAAGAATGACTGCTTTCTCCCCGCTGCGAATACACTATGAATACGAGGTCCGTCTGCTGAGTGAGCAGGAGCAGGTGGATTTGGGAGCGAGAGGTTGGCATACCGAGTCCGAGCTCCCCGGAGCCTTGTTAACGGCAGGATCGACCCGGCATGTATGGCTGAACCGGGAGTGGAAGCCGGCTCGACTGGATAAATGCGCGCCAAAGCTGTATGATGCATTGAAGGATACCCTTTTGGGGAGGAAGGAGTAGCTTCATGTTCAAATGGATGCTGGCAGCGATTATTTTTGTGCCTACTATTGAGATATTCGGCTTTCAGTTTGTTGCGGACCGCGTAGGCGGCATGAATACATTGCTTTTGACACTGCTGACCTCTGCCATCGGTGTGGCCATGATGAGATTCGAAGGCCGCAAAGCGATGGAAGACGCCAAGCAGAGAATGAATACAGGCATGGTTCCGGGTGCTTCCATGGCGGATGGCCTATGTATATTTGCGGGTGGAGTGCTTCTCATTCTGCCGGGCTTTGTAACTGACATTATCGGCTTTACGTTGATATTTCCGTTGACCCGCCCGCTGTATCGGATTTTGCTGTTGAAATGGATGAAGAAAAATATGAAAAACGGCAAGATTACGATCTTTCGCAGATAATACAAGCAGACATTACCATAAGACCGGTCCCGCAAGGGGCCGGTCTATTTTATGCAGGGAGCAACCTAGTTACGATGTTCACATTAGCCCAATGATAAGATAAACCAAGCCGTTTCTTAGCGAGGGCTACCTGAACCTGCCCCCGATAATGTAATTCCTCAAATCCTTGAACACATGGGCCCGATGAAAAGCATCCAGGATGACAAGCGACACGGGACCGATGACCAGTCCCAAAATCCCGAACAGCTTAAGTCCGACGAACATGCCCAGCAGAGCGGCAAGGGGGTCCAGCCCGACGCTGCTGGCCAGCACCTTGGGCTCCATGATCTGACGGACGACCAGGATGATGCTGTACAGGACCGTCAGCCCGATGCCGAGTGTCAGGTCGTCAGACATAAAAGCATACAGCGACCAAGGAATCAGGACGATGCCGACACCCAGGTACGGGAGAAGATCCACCAAGCCGATCAGAAGCCCGATGGAGAAGGCGGAATCCACGCCGAGCGCATAGAGCGTGATCGTGACGATGACGGCCGTAATGGATATAAGAATCAGCTGGGCTCTGGCAAATCCGAACAACGCTTTTTTCAGATCCGAGAAAATATAGTTCACAGGTTTGCGAATGACGTCGGGCAGGAGACGGAGCAGCGCGCGGTTATGACGTTCCCAGCTGTTGCTGAGAAAGAACGTGGACAGCAACACGACAATGAAAATCGTCCCTAAATTCGGCAAATAATAAATAATTTGCAGGATACCGTTAAAAATACCGGTAACGAGGTCGGTCACGGCCGTGCCAATCGTCTGCGTCGTGCGGGTAATGTTTTGGTTGATGGTATCGTGATAATTCGGGTTGTTCTGATAGAAACGGCTGATTTCATTGACGATATTCTGGAAGCTCTCATTCTGCGTCCAGGCTGTCAGCCATTCCATCCAGGCGTCAATGTGGAGATTGAAGGACTGGGACAGGGCAATCAGTTCCTTGACCAGCCTGCTGACAGCCGCGGTAAGAATCAACAGGGCTGCGCCGAAATACAGGAGTAGGGACATCGTGACGGCGATCCAGCGCGGCATTCTCAGACTCCGCTGGAGCAGGTTGACGCAGGGGTTCATCGCATAGGCGATGATCCAGGCCAGAAGGAAGGGATAAAGCAGCGGCAGCAGTACATATATCAAATAGGCGATCCCGAAGATGGAAGACAGCACCCACACTCCCCGGCCCAAACGTTTAAGCATCAATCGTTCCAATGAATCACACTCCTTTGCAGCTGACTTGGAGGGACGAGCAGAAAGGCTTATTCTATACGTATGCAGGGAGTGTCAATATAAGGATAAAGAGTTCAAAAATGCTCGTCTTCATGATTCGACAATGAGAATTATCACAGGTATAATGGAATTGTAAGTGATTTCAAAAAAATGTTTATGGTATCGATAAAAAATAAAAAGCGCTGATGCGGCATTCTTATGCGGTTTGCTGTGGTTTCTTACCCACAGTTTTCCCACACTTTAGAAAAGGCCATCCATCAGCGCATCTAATTTGTCTACAGCCGCACGTTTCTTTGATTCGGTCACATGAAGATAAATGTTCTTTGTGGTATTGTCGTTCTTGTGACCAAGCATGCTTTGAATCTCAGTGATCTCAACTCCAGACTCAGCCATTAAAGAAGTGTATGTGTGTCTTAATGAGTGGGGAGTGATCGAGGGAGGTAGTTTTGCTAAGCTTATTACTTCAGCCATGTACTTTCTGACTTCACTAGGTCGGATCGGCAAACCCGAGCAACTTCCTTCATCAATGAAAATGTACTCAGACCTATCATCGAACCACTTTCGATATTCCATCTTAAATTCATTTCTCCATGCTAATTGCTCATTAAAAACTGATATCACTCTTTGGCTTACATCGATTTTACGGATAGATGATTTATTCTTAGGGGTATGAAGGACGTGCTTCTTGAGTGATCCTTTTACATACAAAGTTTTAGTAACCGTGATTCTTTTTTTGAATTTGTCGATATCATTTAATTTAAGCGAACAAAGTTCCCCTAAACGCATCCCCGTGTAAGCTAAGATGAAAAGGATTCTAAATCCTTGTGGTGATCCATATTCCCTGGCGGTCTTTAGTAATAAGGCTAATTGTTCTTTCTCCAAAAACTCCGGTAGTTCCTCAAAGCTTTCAAGTTCCTCGACTGTCTTTTTAAAAGATGGCACTTTAGCGAATTGGGTTATATCCTTACTTACTACTTCTAATTCAAGGGCTTTTTGAAATATCATCTTCATTACTGCGTGGAAATTAGAGATGGTGTTCTTTGATTTCTTATCTTCCTTCATTTTGTTTAATTCCTGTTGATACTGAGCTGCGGTAATCTCAGCCATGTATAATCCACCGAATTTCTTTTCAGCACTCTTTATAACACTTTCACGTAAGTAGACAGTGTTTTCTTTAACATCAGTCGCTTTATATAACTCAATCCATTGTTTGGCGAAGTCTGAGAAGGTCAGCTTCTTATCCTCTATGTATATTCCATTAAGAATTCTCGCTTTAATTTTAATCCCTTCGTTGTACGCTTCTATAGCACTAACAAAAGGACCGGCTTCTTTCTGCTTTCTTTTTCCTGTTTCAGCATTTTTAACACTATATCTAAAATAATACTTCCCGTCTTTCTCCCTGACGTTTCTATACTTAGTTGCCATGCAATCACCTTCTTAGTCTTTGTTCAATGATCTTTCCATAAGTAGGTTAAACATTTTAACTTCTTCTATTGGTAATTGAAAAATTAACTCAATGGCTCTTTTTCTATCTTCATCTAAATCTAAATTATGTATGGAATTGATTTGTTCTAATCTATTTATCGAGTTGTCGAAAAGTAAATCATCAATAGTTACATCAAGAACCTGGGCTATATGATCGACCTTACCCATTCGTGGTTCGTTTCTGCCGTTCTCCCAATAACCTACAGTAACACCAGATACTCCAACGCGTGATCCTAACTCTTCTTTGGAAAGTCCTCTCAGCTCCCTGTATTTTTTTAAGTTCTCAGCAAAATTAATTTTATTCACTATTGATTCTCCTTCACTTTTTATAAATACACTTTAACACTATTTATATAGAATTACCACTATTTTTCTAACTTATACTTAAAAAATTCATTTTTGAGATTGACATCTAACATTAACTTAGGATATATTGGTCTCAAGGAAGGAGGTGGCAGGAATGGCCAGTTTCAACCGGAGGACAGTTCGAGAATGGAGGGCGTATCGAAGACTGACTAAATCTGAAGTTGCGAAACAGATGGAAGTTCACACTCAGACTTACAGTCGAATGGAAGATAAGCCTGAAAACATTACTTTGACGCATGCTGTTAAATTGTCTTCAGTTTTTAAATGTGATCCTAAAGAGATCATTTTTTTTGAAGAAAAGCCTAACATTATGTTAGAAGTAGTGAACTGATCTAACTTTAAAGGAGGGAATCACAATGAACGCAACTGAATTACCACCGGTATGCAAGATCGCAGATGTTATGGATTACTTCCAGTTGAGTAGAACAACCATTTATCGGCTGATCAAATCCGGGAAGATCAAAAGTTACAAGTATGGCAACAAACCACGAATTAAACGGGAATGGGTTTTAGAATACGAGGCGGAGCTGGTTGGCTCCGCTGAGGTGGAAGTAGGTGCACAATGAATCAATTAGTGTTCATCGATAACGGAAAAACGGTAACAGACAGTTTGACAATCGCTGAAGTGTTCGGGAAGGAACACAAGCGAGTTATGCAGGATATTCGAGAACTGGAATGCAGCGAGGATTTTAATCGGCACAATTTCGTGCTTACCTCTTACCAAGATTCAATGAATCGAGAGAAACCGAAATACATCGTTACCGAAAAAGGCTTCATCCTTCTTGTAATGGGATATACGGGCAAGGAAGCAATGCGTTTCAAAGAAATGTACATTGCTGAGTTTGAGAAGATGCGTGAACAAGTTCAAAACCGTGTTCCGGTTCTTTCACCGAATGAAGCAATGGCCTTGGCGCTTCAAAAGACAGCCGAGATGATGACAAAGGTTCCTGTATTAGAGAACCGGATCGAGAAGGTGGAGCGCAAGGTTGATGAACAGATCACATTGGAACAAGGAGAACAACGGCGTGTGCAAACCGCTGTAGCTACTCGAATTTACGACTTGGAAGATAGTTCTGAAGAACGAAGCCCATTGTTCCGGGAGCTGTATCGTGAACTTAAAAACCGCTGGGGAGTATCAAGTTACCGCGATTTGCTACGCAAGGATTTAGGTGACGTTCTAGCTTATATCAATGCATGGGTCCCTCGTAAGGGATAAATCAGTGTGAATGGAGAGTGACGACATGAAAGAACTCGCTATCCATACTATCCATCGCAGATTAGCTGAAGCAGCATACATGCATATGAACCATACGACAGGCCGCATCAAGATTGAGAACATACCAATTCGTTTACTTGAACTCCTCTTACAGCAGAATTACCTCTTGATCAGACAATATGACGAGCTTCACGAGTTGTCTATGGTAGCTTATACGGCTGGAGATATGGGATGGTTGCATAACATTTGCGAAGCCATTGAATTCCTTAAAGATGAATCTTTAACCAAGAAGGGAGAATGGAAATGAGTCAAGCCTATACAGTAAAAGAATTGCGTGAGGAGTTAGAAAACTATCATGACGATTATATTGTTTTGTTTTCTATGGACAACATGAGCGCGCCTGTACGAAGTGTTGATATGGATGAAGATGAAGAAGATCGCGTTGTCTTAAAGTAATTACGAAAACGAAGGAGTGGACAGTGCATGCCAACACCAAACGAATCATTGAGAGCTGCTTTCCAAAACTGTGTCAATCGGAGATGCACCAATGAACAATTGAGCAATTTCCTTGATAGAGCGCGTAGCCAATGGGCAGGAAATGCTGAGGTGCTCCAGGTAATTGATGAACTACAAAAACAAATTTAGGAGGTTGAAGTGAATGAACATTTTTGTGAGAGATTGGAACGTGTTGACTACAGGTGAGAAAATGGCGAGTCTTCAGTATGCAGTATCGGAAAACAAAAAGAAGCCAGTTTGGAACAAATGACATGTGGATCCATGAAATGAAAGCTATCGAGAAGACGGCTTATGGTTTCGTGAAGATCACAAAGGAAGACTTGGAAAAGCTCGGACTTGTCAAGAAGGACGAGGACGAAGGGAATGAAACGAATTATCAAGTGTGAAGGGTGCCCAAAAGAAGCGAAATACCTTGTCCATGAACATGAGGAACCGCACTGTGAACGGTGCATGTTGGAAGCTGTTGAAAGTCGATGTTGGACACTAGTGAGGAGCATAGAAGATGCAACATGCAATACGCAGAAAGGCGAGTGAGGATTTCGCAGATATCCTTCTTGCAAAGCAGATGAACGTTGATACCAGTCAGGATGGTAAATACTTTATTTTTCCTAATGGAGTTATCCGAGACGAATACGACCGCATAAGGAGGGAAAGGAAACGTGAATACGAGCGATTACTTGAAGGAATGTCTGGAGATTGTCGGACCGCTGACGGACATAAAGAAAGAATCAGGCAAACAACCTCTTACAACTTTAACAAAGTTCCTAGACGGCCCGCTAGATAGGTTACACGATTGTTTACTGACGATTCAAGCTGATTTAGAAACGAAAAATGACCACAGCTGCAACTGTAGTCATTGAAAAGTTGTTTTTAAATTTTCTTACGGTCACAATATCACATTTTTTAGGAGGTTGTAAAGGGATGAATCCATTGATGCAGGAAGAATTGGACGAAATCGAGCAACAGGAAATAGAAGAACGGCAGAGTTTCCGGGTCACTGACCTGGATTCTCTAAACTGGGTATTCCGTAAATTGGCGGCTATTGAGGCCAAAAAAACCGAAGTGAATAAGCTGGCGGCTGCTGAAATCTGCCGTATTCAAGATTATCAAAAACGTGAACTTGATAAGTTGGCTCGAGACGAGGAATTTTTCCGCACTCATATTTCTGCATATGCTTCCATGCGTAAAGAAGCTGATCCAAAGTTTAAGTCCGAGAAGACTCCATATGGTTCCTTCACCTTGAAGAAGCAACAGCCTAAATGGAACTACGATGACGCGAAGCTTGTTTCATGGCTTGAGTTCAATGAATGTGAAGACTTGATCCGCATCAAAAAAGAACCGGCTAAGGCAGATATCAAAAAGATGTTTGTTGTAACAGATAATGGCGATGTAGTGGACCCTAACGGGCAAGTGGTTGAGGGGATTCATGTTGAATTCCGTGGTGATGAATTAGTCATCAAACCGGAGGTGTAAATATGATATTCTCGGAGTCCAATAAATCCATTTCGGTTGCTTTGGCTAATGCTTGGAGTTCAATCGAAACTCCAAAGCACAATACCAATGTCACAGTTAAAACCAAAACTGGCGGGTCATACGAATTTTCATATACAGACTTGGATGGAATATTTGAAGCCATCAAGCAAGTGTACAAAGAAAACAAGATTGCCGTAATTCAAAACGCTCATTCTATTACTCAGGACGGAATTGAATATGTGGCCCTAGAAACAATGCTACTGCATGAGTCGGGAGAGTGGGTTAAGTCCGAACCTCTTAAAGCACTTGCCGCATCAAACATGCAAGACTTGGGCGGGCAAATCACTTATATGAAACGATACTCTTTATCTGCCATGCTCGGGATTGCAACTGAAAAAGATGATGATGCCAATGGCGTATCGGGAAATCAAGTAGAGTACAAGAACCAAACAAACAAGCGTTCAGAAGCACAGGTTAAGCGCCTGTTTGCAATAGCGAGTAGTAAGAAAATAAGTGCTGCAGATGTCAAAAAGGCACTCATGCAGGATTACAACAAAACGCAAGCTGAAGACCTGACCAAAGAAGAGTATGACGAATTGTGCAACCGACTTGAGTCGGCTGGGAAGGAGTAAGTGAATGATTAATAGATCAGTTTTAGTGGGGCGGCTTACAAAGGATCCTGAATTGAAATATACACCCTCAGGTGTTGCGGTAACTCAATTTACCCTAGCGGTGGATAGACCATATACAAGCCAAAACGGAGAACGAGAAGCAGATTTTATTCCGGTAGTAGTATGGAGACAATTGGCTGAGACATGCGCTAACTACTTACGTAAAGGGCGTTTGACAGGTGTTGAGGGCCGCATCCAGGTTCGAAACTATGAAAACAACGAGGGCAAACGTGTTTATGTAACTGAGGTTGTTGCTGATAATGTGCGCTTCTTGGAAGGAAATCGAAACAACGAACAACCAAAAAACCAAGACCCTTTCCAAGATGATGGAAAACCAATCGATTACAGTGACGCTAATTTACCGTTTTAAAGGCGGTGCAATATGGCGGATATCGATAACTATATCGAACAGATTGTGCGCTTGAGAATGGAAGCTGATGAGCTTCAGGATGATAACCCTGGTGCTCTTATGAATAAGATACACCTACTTTCTACCTGTGTTATGTACATTGGTCGTGTCTCATCTCATGTTGATGGCGAATACAAGCGTCATTACGCCGCACGGAAGTATGAATATGCCTTAGCATACCAACGAGCATCAGGGGGCAAACAAGCGGCTGCTGAGATCGCCATACATGAAATGCGATTGAAGGAAGCTGACTTATACCAAGACATGATGCGGTGGCGTAATGCTCTTATATCTACAACAGAAGAATTACACGCCTTAAAGCTGAAGATGAGGATCGACTATCAGCAAGGGGTGAACTGATATGGGATTTGAATACAAACCCGTTCCTAAGCCGTCATACCGCCGTAGAAAGCCCACAAGCAAGATGCGCGGACGAATCAAGCCAGAAGTATATCAGGGGGCTATGGAGCGTTCTGGAGGCCACTGTGAACGGTGTGGTAAGTACGGAAACCCGGAATATCAAACATTACAATGCGCCCACCTTGTACGCCGCTGGAGAATCGAAGTAGAAACTACAGTAAACGATGTAGCCATGTTATGTGGTCCTAGTGTAAATACTGGGACCTGTCATAACTGGATTGATTATACCGCAGAGGGTAAAGCCTGGGCAGAAGAGTTCAGGAATCAATTATATGACAAAGCATGTGAGCCATAACCAAAATCCCGTCCTAAGATTTGGTAAAATGGAGAGTATTAATATACTCAGGAGGTATTGCCATGGCTGCAAGAAAAGGACTTACTAAAAAAGTTAGATTTGAAGTGTTTAAGAGGGATTCATTCAAATGTCAATACTGCGGAAAATCTGCTCCAGATGTTGTTTTGCATGTTGATCATATAAAGCCGGTCGCTGAAGGCGGCACCAATCATATGACAAACCTGATTACAGCTTGTTTTGATTGTAATATGGGGAAAAAACATCGACTATTGGATGACAATTCTGTACTTGAAAAGCAGAAACAGCAGTTGGAGGAGTTAAACGAAAGACGGTTACAGTTGGAAATGATGATGGAATGGCGAGAAGGTTTAATCCAAATCGACAACGATAAACTAGCTATTGCCCAAGAAAAGTTTGAGGAGGCCGCGCTGTGTACAGTTAACGAAAACGGACTCAAAAAACTCCGTACGATGATCAAAAAATTCCCTTTCGATATTGTTCTCGACAGTATTGATGTATCAGTGAACCAATATCTGAAATCTGATGGTGAGGGTTATTACACATCAGAGTCAATAGAAAAAGCCTTCAATACGATCGGTAAGATATGTACCAATAAATTAAAAGACCGTGAAAAGCCTTACTTAAAAGACCTATATTACATTCGCGGAATTTTAAGAAATAGATTGACTTATTTTGATGATCATAAAGCTTTTGCCCTTCTTGAAAGAGCGTATCTTGCTGGAGCATCAATTGAAAGCTTAAGGGAGTTCTCTAAAGAAGTTCGTAACTGGACTGATTTCAGAATTGAACTAGAGGACTTCATAGAACGACATGAAGACGAATGATTTCATCCCTAACGGGTATATTGTTCTCGCTCGAAAAATAAGAAGGTCAAGTTTATGGTTATCACTTAAAGCGACTCACCGAGTCGTGATGATTGAATTGCTATTGCAAGCAGCTTGGCAAGATTGTGAAGTTGTACGAAGCGGAGAAATACTCAAGCTTGAGCGTGGACAAATAGCAACTTCATACCAGGATCTTGTAGACGATATTGGTGATAAAGACATAACAGTAAAAGTTGTGCGTAATGCAATCGAGAAATTAGTAAGACATGACTTTCTGACAAAGGATGAGGCAAAGGCACGGGCAAAGAAAGGATTGCTCTTAACCATTGTAAACTATGGGGTTTATCAAGATACAGAAAACTACAAGGGCAAAGCAGAGGGCAAAGACAAGGGCAAAGGACGGGCAAAGCAAGGGCAGAGCAAGGGCAAAGAAGGGGCATTAAATAATAATTTAAATAAATCTAATAAATCTAAAAATGATTTAAAAGATAAATACGCAGAATTCGTAACTCTTTCTCGGGAGGAATATGACAAGCTCGTTTCCTCCCATGGGGAAGAGAAGACAAAACGAATGATAGATATCCTTGATAACTACAAAGGAGCAAACAACAAGAAATACGCAAGTGATTATCGAGCTATTTTAAACTGGGTTGTCAAACGAGTAGAAGAGGAGGTGCAGCGTGAACATAAACGAACTGAACCTTTCTCCAGAGGACAAACAACTGCTGGTCAATACAATGCGAACGGCGGCTCCAACTATTCCAGCTCGAACGGTAAGCCGGTCACCGATCCAAGGAATGCTTCAGAAGTTGGAGGACGACCACAGGCAAACGGAAGTGACAAGGCCCCTTCGAAGTACAACGAGTTTGTTCGCAGATGAACAGTATGAGGGAACGTACTGCTGCATTGGATGCCATCAAGAAATAACCCGAACGTACTTCCCTTTCAAAAAGCAATGGGGATTAAACAAAGGGTGTCCGTGTGTGGTGGCAGAACGGGAGAAAGAAGAGAAAGAGACTGAACGGCGATATCGTAGAGGAAAAATGGAACGGGTTTTCGCCAGAAGCATCATGAACGAAAAACTCAAACAAGCATCCTTTGATAATTTCATAGCCCGTACAGGGGCGGAAACGGCCCTCTCAGCCGCTTTAGAGTTCGTCAGGACTTACGAAACCCGGGAAACTGGATTACTCTTCTTCGGTCCTCCTGGCAACGGGAAAAGTCATCTAGCGGCATCGATCCACCATGAGTTAGACCGTCAAGGGTTTGTGTGCCTCTTCTTGGATGTTCCGCAGCTGATCGAAATGGCGAAAGGGACGTTCAAAAACGATTCCAAGATATCTATCACAGACATTGTGTCAGGGGTTGTATCGTGTGACCTTCTGACGCTTGATGAATTAGGGGCTGGGAGCATAACGGAGTTTGAGTACAAGGATATTTTGTTCCCGATTCTAAACGGCCGACAAGGTAAGATTACCAACTTCACTTCAAACCTGGACCTTGAACGGCTTGAGAATTGGCTTCTGAGAGATAAGCAAGGGAAGATAGTAGACGAAGACGGCCGATTATTCGACCGGATCCTAGGATGTACGGATATATACGAAAACACAGCAACGTCAAAGCGCCGAGAGGATGCTTTAAGACGAATGAACGGAGGATGAACAACGTGATGGAGACCAAACAAGACATTGAACTTATAGAGTTCGTGATGAACTGTCAATTGGATTTCGATTTCAGGAAATGTGCGGCAATGGAAATCATGAGAAGAACAGGGGGTGTGAGCAATGGCAAAGGGACAGAGGAGGTTACCGCTAGTTGATAAAGTGTACTTGGCTAAATATTCCGATGTTGATGGTTTTCATCTTATGGGATCTATGTTTGGCATGCTCCCTAAGACTGTGGAAGCCATAGCAAGACGCATGAGGAAGAACGGAGAATGGGACCTATACAGAAGTTTGACGGAAGAAGAGTATGAAAAAATCATACTAGCGGCAGAACGGAGTGAAAGAGTATGAACAAGGTTTTTGAAAAAGGGCAGTCTTACCGCCCGGTCGCAAAAGTCGAAAAGGTGAAGAAAGGTAAACCAACAGTTCTGATAATACGGGGCGAACGATATATCCTAGATCACAAAGACAGGGGACGGGGCAAATGACAAGATTCGTGGGGATCGATCCAAGCGGAACAACGGGAATGGTGATTCTGGATAGGGACGGGAACTATCTGGACGGGTTTGAAATCACATCAGATGCAACCAGTAAGACAGCCAAGATTTGCGAGATCGTGGAAGAAATATTCGACAACCTTGAAACGTATGACGTGATTGCTATCGAGGGCTTCAGCTACGGATCCAAGGGAAAGGGCATCGACTTCCAGTTCGGTCTTGGTCATGCGATTCGATTGGAACTATATCGACAGTTTACGCGCTGGACAGAAGTCACACCAACCCAGGTTAAAAAGTTCGCAACCGGCAAGGGAACAACCAAGAAAGAAAACATGATTCTACCGATCATGAGACATTGGAACTTCGAACATGATTCGAACAACGTGCGAGATGCATTTGTACTTGCTCAGGTGGCGCGTTCAGTACAATCTGGTGTATTCGTGACTGAGTACCAAAAAGATGTTGTAGAGGCGATCCTAGGAGCCGCAGAGAAGATGAGCAGTTAAGCATAGGGGCTATAACAATCATTCCGTACCCCGTTACACCCTATAAACCAAACTGGTGTTCCAGTGAATACAAATTATGGAGGTAAATATGAACCTTACAAAACTGTTTGAAATGCAACGTGTACTGGATGAACGGATCGTGAAGGAAAAAGGATTGGAAGGAAAGGACCTGCTGCCGCAAAAGATTCTAGCTCTTCAGGTGGAGCTTGGTGAGTGTGCTAATGAGTGGCGTGGGTTCAAGTTTTGGAGTAACCGTCAGGAACCTAAGATGTTCCCTCTCGAACAATGTGATTATTGCGGTGATGAAGTCAGTTATACACGACCAAGTCCTTTCATGGCTGATGCTGGTGCGGACATGTGCAAAGATTGCTGGGACATGACCCAAAAGGAGTATGGGGCATCAGACGGAGAGTATATTCCAGATTTTAAAGACTACCCTCATTTCTCGGAGAAAAAGCCGCAAAAACTCCTAGAAGAATACATTGATTGCTTGCACTTCTTTCTAAGCATAGGGCTGGATTATGGAGTCGACATAAAAATAGATCTTAAACTAGGTCAATCAAAGGACGTCATGATACTTTTCGCCTTGGTAAATCGCTATGTAGCTGAAATGTGGTGGGAATTTAACGATAAAACTGGGCAAGCAGCAGTGAAATGGTTGTTCGCGATGCAACACTTCTTGAGACTGGGCGAAATGCTTGGCTTTACCCAGGAACAGATCGAAGCAGCCTATATAGCAAAGAACGAAGTCAATCATGACCGTCAAAGCACCGGATATTAACCCATTAACCCCCAAAGGAGCGATAAAGGATGAAGATTAGAGTTTTGTTGGAAAGAGAGTACGAATTGAACTGCACACTTGAAGAGTTGGGAATTGACGGAGTGGATGACATTCACGACATGGAGGATGTGGACTTGATAGAAGACGCAGCAAGAGTTACAACGACCAGTTTCGTTAGTAAGTCTGCGGAGATTATCAAGCGTTAGTGCTTAACCCCAATACCCCATATAAGGAGAGATAACATGCGGCCTAATTATTTTCAGAAACATTGGAACTATTTCGAGAAAAAGGGCGGCGGTCTAGAATCGGTTTCCCGGAAAACGAAAAAGGCAATTAAGAGAGAATTCGACGAGATGGCAAAAGAGTGGGACGAATACCTAGCTTCCGATGATCACAAGTTCAGCCAATTACCTGATTGTAAATGGTGTAGTGGTGGGATTTGTCGAGAGGACATGTATGACACTGGATATAAATGCCCGGACTGTTACGGATCGGGAAAAACAGGATGGGAATTTGTGAATGGCGAGAAAGTCATAACCCATAAGGAGAGATAACAATGAGCGAACAGAACAAGAAGAACAAGATAGACGAGATAAAAAATAGATTACGAAAGGCACCAAATGGAAGTGGTTACTACGAGGATGTTTCATACCTATTACAAGAGATCGAACGCAAGGAAAAGGCGCTACAAGAGATTGTTAACACGGAAGACTTACTTACTGGCGGCACGGCGGAATCAATGAGAAATCGCGCTAGGGAAGCCCTATAA
>Ga0209784_100129_pt1 | contig 76203 bp, 78 predicted proteins | sample AraplaCvi_mLB_r2_2_FD_184284 | JGI IMG/M metagenome (GOLD analysis project Ga0209784, IMG submission 184284) | Arabidopsis root microbial communities from North Carolina, USA - plate scrape CL_Cvi_mLB_r2 (SPAdes) (version 2) | ecosystem: Host-associated > Plants > Roots > Endosphere | place: USA...
ATATGTTGCTGCCGCTACGCTTTCGCACAGAAAAAACATATGTTGCTGCCGCTACGCTTTCGCACAGAAAAAACATATGTTGCTGCCGCTACGCTTTCGCACAGAAAAAACATATGTTGCTGCCGCTACGCTTTCGCACAGAAAAAACATATGTTGCTGCCGCTTCGCTTTCGCACGGAAAAACATATGTTGCTGCCGCTTCGCTTTCGCACGGAAAAACATATGTTGCTGCCGCTACGCTTTCGCACAGAAAAACATTTGCAGCTGCCGCTTCGCTGCAGGGTCTTCTAATCCCCAAGGAGTCGCTTCAACCACACATAGCATACGTTTTAAAAATATCAGCTCCAACAATCGATGATGAGCTAGATAGCGATAATTCCTATTGCTACAGCAATGAATAGTAAAGTAATGCTCAATCCCCACATCCAGAAGAAAGAGTATTTTAAGTGTTTTCCCATTTCTAACCCTGATAAGCCTAAAGCTAACCAAACAGCAGGGGCAAGTGGCGATACAAATGTACCTACAATATTACCAATAATCATTGCATAGGCAGTTGAAAGAGAATCAATATCGAAAGATAAGCCAATTTGTTCAACTACAGGGAATAAAGCGAAATAATATGCATCCGTACTTAATAATAAATCAAATGGTACCCCTAAAACCCCGATAATGATATGTAAATAAGATGATAGGGCAGATGGTAGAATGTGTACGGCGTTGTTGGCAATTGCAGTTAACATCCCAGTACCATTCAGGATGCCTAAAAATAATCCGGCGGCAATAATGATAGACGCCATCGTTAAGGCATTCGGTGCATGTGCTCGTACACGTTCCATCTGCTCTTTAGGAGAACGATAGTTGATTGGTAAGGCGATGGCCACGCCAATTAAAAAGGCTAATCCTGCTGGTAAAATACCTGCAACTAAAATTCCGATAACAAGAACCGTAACAATAGCATTAATCCACAATAGTTTTGGTCGTTGTAAGCTTGTGTCTACTTCTGATGAAACAACACCTTGTGTAATAGCAAGATCATCATTTGTGAAGTCAAGGGTACCGTATTGTTTTAGAATACGGCGCTTTTCTCTAAAACCAAGGAACACCGCTAAAGCTATCATTAACAAGACACCAATGATTTGGATAGTAATTAAAGGATACCAAAGTTCAGTGACATCCGTCTTTAAAACTGAAGCAACACGCCCTAATGGACCACCCCAAGGAATCATATTTATAACTGCTGCCGCTCCCCCAACTAATAACAGCAATAAATATGGATTCATGCGTAAACGTAAATATAATGGCAATAATGCTGGGATTGTAATTAAAAATGTTGAAGCACCAGAGCCATCTAGTTGCGCTACTACAGCAATTATTACTGTTATTACTGCAACAACAATAATGTTTCCTTTTGAAAGCGCAATCATTTTATTGATCAATGGTTCGAATAATCCAACATCCTGCATAATACCAAAGAAAATAATCGCAAAAATAAACATAACAGCTACGTTCATCACAGAGCTTAATCCAGAACTAAAGAATTCTCCTAATTCATCAAAATTAAAGCCAGCTATAAATGCTGCCACGATAGGTGGTATTACCATTGCGACAAGTGGTGATACACGACCACTAATAAGTAGAGCGACAATAATAATAATGGTTAAAAATCCGATTATACTTAAACTCAAAAATATTCCCTCCCTTTGTGAAACCATTCAGATTATTTAAAAAATATCATAGTACCAAAGAGAGGAAAACAATATAGTCATATGTTAAATAAAGAATATAATATTAGTTTTGTTCATAAGTTTCATGATATACATATTTTCGTTCAGGTCTTCCGACGGTGCCGTAAATCAATTTTGTTTGTAAAAACTGTTCGCCAACTAAGTATTCTAAATAACGGCGGGCTGTTGAACGACTTGAACCGATGAGTTCGCTTAATTGTGAGGCTGTAAGCTCCTGGGTTTTGAGATCTTCGAAAATGCTTTTAACAATTTGTAATGTGTGAAAATCTATCCCTTTTACAAACGTTTCTTCAACTATTATTTTATTGCTAGATTCCCTATAAAATAATGAATCAAGATCCTTTTGAGTGACATTTTTGCTATTTTGAAATAAATGATGTTCCTGTAAATATTTCTGAAAGGCTCTTTGAAGTCGAAGCTCTTCAAAGGGTTTTATTAAGTAATCTGAGATTCCTAAGTCTACTATATCCTTTATTAAACTTATTTCCGTCGCTGCTGAGATTACGATAATTTTTATAGATGGATAAAGATGGCGTATATGGCTTACTAATGAGCTCCCTTCAACATCTGGAATATACAAATCGGTTAATACAATTTCTGGTAAAATAGAGGTCGTCTTTAGCTTTTCAATCGTTTCTTTTCCTGTACGTAAATTTTCAGTAACGATAAATCCGTTTATATTATGAACATAATCTGCGTGAATTTTTGCTACTCTAAAGTCATCTTCAATAATCCATACACTTTTTGATATTGTCATTCTCCACGTCTCCTTTAGGAACTATTATTAAAAAACATGCTCCTGATAAATCACCTGAATCCAATAAAATATCTCCATTTATCTCCTGAAGGGCTTTTTTGCTTATAGCTAGTCCATGTCCGCGATCTAACCCTTCTTTAGTGGATACACCTTTTGTAAAAATTTTATCGTAAATAGTATTATCAATACCCGGGCCATTATCTTGAATCTCAAATAAGTAATGGTTTTTATAATTGTTGATAGATAGTTGAATTACTTTATTTGAGGATTCCCAGCTTTTTAAAGTTTCAATAGCATTCTGAAGTACATTACCAAGAGCTGTTAAAATAGCGTTTTCTTGCTGTTTGGATAATTCGATTGAGGAAGAAATGTCATTTAGCTCGAGTTTGATGCCTAGTTCTGCGGCTTCTGCAATTTTCCCCTGTATTAATGCAAGTAGAAGAGGGGTTGTTACATTACTATTTAAAAAAGCCTGATTTTTAAGTTGTATGTTTCGTTCTTCTTTAATAAATTCAATCGCTTCGTTGTAATGCTTATGAACAAGCAAACCTAAAATGATATGGAGCTTATTAGCAAATTCATGAGTATATGCTCGTTGAACATTTGCATATTGCTTCATCTGTTTTAATTCATCAATGATTTTTTGAATATCTACTTTTTTTCTAAAGGTGTATAATGAACCAATTTTCCTTTTCTTTTCAACTAAAGGCGTTTTATTTAAAATGATAATATGCTCATCAAGTGGTAGCTCTAAATTATAAATGTTTTTCTCTGCAACAATTTTAGGCGTAAAAATATGTTCAATCTTTGCACCCATCCAATCTGATAGAGACTTATTATGAGCGGAATCTAACATTTCGTAAGCACTTCTATTAATAGTCGTAATTTGATTAAACTGATCGACAGCTATTATACCCTCGGCTGTTGTTTCTAAAATGACCTTGTTTTGTTGATATAATTTAGCGATTTGAATAGGTTCCATATTAAACAATAATTTTTTAATATAAATGGAAATAGCTATTGCACCTAATATGCCTATTAAAAGAATAATTAACGTGTATTTAATCCATTTGTGCATATAGCTTTCGATGATCGTGTCGATATTTTCTGTTAAAAAACCGACAGATACAACACCAATAATTTTATTGTCTATTATGATGGGAGCTTTACCACGAATAGATTCGCCTAATGACCCCATGGTTTTAGAAATATAAGCTTGTCTATCTAGCAATGCGGCATCATTGTCTCCACCAACCATTTTCTCTCCAATTTTATCTTTTATAGGATGTGAATAACGAATTCCTTGAGAATTTCCAACGACAATAAATGCTGCGTCAGTTTCTTTTCTTAAAGGCTCGACAATTGGTTGAATAATTTCACTTGGATTTTCTTTATCAAATGCTGCTGTGATTTCTTCCATAGATGCGAGAGTTTTAGCAATATTTAATGCTTCCGCTCCCATCTGTTTTTCTGTCGTATCCCGGATATGCTCTTGCAATAGATACATGAACATTCCACATATTAAAAGGATTAGGATACTTATTAAAAAAATCATTCTAACTGTAAGAGATCGGAACCAATTTCTCATATTTCACCTCTATGTAGTTTGATACTCGTAACTGCTACCTTTACGGAAAAATAAAAATATCTCAAAAATAGCGCATTTGTCTGATGATTAGTCTATCATAAATAGCCAATAAATAGAGGAGGACCCTCAAGCTTGATCTACTGTAGGATAGTGGGAAAACAAGATGATTTGGGCTCATCAGCAAAAGATGTGGATGACATTTGTTAAAACGTATCTGTGTAAATAAGTTGATTGGAGTGAAAGTAATGTCGAATGAACTTAAAAATGTATTACCACCAATTATTGATTTATCAACGAAGGTGTTAATCGTTGGCTCAATGCCAGGAAAGCAATCATTAGAGAAGCAACAATATTATGGAAACCCACGTAATCACTTTTGGCCGATTATTGGGGGAATAATAGGGATGGATGTACCTCAGGAGTATGGACAAAGATTAAAATGGCTAAAGGATCATCATATTGGTCTCTGGGATACAATAGAATCGTGTGAGCGTAAAGGGAGCTTAGATGCGGCCATTCGTAATGAAAAACCGAATGATTTTAAAACCCTTTTCGAGCACTATCCTAATGTTGAGTTAGTGCTCTTTAATGGCGCAAAATCATTCGAAGTTTTTAAAAAGCATATTGGCCTGGAAGTTTTAGATGGTCGAGCATATCAAAAAATGCCTTCGACTAGTCCAATACCAGGTAAAAATATTAAATCCTTTGAAGAAAAGCTGGAGGATTGGCGAGTGATGGATTCTTATTTGGCTAGATAATGACATGACAAAAAATCCCCGCTGATTAGTTATTTGACGGAGAGGTTTATAATAGGGCATTACGGCCAAAGTTAGTAAGATTCTGCGGCGCAATAATAGAATTTAAAATGAAGGTACGACTTTTTTGGAAAACATACCTTGTAAATACGAATACGGTTTAGAACGACTGAATACAAAGCTAATGGGCAATTTGCTCAACGGTTATTAGCCCTTTTACATATATTGAATTATGTAAAGGGAGGGGTTTATCATGTACAATCCATATGAAGAAATTGTGCCACTGCCAGAACCCGGTTTCGAACCATCATTTGGACTTCCTGGTTTTAGACCACCACCATCGTTTGGCCCGCCTAATTTTGGTCCATCACCGCCGTTTGGCCCGCCTGGTTTCGGCCCGCCGCCATCATTTGGACCACCTAGTTTTGGCCCGCCACCAGCAGGTCAAATGCCTCTTGGTCCACCGCCTAGCTTTGTGCCATCACTGCCACCTTTTGGAATAGGTACAAGTGGTATTCAAGCTTGCTTATTTAGAAATACGTATATATGGATGTTTAATGGAGCAGGCTTTTGGTTCTTCCTAACTGCTGTAGGAAGAGAGTTTATTGCAGGGTTCCGTTGGAGTAACAGAAGTGGTTGGCGCTTCCAAACTATTGCAAGAAGAAATATTCGCTCGTATGAATGTTCGAGATGGTAATTAGGCGTATTAACTAGCAATATATATGAAATAAAGATGTCATTAATAGGGGAATTTTTATATGCTATTCAGAAAGCGAGTAGCTTAAAACGTAAATCACCTAAAATGTCTGCATTGACCATTTTATTTTTCAACAATAATAAACCTCCTAAAGCATGTGTTTTTCTGCTTAGGAGGTTTATTCGTAATTCTGTTTACATTTTCTCTACGTCATCCACAAGCTGCGTATACGCTGCAAACCTATTGTGCCATTCTTCCATTGGAAATTCGTCATGTACAGTTCCGTTTAATAAATCTGAGAGCATATCTAAGCATATATGCCAACCGGCTAAATCTTTAGGTGTATGCTCAGTTAGCTCGCTAATCGATTCAAGTAATATTAATATGGAGCCGCTGCTAGTAGGGGAGAGCTCAAACCTTACTGTATCTTTGCCCCACTCAAACTCGAGTACACTTTTCTCGGTATAGTCAGTAATTGCTATTTCCTTATAAGCATTTGTTCCATCATTCATATTAAAATGGATTATGCCGTTCTTTCGAAGATCAATGATTTCTAAATTATTCATCCATTTTTGAAGCTTTTCATTCTCCGTTAATACTGCCCAAACGGCATCAACTGAATGTGACAGTGGTCGCTTAAATTTTACGATATAGTGATGTTGTTGTTGTTGAATAGTAGCAAGCATGGATACCCTCCTTGTTTATTTTATTTCATCATAAACTGTTTGAAATAGTCATGTCATGTCTTCTTCAATTTTATTCTCGTTAAGTAGTAGAATTTCAATTAATATTAGTTAAGAAAGGAGGAATTACCATGCCATATCAAGCTTTAGACAACTATATTGCAGCGACAAATTCCCATGATTTTAATAACGTAAAGGCAATTTTGCATCCACAAGCGGTGTATTGGTTTTCGGATAAAACATGCATAACACTAGAAGAAATAGGAGCTTATTTCAATAATGCATGGGATGTGATAAAGGAAGAAGTTTATTCGGCCGCCGATGTTCAGTGGCTTACGGTTGATGAACAATCAGCTACCTGTATTTATACATACCATTATGAAGGCTATCATAACGGGAAATTTGTATCAGGTAGCGGTAGAGCAACGAATATTTTTACGGTCTTAAACAATGAATGGAAGTTAATTCATGAACATTTAAGCAGTTAAATTATTTTTATTGCTACTTGAATAAGTAGTAATGAAATGATGATTATTAAGAGGATTTTAGCTATTTTTATCGGAATTTTCGGTAGAATGAAAAGTCCGAGCTGAGAGCCGATAATGGAGCCTATTGCCATCGCCATTGCATAATGCCATTGAATAAAGCCTCTTTGGTAAAAAACGATAAATGCCCCTGTGCAGCTCCCGAAAATAAGGACGCGTGTGAGCTGTACAGCCTTTATGTAGGAGTAATGGTTGCGTAAAAAGTGCAGTATGCTGAAGGTTGAAGAGCCAGGTCCAAAGCCGCCATCATAAACCGCTATTAAAAATGGCTGCCATAGTTTATTGCTGTGCTTAGTGTCATTTTCTTCTGAGATAACAGTCCATTTTTTATTTTTCAGCGTTATAAATAAGGCGAAGATAAGGAGTATACATGCAATAATATTCATTGTTTTTTCTGAGATGGATACGGTTAGGAGTGCTCCACAAACGCCTCCAGCAATGGCTACAGCAACATATTTCATAATAGATACTAGACGAAGCTCTTTATGATAAAGAAGATAAAAGATGCTCGACAACGCTGCAACGCCCGATGAAAATTTATTCGTAGCAATGCCTGTTTGAATAGGTATACCAACAAGCATCATAGCAGGGATCGTAATTAGCCCAGCCCCCCCAGCAAGTGTACCGATAAAAGCAGCAATAATTCCAATACCGACGAGCGTCAGTGAAAGCTTTGTATAAAAAAGACTCATTACAATGGCAAACATCACAATCAAAATAAAAGTTTTTTTCATAAGCGTCTCCTTTAGCGTTATTAGTTAAAGGGTACTGATAAATAATTTATAAATCTAATATATTATTTTTTATTTTATATAAATGTAATTTATACAAAATAATACTTCTTCTTGAAATACAGTCCCCTTAAAGCGCCGATTTCTTCTCATTGGCCCTGCTTAGCCCTATGAAATTGAGTTATAAATAGTTTGGGTCAATCGCTGATGCAGGTCATGATATTTTCGTGAAGCATCTAAGGGTATTGCCCCCCAAATATGAACATGGGTTGAGAATCATAATAATTATGAATTCAGAGGTGAAAGAAACTGGTAAAAACAGAACAAGAGCTAAAAAGCTTAATTACCGCAGATAACTGGATGATGAACATTTTAAAAACTGTAGAAAAGTTACAATTACCTGATTCATGGGTATGTGCAGGATTTATTCGATCAAAGGTGTGGGATTATTTGCATGAAAAAGAAGATAGAACACCATTAGCCGATATTGATGTGATATATTTTGATAAAGTAAATCTTTCCGAGAACTATGAAAAGCAGCATGAACAAGAATTGACGAAGTATTTACCGAATGAGCCTTGGTCAGTGAAAAATCAAGCAAGGATGCATGTAGTAAATAATAGAACACCTTATCAGTCATCTATAGATGGCATGGCACATTTTCCAGAAACCCCGACAGCTATTGGTGTGAGACTTACGAATGGAATACTTGAGATAGCTGCACCACACGGTATCAAACACTTAGTTTCTGGAACTGTCGCTCCTACACAATATTTTCAAAAAGACTCTCCGATGCATGACGTTTATAAAAGCAGAATTCATAACAAACAGTGGAAATCAATTTGGCCGAAACTACAGATTTTCTACTAAAATGAAGCGAAGGAGCTAAGGGAATTTGTATCACGATAAACATCAAATAATCTCGCATTATGAAAAAGCTATCGTGTTTGTCGAAAGTTTAGCAAGCATAACAGAAGAACAATGGCGCACGTCTATAGCTCCTGGAAAATGGACGGTGGCAGAGGTAATTGGACATCTTACTCCATGGGATGAGTTCGTGGTAAAACAACGTCTACCGTTTCTTTTTACAGGAGAAAGCTTACCAAAAGGACCGACTGTAGAAGAGCTGAATACTAGTGCAGCAAAAGATAGTCGTGCACAAAGTAAAGAAGAAACGATAGCCAATTTTATTAAACAGAGACAGCAGCTAATTGACGCGCTTTATCGAATAGTTGATGAGCAATGGCGACAGCCTTTTACAATAGGTGATTCAGAATTAACACTTTCCAGTTATTTTGCAAGTTTAGTAGATCATGATTTGCATCATTTTTCACAAGTTCGAAAGTTCTTAAGAATGTAGAGGGTATAAAGTGGATATCAAATATTTAATCGATTATTATGCACATGCATCTGTAAGTTTTACGGATGTTTTTACAAATAAAATGGAGTCGGGCCAAATCGATATTGGTCGAACAACAGCCCCTGGGAAGTGTGGATTGGTTGTGCCACTTGCAGGTAGCGCTATATTTAGCTTTAACGGTGTCCCTTATGCAATGGAGCCGGGAATGGTCGTACATGCAGGACCACAAATGCCAATCGAAATTAAAGCTTCAGATGATAAAGGATGGGAGTATGCGGTTGTTCATTACCATATCCCCTCAGAAGAAATTCCGCAATATCCATTATCAGCTCAGCACTTTTTAATTAATACAGGCTGTCATACAAAAATTATTGACTATGTACAGCAGTTAATAGAAAGCAAAGCAATGCCAGATAATATGTCAATATTCAAAGCAAAAACTCTATTTATGAATCTTTTGGAAGCCATTCTTATATCGGCAAAAGTGAAGATACTCGATACGGCAAGTGACCAGATGGAGCAAGCTTTACAGTATATACATGAGAATTATGCTACTCAACTTTCTGTTTCGAAAATTGCTGAAGAATTTGGCGTGGAGCGTCGTAGATTTGCTTATCTGTTTGAACAGCACACAGGGATGACGCCTAGCGTCTATTTAACGGAATATCGTATCCGACGGTCGAAGGAATTACTGAAATATGACGATTCTCCAGTAGCAGAGATAGCAGAATGTGTAGGTTATGTAGATTGCTTTTATTTCAGTCGAGTATTTAAAAAATGTACTGGAATGTCCCCGACATCATATCGAAAAACAATGCTGGGGGAAGCTAAATACGTCTAAAAAGTTGTTTCTTAAACAAGAAGCGGCTTTTTTTTGTGGTCGCAAATCGGCAAATGTCCATGTACTTCGCGAATTCGTCCATTCACAACTAGTTTTCTCTTTGTTAGGATAGTATCCGTAAATGATAATGAATATCAATTAAAACGATCAATACTATTGACTTATAAATGAAAATGATTATCATTATCAATATAATTATGTTCGTTAGGAGAGAAAATCTATGAATAAATATTTTAAAATGTGTGCACCTGCTCTATTAGCTCTATCCTTGGCTGCGTGTGGGACGGATAAAGCAGAGGAATCTACATCTACAAATAATGCAGCACAAACTAGTGCATCAGAAACACAAGATCAAGCGAAAACACAAACGATTACATACTTAGGTGAAAAATACGAAATTGCCGCAGATGTCAAAAACATAGTAGCTGCAAGCTTAGAGTCTATGGAAGATGCGGCAATGCTCGGTATCAAGCCTGTTGGCGTGCTTGATATCGCTGGGAAAATTCCAGCATATCTTGCTTCTGATTTAGAAGGTGCTGAGCTTGTTGGAGATAAAATGACACCGAATACAGAAGCCATTCTTAAACTTGATCCAGATGTTATTTTAGGTTCTACAAAATATCCTAAGGAAATGGCTGAAAAGCTCAATAAAATTCAAACGATGATTCCATATTCACATGTCTCTACAAATTGGAAAGAGAACTTAACATTACTTGCACAGCTTACAGGTAAAGAAGACGAGGCTAAAAAAATTATTGCTGATTATGAAGCGAAGGTTGCTGATTCTCAAGTGAAATCTAAAGAGCAATTAGCGGACAAGCAAGTACTAGTTATTCGAGTACGTGGTGGCATCATGTATATCTATCCTGCGGGCGTTTATTTAAACCCTGTGCTATATGAAGATTTAGGGGCTCCAATACCAGAGGTTTTAAAAACTGCAAAGGCACAGGCTGAACTATCTCTTGAAACATTAGCAGAGGTTAATCCAGATGCTATTTTCCTTCAATTTGAGGAATCAGAAAATGCTGACGCACCAAAAGCATTAGAAGAGTTACAAAAGAATCCAATCTTTGCAAGCTTAAAGGCATCACAAAATAATCAAGTATTCGTAAATGCCATTGAACCTTTAGCGCAAGGTGGTACTGCATGGTCTAAGGTGAAATTCTTAGATATCGCAGCTGAAAAATTACTTAAATAGTATAAAGAGGCTGGTAGTAGATTTGGTGGCATCACCAGGCTATTACCAGCCTTTTATAAGATAGAATTCAACTTCTTTTAGCGGATGTCCAAACATCCGCTGTAAAGAGGAACTCAGGCTAAAACTTCACATCCTGTGAAAATGCCTGAGTGACCAACATCGTGTTGGGCCAAAGCCTCCGGACGCATTGTTTATCTGTAGCGACAGCTACAATTATGCCGAGGAATAATTGATATAGAAAAAGGTGTGGAAGTTGAAAAAAACAAACATTGTGGCATTTTCAATATTAGCAGCTGCTCCAATCCTAATTGCAATTGTGGCATTAGTATCCGTTATGTACGGCACAAAAGACATTAGTGCAATTACGGTGTGGCAGGCGATTACTGCATTTGATCCATCGAATGTTGACCACCAAATTATACGAACAGGACGTATTCCTAGAATTGTCGCGGTATTACTAGTTGGGTCATTTTTAGCGGTGGCTGGGGCAGTAATGCAAGGTATTACACGAAATTATTTAGCATCCCCTTCACTAATGGGAGTGAATGATGGTTCTGCATTTATGATTACGTTAGCAATAGTATTTTTCCCAGGGCTTCCTAATTACCAAATGATATTACTTTCAATGTTCGGTTCAGCATTAGGAGCAGGGATTGTATTTGGTTTTGGCTCTTTAATTCGAAATGGTTTATCACCAGTAAGACTCGCTATTATTGGAACGGTCATTGGTACGTTTTTGAGCAGTATTGCTACAGCCATTGCGATGTATTTCCAAGTATCACAAACGGTAAGTGTTTGGTATAACACAAAGGTACATATGGTGGATATGGATATGCTCATGCTAGCTATTCCATTTGGGCTAGTCGGTTTAGTTTTTGCATTAGTATCAGCTAAGGCCATTACGATAACTTCATTAGGAGAAGATATAGCTATTGGGCTTGGGCAAAAAACAAAAGCCGTGAAAATTATTAGTATGCTAGCCGTTGTCTGTTTAACAGGTACGGCTGTTGCACTTGTAGGAAAGATTGCCTTTGTAGGATTAGTCATTCCTCATATTACACGTTTCCTTGTTGGAGTGGATTACCGTTTTATCATTCCGTGTGCAGCTGCAGTAGGAGCATTTTTCTTAGCGCTTTGTGATGTACTCAGTCGCTTTGTTAATTATCCATTCGAAACGCCAATCGGTGTATTAACGGCATTTGTTGGTGTCCCGTTCTTCTTATATTTAGTACGTAAACACGGAGGTGAAAAACGTGCGTAAAAAAACCTCGAGTGTATTCGTTATGACTGTTTCGATACTCATGTTATTTATTTTTGGTGCCAGCTATCTCCATCTTACAAACGGTGTCTTTGATATGACGGTGATGGATATCTTAAAAACATTACTACGCATTGAACCAAATCCAAAATTTGATCTTGTCATTTTTGAATTTCGTTTACCACGAATTGTCATTGCAGCATTAGTAGGTGTTGGTTTAGGGATGGCAGGGGTTGTGCTACAAGGTATTACGCGTAATGGCCTAGCAGACCCTGGGATTTTAGGGATCAATGCTGGTGCTGGTGCAGCGGTAGTTATCTTTATGTTTTTCTTTCAATTACATCTTACATCTGCAGATATGAGTAGCTGGCTGTCCATTTTGATGATGCCGATCTTTGGATTCGTTGGTGGTGCGATGGCTGCTGTGTTAATTTACACGTTTGCCTTGAAAAACGGTCATTTAGATATGCAACGGCTAATTTTAACAGGGATTGCGATTAATAGTGGATTCGGGGCATTGTCACTGTTTTTATCATTGAAAATGAATGCTCAAGATTATGAAGCTGCTGCAGTTTGGATGGCTGGTTCTATTTATAATGCAAACTGGATTTTTGTTGTGACTATGCTACCTTGGCTTATTTTAATAGGCTTTTATGTTTATCGGAAATCCTATTTGCTCGATTATTTTCAATTAGAAGAGGACAGTATTACTAGCTTAGGAATAGCGGTAGAAAAAGAGAAGATGAAGCTGTTATTGGCAAGCGTCGGCTTAGTCAGTGCCTGCGTATCGGTGTCAGGTAGTATCGGTTTTATTGGATTAATGGCACCACATATTGCTAAACAGCTTGTTGGGATCCAACATCGTTATGTCATGCCAGTAAGTGCATTAATAGGTGCGGCATTGCTTATTTTTGCTGACTTTATAGGGAAAACCGTGTTTGCGCCGTCTGAGCTGGCAGTTGGTATTGTTGTTTCGATTATCGGGATTCCATATTTCTTATATTTACTAGTGAAATCGAAGGCATAGGGGGAAATAGTATGCAAACAGCATTTAGAATGGAAAATTTGGCTTCTGGCTATGAGCAGGTTCGTGTGTTTGAAGGCTTAAATTTAACAATAGAAGAAGGAAAGGTTACGACTATTATTGGCCCAAATGGATGTGGAAAATCAACATTATTAAAAACAATTGGTCGTATATTAAAGAAGCAGCAAGGAACGGTCTATTTACAGGACCAAAATATGCAAAATTTATCGACGAAGGATATTGCGAAAAAGCTAGCAATCTTGTCCCAGACGCCTATTGCCCCAGGTCAGTTAAAGGTTGAGGAGCTTATTGCTTACGGTCGTTATCCACATCGTAACAATGTTAATCGCCTAACAAACAAGGATGAGGAAATGATTGAATGGGCTTTAAATGTGACAAATACGATGGAGTATCGAAATCGAGAGCTTGCTCAGCTTTCTGGAGGACAACGCCAACGTGTATGGCTTGCAATGGCCTTAGCCCAAGAAACGAATATTTTGTTATTAGATGAACCGACAACTTATTTAGATATGGCGCATCAGTTAGAAGTGCTAGAAATTGTGAAGAACTTAAACGAACAGCATCGTTGTACGATTGTGATGGTATTGCACGATATTAACCATGCGGCACGATATTCCGATCATTTAATCGCAATGCGGCAGGGAGCTGTAATGAAAACTGGCACGCCTGAGGAAATTTTATGTGCAGATGTTATGCGGAACGTATTCAATATTAATGCACGTATTATGCAAGATCCAGTTACGAAAACACCAGTATGTTATGGCTACGATGTTATGAAGGAGACCGATAAATGATGGAGGAAAAAATCGAGAAAGTACTTGATTATGAGACGCAGCAAATTGTATCGAAATTTACGGATTATACTTATACAATAAATATCTATGTACCGAATGGAGAAGTACCGCAAGGAGGTTTTCCTGTTTTATACGTATTAGATGGATCGTCCTATTTCCATCTTGTAAAGGAAGCGGTCCGCCTACAAAGTCGTAATGCACCTAAAACGGGTGTTTTGCCAACTATTGTTGTAGGGATTGGACATGGTACGGATATGCATGAACGGAGATTTTATGATTTTACAGGACAAGCCGAAACGTATACGTATCCTGCAAGATTTAAAGGTAATGGCTATGAGAAACATGGAGGAGCAGCGAACTTTAGTAGATTTTTAGAGGAGGAATTAAAGCCATGCATTCAGGCTGAATTCCCAGTAAATATGCAGCATGAAGCACTGTTTGGGCATTCATTAGCGGGTTACTATGTACTTTGGCAATTATTCCATCATCAAGCAAGCTTCCAACGTTATATAGCGATTAGCCCTTCTATTTGGTGGAATGAGCATGAACTATTCAATTTTGCCTCAACATTTATAAAAGAGCGTCCATTTGCTTATGAAAAATTATTCATTGGCGTGGGGGAACTTGAAACCTTTATGGTGGATGATGCACAACAAATCGCGAGTGAATTACAGAAAATCATGGATATCTCCTTCTATGAAGCGTTGGAGGAAAATCATGCTTCCATCGTCCCAACTGTTATGAGTAGAGCAATACGTTTTATGAACAAAAAATAAATAGTAATGACCGCATTATTTTATGGTAATGCGGTTTGTTTTTGTTTAAAATTTTATTATTCATTGGGATATATTGTTACAAAAGAAACCAAGGAGGAAAATCGTAACGGTTTTTCCCTTTCTGTAGTGACAATGGAAAAGTAGCTTACTGATTAAGGGGGGGCTAGCCTTGAAGAAGATGCTTGGCTGTTTACATGCACATTATTCAAATATCGAGTATATAGAACAGGCATTTCAAAACATTGAGAAAGTAGAACTAGTACATTTTGTGGATCCAGGTCTTATACAGCAAGTATCAAAAGGGACTGAAGGGTTAGCTTTTAAGGTGAAAGAGCAACTTGAATGGATGGAAAGCTGTAACATGGATGCTATTTTAATAACGTGCACGAATTATATTGCATTGTTAGAGAAAGAACAGCTTGAGCTTTCTATTCCCATTATGAAAATAGATGAGCCCTTCTTTGAAACAGTATGTGAAGAAAAACAGCCTCAAACGATTCTTTTTACAAACTCTGAAACCGTTAAAGGTACGATGAACAGACTACAACAATACGCTTTACTACATGATAAAACCATTACTACTAAAATCATAATTATCGACAATACGTTTGAACTGATTATTCAGGGGAAAAAGGATATATATAATAAAATTATTATACAAACCCTTCATGATGTAGCAGGCGAACAGCAATATATTTCAGTTGCACAGCTTTCAATGGTTGAGGCAGCACGGCAATTCGAAAAAGAGACGGCTTTAACGATCACTCATCCACTAAAGTCGTTAGTTAAATTTGTGATGAGATCTATAGAATAAAAGAATGTATAAAATTATCTGAATACTCTGTAACGATTTGCGCGATACATTTGTTTAATGAAATAACTATGACTTGTAGGGAGTGTAGTAATGAGGCGATGGATACTTATCGTAACAGTGTTGTTAATGTTGGTAGGCTGTACAAAGCATGAGCAAGCGGTTACCCTGCCAAAAGATTTACCTGACTTTGTGCAAGAAAGTGACTTCAAATTAATTGGTTGGGACAAAAAGGCTGTAGAGTTTGGAGAGAGAGGTATTATTGGTAATGAGGATAAATCAGGTGTTATCGGGGCCAATATGCCGAGTTTAAACACTCAAAAATGGATGTGGCATCTTTGGGGAATCGCAGAAGATCGTGATACCAAGTTAACAATTGTCGGCTATCATAAAGATTCAAAAACAGTGCACCCTATTTTAGTAGATGGCTGGACTATAGGGCTTGGTGGTCCAGTTAATGGTGCAGATGCCCATACACCATCAAGTGTAAAAATCCCAAAACCGGGGGAATGGGCGATTTTACTGTATGTAAATGAAAGTTATTTTGATACGTTGATTTACGATATACATGAATAGAGAGTGAATATTTCACATAATGACCCTCGTTTTGTAAGCTGAAATTCTTATAAAATGAGGGTTTTGCTTAGAACAATTAAGGCGAATAGCGACAAAATTATAAAATTGGTAAAATAAAAAGTAAGAAAATAGAAATGGAGGATAGTTATTATGACCGATTTACGATATCCAATTGGACAATTTCAATTTCCGGAAGTAGTTACAGCACAGCAGGTACAGGAATGGGTGGGAGATATTCGTCTATTACCGAAACAACTAGCAGAGGCACTTAGTGGAGCCAGTGAGCAAGCATTAACGAAATCCTACCGAGAAAATGCTTGGACTGTTACGCAGCTTGTCCACCATATTGCAGATAGTCATATGAATAGCTACATCCGTTTTAAACTAGCTTTGACGGAGGATATTCCGACGATTAAACCTTATAACGAAGTGGAATGGGCACAGCTTCCGGATTCGAAAATGCCCGCCTCAACATCTTATAAAATGATTGAGAGCTTACATGAACGCTGGGTTTATTTGCTAACAAACTTAACAGCAGAGCAATTACAACGAGCATTTAATCATCCTGATTCAGGATTAATGACACTTGAAAAAGCTGTAGCCTTATATGCTTGGCATGGGAAACATCATCTTGCTCATATTCAGATAGCTTTAGCTAAATAAAGAATTTTTCCAGAGTGAAAATAGGCGATTTCCAGATCTTGAAGAAAATCGCCTACTTTTGAAATTGTTTTCAAGTCAATATTGTATGTTAAAAGGATAATGATACTGTTTAGGAGCTTTATCTAACTTACGAACATAATTTTTTATACAATATTAATTCCTGCACTTGCGTTACCAGTCACAGTAGCAACAATCCCTGAGGAAGTAATGGAGAACACCATTAATAAGCGATCACCAGCAGCTACTGGCACTGGTGCAACGTTTGCAGTACCAAATGTAATAGTACCTACTGCTATAGTTGATAGAGCTGGTGCTAAATCAACAAATGCTGTTGTAGGGCTGAAAACATTACTTCCCGCAACCGCGCGGTAAATTTGTGCTCTGACTGTTGCTGTTCCTGTAAGGGTTACAGCAACTGTTGCAGACAATGATGCAGAAATAGATGTAATAGTACCAGCACGTGGAACTGAAAAGGCTTCTGTTCCTGTAGCGGCAGTTAAATCTATATTTGTACCAGTAAGAGTTACCCCTGGAATAGACGTACCGAATCCTACAAGACTAACTGTACCGATAGCGCCACCAAGAACTGATGTTAAAACAACAGGAACTATTCCTGATGCGAATGGGATGATGGAGCCTGTTGCTGGTGGAGTCGTAATACATGCAGCTTCAATAGCTTCAAAAGGACCAAGTGCAGTACACTGATTATTTTGATTTGCGCAGCCGCCGCAAGCTGAATTCATACAATTCATACACATTTTTACACCCCCTTTCTTCATTATTCTATTCAGCTAAGATTATAGGGTTAGGGCAAATATCCGTATTGTAGTTTTTATATGTGGAAATTATGGAGGCCTTTTTTAGAGGTTATTGTCAATGACAAGTATTCTATAATGAAATTGACCTTCTGCTTATTTGGTTAATTAAACAAAAAAGTCCAATATGTATTTTCATACGCATTGGACAAATTTATCGTATAAATCTAGATTGATCCTAAGCTGTGTAAACATCAACTTTAAACTAACTCCATTTTCGAAAGAAATTGAAAAACAAAGAACCCTTCTCTTTTTTCTGGTTTTCTTCAGGTGATTCGTTTACCTCTTCAATTTGTGTATGGGTTTCATATACTTCCCCTAATGTAGGTTCAACAATTTCACATACATCACCTTTTAAAATAGGTGATTTATTTGCGTCCACTTGCTCGTTAACCACTTTATCTGTTCCTAGAATGACAGGCTCATTAACCATTTCAGTCGCTTCCGGAATAACAGGCTCAATAACGTTTTCGTCTACTTCCGGAATGACAGGCTCAATAACGCTTTCGGCTACTTCCGGAATAACAGGCTCAATAACGCATTCGGCTACTTCCGGAATAACAGGCTCAATAACGTTTTTGGCTACTTCCGGAATAACAGGCTCAATAACGTTTTTGGCTACTTCCGGAATAACAGGCTCAATAACGTTTTCGGCTACTTCTGGAGCGACAGGCTCAATAACGTTTTCGGTTACTTCTGGAACGACAGGCTCAATAACAGTTTCGGCAACCTCTGGAACGACAGGCTCAATAACAGTTTCAAGTACCTCAAGATTGCTTGGCTCATTCGTTATGGCAGCGTTCATTTCAGCTACAGTGACTGCAGTATTTTTTTTTCTGTAATTCTCGGGAGTTGAGGCATCGTCAGGCGCTAAGGCAGGTCCATTGATACTAATTGGGATTTCCTGTATGTTCGTAGCGTGCTTAAAATGGAAGGTCGATTCAGTGTTCGTATTTCTATATAAGCCATTATATATTTGGCTTGGATGAGTATTTATTGATTGAAAGTATTGTTGATTAAAATGGCGTTCCTCGGGTACATCTTTTTGATTTCCGTTGCGAGTAGAAGGTGTACCATTGTTTCCATCTAATTGCGTATTTGTTGCTTTACCTGCCAGATTTTGTAGCATTTTATAAGAGGGCTGTTTAGATGTATTCGCCGACGGGTTTGTTGTCTGTGTAATGATCGAATCCCTCTGAGCACCGTTAGCAAAGAAATTAGATATTTTTTCAGTTTTAGGTGGAGTGGTTGTAGCTTCGGTATTTTCAATCGTAAGTAATTTGTTTAAAACCTTTAGTATATCTCGGTTCATTTCTTCAATTGTTTGATTCAAAGACTCAATTTGTGCTGATAGAAGTTTTATCTGCTCCTCATAGCCTCTGATTTGGGAATTTTTTTGCTTATCATCTATTGTTTCGTTTAGCTCTTCTAACAGTGCCATTTGCGTTTTAATTTCATCAAAATCCATTTTCATAAATAGGTAATCTTCAATTGAATTTCCCATTTTTAATGAAGTTAATGTATCCTTGTAGGCTTCTAATTTTTGCTTCAATTGTTCAATGCCTTGAGTGGAGTACAATTTTGAATCTTCCATTGCATTTCACCCCTTTCAGTCCATTTATATTTTATTAAAAATGTTTACTTTCTGTTACAAATATACCGGTCCTTTCAAATATTTTAGTTTCTTCTTAAGAAAGGGCGGTATAAGCAAAAACGATACATACTGATACTTTAGTATTTTAACTTGCAATTATTTTTCGTAACGAAAGTAAAGCACCTGTTACAGAAGATGCCTTCCTTTATAGGTGATACATTGCTGATTTAAGTTACTTTTCGGCAGGTTCAAACACCTGCTAAAAATAGAGGAACTCAGCCACGTCCTGTGGCAATTTATCTGTGCGACAGCGGCAATTTTGCTGAAGCATAATTGATTCATAAAAATCAGAACGAATTACTTTTTAGCCCATGCACTTTTAGTTAGAAAACATAAGATACAAACGAAAGGTAAAAAAAATTATGGAGGTGTCAAAAGGATGCTAGAGAATATGCCATCCCAGGCGCAAGAACTTATTTGTATAAACGTCGATAAGGTATTTGACTGGATTGTAAAGGAAATGTCGTTTGATTTTTCCCCTACTGGACCAATTACTTTTCCAGGAGTAACGCCAACGACTGATTTAACAGGTGCGGTAGTTACATGTAAGGTAGTTCCATCAACAACAAACCCTATTGTTATCTTGAACCGTGAGAATCGCCAATTCTCAATTGATGGTGCAACTGTATGTCTTCAAAATTTAACTATTCAAAAGAACTTTATTCTTACGATAGTTGTTTGTCTACCGAACGGCACTATGTTCACAAGCAATACTATTCCTCTTTCTCGTTGCGAACAAGTTACATTATGTGCGCCAACAGGGACAGATGTAGAAATTCTATTCACGGATTTAGATTGTTTCGTGTGTACAACTGGAACATTAACAGCTGGAGCAGGGACAATTACGTTTTCTGCATTAACGATTACTGTATCTGTTTGCCAAAGTATTCAATCTACATTCCCAGTAACTGTGGAATTCTTAGCGACTTTCTGCGAACCAAGAGCAGAATTACCGTTCGCATGTCCGGGTGTAGTACGCCCGCAGCAGTGCCCAGCTATCTTCCCAACAGTTGGTTAATGGTACTAACACATAGAAGAAAATCATATTATAAAGAGAGGTTAATCCTCTCTTTTTTTTATGAAAGATTTCAGACAGTAGCTAGCGCTTAAAGTAGGTTGGTTAATTAAATACTATTGGCAAGGGGGTACTAATTATGACTACTCGTATCGATCATGTGGAAGAAAAGATAAATGAACTAAAAAAACAAACAGATTTTTATGTTCATGAAATTAAAAAAACGGTTGAGAAGCTTATTATTCCGGATAGTGTCAGCATCATTAGTTATTTCACGTCCTCGTTCAATATTTCTTATAATCCTGATGAGGAAAGCTTATGTTTGGGCTCCTATCATATTCGCAATATAGGGAATCAGCCTATAACGAATCCGTATCTATGTATAAAACTGCCTGAAGACTCTCCATTCTCTTTCTCAGGAAGGTATGTCTATGAACATTTCGCACCAAATTTAAAAGGCAACAGTAGCTGGGAACGAATCAACGATCAATCAAGCAAGGAGGAATTCTGGCTTAGACCTATAGGCAAAACAACGTTAGAGCCAAACGAAACATTATCATTTCCTAACTTTCAAATTAAGTGGGGTCATAATTTTTCTTATTCAGGAAGTATCATGGGTTTTACATATTGTGATGAGTTCAAAGATGGTGTCGTTGTCTTAAATCCTATTAATCTCAATGGAATTAGTCATACACAGGAGGATGAAAATGAGTGAGTCTGAAAATATAAATCAAAAAATAGATAATGTTGTCCATCAACTAATAAAGGAACAGCTTACGAATCTATCTAACTATAATAATACGAAAAATAACAGCTTTGCCTATCTCGAAAAAGGCACATTGAATCTACTTCTTGCCTATTTAATGTCAGGAGAAAAGAACAAAGCTGAAGAAATTGGTGATGAGGAAATAGACATTAAGATTATTAAGCAGCTTGATGACATGTTAGAGGATAGTAAGGAGCAATTTGAAGAAGTGATTAGTTTACTTAAAAAAATGTCGTGATTAGGAGGCGCGAGTGTGGATAATGATATTGTTAAAAACAATGATCCTATTCAGTTGCAGCAAATGATCATTTTTTTAAGAGCAGAATTAGCGAAATATAAAAATGAAGTTAAAAGGCTCAGAGATAGTGATTATTATTCACTAGTACTGAGATTAGAGCGGGAAAATGTTCAATTAACAAAGCAGAAAAAGGAGCTTTCGATGGAGCTTTTAAAGCAGAAGAGAGACCATGAAAAAAAACTTAAAACTTACTATGAAGATATACAAGCAAGAGAAACCCAGAAGAAAAAACAACTTTCTTCGATAGAGGGTTTATTAAAGGAATTAGAAGAGCTGCGTGCAGAAAATAAGCTAATGAAGGACACGTTAACATCCGCTAAAGATAAATTACTTTCTACAAATTCAGATGTTCATGATAAGACTATAGTCGATTGCCTTGAAAAGAAGCTAAACGTTTTTACAAAAGATATAAGCCAACAAATGAATACTATCATTGAAGCCCTTGAAAGATCCCGTTTAGAACAAGCCAGTTCAGACAATCTTAATAAGCATTTAACCAAAGAAATAGAGGAGAAAAGTAGTGAGATAGCAAAATTAACGGAAGAATTGGCGGATATCAAAAAATATAGCCTTTCCCTGAGTGGAAAAACGATAATGAATCCAGGGTTTATTACACATATAGATGCTCAAGTAAATAAGGTATTTGCTCAATCAATGGATTTTGAGAAGCAATTGAATCATAAATTACGCTTACTTGAGGATCTGGAACATAAATTGAACGAGCTTACTATCGACATCAATACTGATAAAATTGTATAAAATTTGTGTTGCAAGCTGTTTCAAAAGTACGACAGACACTTTTGAAACAGCCATTTTTATGTTACTAGTGGATTCTAGACGTAATACATATTATTTCGTTTCTCTGTGTAATGTAACTCTTTTCAAACGTGGTGAATATTTCTTAAGCTCCAGCCTTTCTGGATTAGTTCGTTTATTTTTTGTAGTGATATAGTTTTTATCACCTGTTTCTGTACAGGCTAATGTCACTTGTACACGCATAAAATAACCTCCTTTTAAATCGTAATAATTACGCTTTATACATTATTATTTATAGAGAAATATGTCAATACCGTATTTCCGTAAAGTTTTTAGCGTTGCTTTTTTTAGGACTCTATGTTTTAATTACGAAATGTAAATAGTAATAATTACGATTTAAGGAGTTGTAAAGATGACAAAGAAAATCCCCGTTACAGTGTTAAGTGGTTATTTAGGTTCTGGTAAGACAACAATGATGAATCACGTTTTACAAAATGAAAAAGATATGCGTGTTGCTGTAATCGTCAATGATATGAGTGAAATTAATATCGATGCAGAACTAATTGCAAATGGAAGCGGCATTTCACGAACAGAGGAAAAATTTGTGGAGCTATCGAATGGTTGTATTTGTTGCACGCTACGTGAGGATTTATTGCAGGAGGTGGAGCGTCTCGCGAGGCTCGGTACTATTGATTATATTTTAATTGAATCGACGGGGATTAGCGAACCAATACCTGTTGCCCAAACATTTAGCTATTTAGATGAGGAGCTTGGTATTGATTTAACAAAGTTTTGCCAGCTTGACACGATGGTGACCGTTGTAGATGCGAATCGTTTTTGGCATGATTTTCAGTCGGGTGAAAGCCTTTTAGAGCGTAAGGAGGCAGTCGGCGAGTTAGATGAAAGAGATGTTGCCGACTTACTCATTGACCAAATCGAGTTTTGTGATGTCCTTGTATTAAACAAATGTGATTTAGTATCAGATGAAGAGCTTGAAAGATTAGAACGTATTTTACGTGCATTACAACCTGAAGCCAAGCTAATTCGTACAGTAAACGGTGTAATAGAGCCCGCTGAGATTTTAAATACTGGACGCTTTGACTTTGAACGGGTATCAGAATCTGCTGGCTGGTTAAAAGAATTAGAGCTTGGTCATGAAAATCATACACCGGAAACGGAGGAGTATGGCATTTCTTCTTTCATTTATAAGCGTAGAAGACCATTTCATCCAATGCGATTTGTAGAATGGTGTGATCATATGCCAGAATCTATTGTCCGAGCAAAGGGTATTATTTGGAGTGCGAAACATCAGAATGTTGCATTATTACTATCACAGGCAGGTTCATCGGCAAAAATAGAACCAGTTTCTTATTGGGTAGCCGCTCTACCAAAGGAACAACAGCAGGATGTTTTCTTGCAAAGTCCTGAGGTAGTAGAAGATTGGGATGAGGAATTTGGAGATCGCATGACACAGCTCGTTATTATTGGTGTTGATTTAGATAAAGAGGCGATTATAAAAGAACTAGACAAGTGTTTATTAACGGAAGAAGAGTTTAATAACTCATGGGATGGTTTACAAGATCCGTTCAATTGGGAATGGCATTAATTCTTTCGGCAAGTGTTTAGATAGCGAAAGCAAAACAAAGAAGATTTCGGCTAGGATTCCGAAATCTTCTTTTGAAATACATGATTATAATTAGTCGCATCTCGCAAGGCTTTTTCCTCAAGTGGAATACGTACGGACAGCATTGTCACATTTAAAAGTGTAAAGCAAAATGCTGTAAAATATGCTTGAAACATTAAAGGTAGGAGCATAATTTCTAAGCAAACTACCGCGTAATTTGGATGACGCATAAATGTGTAAGGGCCTTTTCGTACAACTTCTGCATCCGGCAATATGAGTATTTTTGTGTTCCAAAAAGACCCCAATGAACGGATACACCAAATGCGTAATACTTGAACGGCAATAAATAATAAAAATAATAACGGAAATAAAGGAGATAAACTTTTATGATTAGTAACGACTTCAATAATTAAAAATAGGAAAAAACCAGCATGCAAAGCAACCATATATGGATAATGAGAAGAACCAACTTCGTATGCCCCTTGTGAAAGCATCCATCTTTCATTGCGTTTTGCAATGAAAACTTCTGTCAATCTTTGTAGAATGACGAGGAACAAAATAATGTAAATAATCATGCTACTCCCTCCATTTAAGTAATACAGCTTCAGCACAGAAGCCAGGGCCGAGAGCGACGAGCAAGCCAGTATCCTCTACTTGTCCTTCGTTTAACATAAATTGCTCCAATACATATAGCACCGTAGGAGATGACATATTTCCGTGAAATTTCAATATTTCCCGAGAAATATCGGTTTTTTTGGAAGCTAGATATAGAGTATCTTCATAAGCTTTTAACACTTTTTTACCGCCGGGATGTGCGATGAAATGGGTAAGCTGTTCATTGTATAGTTCATGTTCCAATAAAAATTGTTCAATAAATGGACCAAGCCAATTGGTAATGATGGCAGGAATACTTTTCTGAAAAACGACATGTAGACCATTGTTTTTAATATTCCAACCCATAACATTTTCTGAATCTGGCATCCATTTAGAGCCAGTCCCGATAATAGCAGGTATTGGCTTTTTTACTGCGATATTCACGTTATCTCCACAGACGAGTATACATGCGGCCCCATCTGCAAAAAGAGACGCACCGATTAAATTGCTTTTTGAAAAATCATTTGGCTGAAAGGTTAGACTACAAAGCTCGACACAAACGACAAGAACTTTTGCTTCTGGATGGGCACGACAAAAATCATAGGCTCTACTAACACCCGCCGCACCACCAGCACAGCCAAGTCCCCAAAGTGGAATACGTTTAAGTCTGTCTGAAAAAGGAAGTTTATTCATAACGCGTGCATCAATACTTGGTGTGGAAATACCCGTACTACTTACAAAAATAATAGCATCAATGTCTTTAGGAGAAACCGGTGATTGTAAAAACGCTTCATTTTGTAAACAGGCTTGAATAACATCAACGCTATATTGTGTAGCTAGTTCAATATATAAATCGTTTCGTTCCTCAAAGGAATGATCGGTACGATGCCATTCAGGTGGTACACAAAAATGGCGTGTTGCAATACCACCATTCTCAAAAACTTTTAAGTAACGTTCTAACTTAGGGATTTTCGCATGGAAAAGTTCCTTTGTTAGCTCCTCTGCGTTTATTTGTTGTAATGTGTACGGTGGTTGGTATGTACTAATAGAAATGATTTTTGACAATTCAACATCTCCTTCGCCAATAGTGGTCTTGTTTATTGTATGCAGGGGGGGAGGGGATACATGCTTGTTAGAAGATAATTGACAATTTCGGAATATTTCGCTATATTGGAAATAACTAAATCGGAAGTAGGTGATGTGACATGATGAATAGATCCGTTTTTAACGAGCTGCAATTCGGTTTGTTCAGTTTCACACGCCTAAAATATATAAATTGACCACGCTGTGTATTTAAATGACAATTGTGGAAATTTATATATTCTCTTAAATGTGCCTGTGAACCTTGTAACTGCCGAATTGCGCAGAGACAAGGTTTTTTGTGTTTAGTATCAATTTGAGTACAAAGGATATTCACATTTAGGAGGAAAACAACTTGAATTTAACAACTTTAGGATTTTCACCATATTTTGAAGAGCAAATGACTGGATTTAAGCAGGAGGCTAAGCTGGCGAATTGTGTGCCGGCTAGGGTTACTTTAGAGCATAAACATTCCTATCGTGTACTAGCTGAAGAAGGAGAGTGGCTGGCAACGATTGCTGGACATTACGCCTATACATCATTAGCACGTGAAGATTTTCCCGCTGTAGGAGATTGGGTGCTAGTCGAGAAAATGCCTGGTGAGGAAAAGGCGATCATTCATAAATTGTTTACACGAAAATCAGTCTTTTCCCGCAAGGCGGCGGGGCTGGAAATACAAGAGCAGATTGTAGCATCGAATGTTGATATCGTACTTCTTGTTATGAGCTTAAATGCAGACTTTAATATTCGTCGTTTAGAACGCTATTTAGTAGCTGCGTGGGATTCGGGTGCTAAGCCGATCGTTGTATTGACGAAGGCGGATCTTTGTGAAGATGTTGCTAGTAAAATACGTGAGGTTGAGTCTGTAACGTTTGGTGTAGATGTTTTTGTGACTAGTGCGCTGTCAGGTGAGGGCTTAGAAGATATTCGTGCGCTATTTACGGAAGGTGTGACGGGCGCATTGCTTGGCTCTTCTGGCGCAGGGAAATCCACATTGACAAATGCTCTTAGTGGTGTGGAGCTTATGAAGGTTTCAGGTATTCGTGAAGATGATGCGAAGGGGCGCCATACAACAACACATCGTGAGTTAGTTTTATTGCCAGAAGGCGGCTGTTTAATTGATACACCTGGAATGCGGGAGCTACAATTATGGGATCAAAGTGATAGCTTATCCGCTAGTTTTCAGGATATTGAGGAACTTTCTGCGGCCTGTCGTTACAGGGATTGTACACATCAGAAGGAGCCACACTGTGCTGTACAACAAGCAATTACAGACGGTGTACTTGAAAGATCACGTCTCCAAAGCTACTTTAAATTGCAAAGAGAGCTTGCTTTTATCGAACGCAAAACAAATGCTCAGGCAAGACTAAATGAGCAACGCAAATCAAAGCAAATCGCGAAAGGCTTAAAGAAGGGCAAAAAATCAAATTAATAAGAGTGAGCAGCAATTTCATAGTTGGGGGTACGAAAATGACAATCCAAAACATAAATCATTTATTATTTTCAGTGTCAAATTTAGAGAAATCCATCGCATTTTATGAAAAGGTTTTTGACGCAAAGTTATTAGTGAAGGGTAGAAGTACAGCCTATTTAGATGTAAATGGGCTGTGGCTTGCCCTGAATGTAGAACAGGATATCCCACGCAATGACATACATCAATCCTATACACATATAGCGTTTTCTATCCATGAGGCCGATTTTGACAAAATGTATGAAAAGCTAGTCCATCATAATGTCAACATTCTGCAAGGCAGACAAAGAGATGTACGAGATAAAAAATCGATTTACTTCACAGATCCAGACGGTCATAAATTCGAATTTCATACGGGGACTTTACAGGACCGATTGGATTACTATAAGAAGGAAAAAATGCATATGGAGTTTTTTGATTAAAATTAAAAAAATGGGTGTCTCTAAATGGAGGACATCTATTTTTTTTTTGCAACGTTTTCATTTCCCAAAACGACTTTAAAGTGTAGCTAGAAGGAGGAGATTAGGTGGATCTAGAAAAATTGGTTAAAAGCGCAAAAAAGGGGGATGATGAAGCCTTTGAGCAGTTGATCGTTTTGATGCGTGAGAAATTATATCGCACGGCCTACTCGTATGTTCGAAATGAGCAGGATGCGCTTGATATTTATCAAGAATCTATTTATAAAGCCTATACAACATTGAAAACATTAAAGAATCCAAGCAGTTTTCCAGGGTGGATTGTTAAGATTGTTACTTTTAAATCTATTGATTTTATTAGAAAAGATTCAAGGAAATTTACTTCAGGAGATGAGGCGTTATTTATAGAGTTAGCTGGACATCAAAATATTGAAAATATTACGCATACATTAGATTTAAAAGAGGCGTTTGAAACACTAGATGCCAAGTATAAAACGATTTTATGGTTACGCTTTTATCATGATTTTTCTGTTAAAGAGATTGCAAAAATGCTGGGCTGTCCTGAAGGAACAGTGAAGTCCTATATTAATAGAGCTAAGAAAGAATTAAAACCAGTCTTAAGGGAGGGCTACTTGCATGAGTAAGGAAAATAATAATCAATCTATTGATCGTATCGATATTCCACTTCAACAATTGATGGCGCGAGAGCAGGCGGCAATGCGTGCTGCCAAAAAGAAGAAACGGAACATTAGAATTATAAAACCCCTTTTAGTAGCCTGTGGATTATGTATAGCGCTACTAGGTGCAGGATTTTTCTCCCCTTCAATAGCGACTGCACTGGCCAATGTACCTTATATTGGGGTAATTTATGCTGAATTTGGGGATATTGCAGCTGAAAAAATTGAACAAAATCATTTGATGACAAAAATAGGAAAGGAGGATAAACATGCAGGTCTTACAATGGCTGTTGAAGAAGCGGTATATGATGGTAATCGATTATTAGTTACGGTTGCTTATACAGGGCAGAATGGTGTTTCTTTAAAAGAAGAGGTAGTAGGTACGAATAAGCTAACTGTCAATGGGGAGCCAATAGATGTTGCGATCGGTTCTACAGGTCAAGATGATATAGATAAAAACACGATTATTGAACATCATGAATTAACTTTATCAAATCCAGATATATACGGGGATAACATTGAAGTCGCATTAGATGGAAGCGATTTATTTGGCTACAAAGGGAATTGGCATGTAGATTTTACTCTTGAAAAATTAAAGGAAGAAGTTGTTAAGATCTATCCAAATGTAATAGCTAGTACGAACAATGGGTTATACAAGTTAAACGTTGGGCAGGTTTCATTCACACCGCTATCGACACGTATAGATGTCCTAGTAGATTATCCAAACGAATTAGATAGAAATGATAAATGGCCATTTTTTGAGTTTGAGGTAACAGATAGTGAGGGAGAGTTATACGAGGGGGAGAATATACAACTGGGTGCGACCAAGGATAATGGACATCATATTATTGTAGTACTGCCTCCTATGGAGAAAATGCCGAAATCTTTTACACTTAGACCAGGTAAGACGAACGAGCAGGGTTATTGGGAGGAAATAAAGGAATTAGAAATAGTGGTACCTTTAGAACCTTAAAAAATAGGATCCCCCTTTAGTTTTAGGAACTAGAGGGGGCATATTATTTAAATGGCAAGAAAGAGAAACAATAAAAAGTAGAAAACGTTCATAACAGTAGAGGGGTGATTTTATGAAAAAAGCTATTATTTTTGATATGGATGGTACTTTATTTCAAACAAATCTAATATTAGAGCCAGCATTATCGGCGACGTTTAATGTGCTGCGTGCAAAGGGCTTGTGGCAGGGAGAAACACCAATAGAGAAATACCGTGAAATTATGGGTGTTCCATTACCTGTTGTCTGGGAAACGTTATGTCCTATGCACACGCTAGAGACACGTGAAGAAAGCAACGCATTATTCCATGTTAAGCTTATTGAACAAATACGTAATCGCCAGGGCGGATTATATCCAAATGCAGAGCAAACTCTTGCTATATTGGCAGAAAACTATGATTTATTTATCGCCAGTAATGGGCAAACAGAGTATTTACAAGCAATAGTAGAAACCTATCAATTACGGCGTTTTATCAACGGTACATATAGTATTCAGTCCATTTCGAGCGGTCATAAATCTGATTTAGTGAAAAAGGTCATCGAGGAAAATGCCATTGAACGCGGCGCAGTTGTAGGTGATCGTTCTTCTGATATTCAGGCAGCTCGGGATAATCAGTTGCTTTCAGTTGGTGTACGTTTCGACTTTGCGCAGGACACAGAATTACGAAAAGCGGACATTGTCATTAATAATTTAAAAGAGTTGCTTGAAATAAAGCTTGGATAAAATTTTATCGACTACATTTTCTGATTTATCACCCAACTTTTTCGTTTTATCGAAAAGATTGAATGATTTATCGCCTAAGTTTTTCAGTTTATCGAGAACTAAGAGCAATTTATCGACATGCATTGCAATTCAACGGCATAAAGAGTAAAATGGTGGAAATCTATAGTAAGAGCATTGATAAGGAAAAGTAAATTGGATAAGCATTATATAGAGAGCCTCTGTTGGTGGAAATGAGGTAAATGCCCCCTTTTGAAAATGACCTTTGAGCTTCGTACCGAAAGCAAGTTTGCAAGTAGATTACGACGAGATGGGCACTCGTTACAACAGCGGCAGTATCTCTCATTAAAAATTTGAATGAGACGCACTGATGGAGGCAAATAGTGTGAGCTATTTGTAAATATAGGTGGTAACACGGGTATACTCGTCCTAATCAATTTTGATTAGGGCGTTTTTTTATACACTTTTTTACAATTTTGTTGAGGGGAGCAACTTAGGATGACAATCGTTATTGGAGGCGCGTGGCCATATGCAAATGGTTCTTTGCATTTAGGGCATGTTGCTGCATTATTACCGGGTGATATTTTGGCTAGATATTACCGACAAAAGGGCGAAAAGGTTTTATATGTTTCGGGAAGTGATTGTAATGGTACACCAATCTCAATTCGAGCTGCGCAGGAAAATACGACAACGGAAGCAATTGCTGATCATTATCACGAGGAGTTTACAAGATGCTTCAATGATTTAGGATTTACTTACGATATGTATACGCGAACAGATGCGCAGCACCATCATGAATCTGTTCAAACGATTTTTTTACAGCTACTAACGAACAATTTTTTATACAAAAAGAAAATTGAACAAGCATACTGTGAAACAGATAAGCAGTTTTTACCGGATCGATTTGTAGAGGGGATTTGTCCAAACTGTGGTGCGAAGGCGCGTGGTGATCAATGTGATCATTGCTCAACGATTTTAGACCCGCTCGATTTAATCGATAAACACTGTAAAATTTGTGGGAATGAGCCAATTATCAAAGGGACAGAGCATTTTTATTTTGCTTTTAGCCAGTTTCAGGGGAGGTTGGAGACTTATTTAGCGAAGGCAAAGGCGGAAAAACGCTGGCGAAACAATGCTTTAGGTTTAACAGAACGTTACTTGGCAGAAGGGGTACCGGACCGCGCAGTAACAAGGGATTTACCAAATGGTATCGATGTGCCAGTACCAGGTTTTGAAGGCAAAAAAATATATGTGTGGATTGAAGCAGTAGCAGGTTACTTAACAGCGAGTATTGAATGGGCGAAGCAGCATCAACTAGCGATTGAAGATTTGTGGAATGAAGAAACGATTTCGTATTATGTGCATGGTAAAGACAATATTCCGTTCCATACAGTTATTTGGCCAGCTATTCTTATGGGGATAGGAGCAGAGGCCTTACCAACACATATTGTATCAAACGAATATTTGACATTAGAAAAACGAAAATTATCGACGAGCCAAAACTGGGCGGTATGGGTACCTTATATTTTGAGTCGATACGATGCCGATTCTCTTCGTTATTATTTAACTATAAACGCACCGGAAAATCGTGATACTGATTTCTCGTGGCGAGAATTTATTTATAGTCACAATGGTGAATTACTCGGTGCTTATGGTAATTTTGTCAATCGAACATTGAAGTTTTTAGAGAAATCGTTCGCTAGCCAAGTGCCTCATGCAGAGGTAGATGACACGATTCGAAAACATACGATTCAGCTATTTAATGATGTTGGAATTCAACTAGAAGCGGGTCATTTTAAACAAGCTTTAGAGGCTATTTTTGAATACATTCGTGCGGCTAATCGCTATTTTGACGAACAGCAGCCGTGGCTACAGGTGAAAGAGAATGTAGAAGCTGGCAATCAAACACTTGCAACATGTGTTTATATAATTGCTAATCTTGGACAGCTGTTACATCCATTTTTACCGTTTTCAGCTGAAAAGGTGAGAAAGATGTTAAGAATCAACGAAGTAAAGTGGCATGAGCAAGTGGACTTACCAACAAGTATTAGCGAAGTGACGCCACTGTTTGAGCGTCTTGATGTTGAATTAATTGAAGAGGAATACCAAAAGCTAGTGGAGGGCAGCCGCTAGGAATAATGAAAGCAGTATGACTCAACGTGTCATACTGCTTTCACCTGCGGATGTATGTTAGTTCATAACGGGCGTTAATTTAGCGACAACAATACTATTGATCGCATTAATATAAGCTAGCGCACTCGCTTTTAAAATATCTGTATCTGCCGCTTTGGCGATATATTTTTCACCTTCATGCTCGATTGTAATTTTTACTTTTCCAAGCGCTTCTTTGCCACGGGAAACGCTATTGATATTATATTCTACAAGTTTTACATCAATGTTTGTAATTTCTGCGATGGCAGAATATAGGGCATCAATCGGACCTGAGCCAACTGCACTTGCTTTAAATATCTCTCCGCCTTTACGTACTTTCACACTTGCTGAAGGGAAGCTTGCGTTGCTGACGACTTGTAAATCATCGAAGTCAAAGAATTGATCACTATAGTGAGTGGCATTAGCATTGTTTGCGTCATGTTTTTCATAATAGCTTTCCACAATAACATATAAATCGTGATCGTAAACTTCTTTTTTTGCGTCCGCGAGCTTTAAGAAGCCTTCGAAAATTCCTTCAAACTCATCTGCTGAAAGATTGGAGAAGCCAAGTTTTTCAAGGGCATTTTTCACCGCATGACGCCCAGAGCGAGCTGTCAGGACTAGCTCCATATCGTCTAGGCCTACATCTTCTGGATGGACGATTTCATAAGCATCACGAGATTTTAGAAGGCCGTCTTGATGAATACCAGAGGAATGGGCAAAAGCATTATCCCCAGTTATCGCTTTGTTTACTTGTACGTCTAAGCCCATGAAGCTTGAAACAAGACGAGATGTATTCATAATTTCTCTTGTGTTAATACGTGTCTCAGCATTGTATACAGAGCCACGTGTTTTCAATGCCATGACGACTTCTTCTAATGCGGCATTTCCTGCGCGTTCGCCAATGCCGTTAATTGTACATTCTACTTTATCCGCGCCGTTTTTAATCGCAGCAAGCGTGTTAGCAGTGGCCATACCAAGGTCATTATGGCAATGAACACTCAACAAAACACTATCGTTTAGATTTTTCATACGTTCATTTAGTTTATAAATCATCGCTCCGAATTCTTCGGGCTCTGCAAAGCCGACTGTGTCAGGTACATTAATCATTGTTGCACCAGCCTTCATGACGGCTTCGATCGTTTTCCAAAGATACTCGAAATCTGAACGAGATGCGTCTTCTGTTGAATATTGGACTTGTGGTAGAAGCGTTTTCGCATATTTTACTGCATCAACACCAATCTGTAGAATTTGATCCTTGGATTTGCTAAATTTTTTCTCAACATGAATATCGGAAGTGCCAAGCACCATATGAATCATCGGATTTTCAGCGTATTTTACAGCGTTATAAACAGCATCGATATCTGCCTGTACAGCACGTGCTAAAGCAGTAATCATAATGTCATTTGTATGACCAACTTTTTGTGCGACAGCTTTAACTGCATCAAAATCTCCTTGTGATGAAGCCGGGAAACCAGCCTCGATAATATCGACGCCTAATTTTTTGAGTTGCTGTGCAATCTCTACTTTTTCATATAAATTTAGTTTTGCACCAGGCACTTGCTCGCCGTCACGTAAAGTTGTATCAAACACCCAAATTTTTCTTCCCATTTTCAAACACTCCTTTTGTAGTAGTCATTATATTGATAAAGTCTCAGCCTTGCACAATAGAGACGAAATCCACACTTAGGCCAAATTTCAATAAAAATAAAAAAACCCGCCTCTATATAAAAATATAGAGACGAGTTTATGCTCGCGGTACCACTCTAATTGACCTTCTCTTTACAGAAAAAGTCCCCTTATCGACAGCTGTCACTGTCTATCCCGTTAACGGAGGAAACCGACGTCCCTTACTCAAAGTTCAGGGAGTGGCTCATGGACGAGTTCAAAATGTGCGCCTATCGGTTTGCACCAACCACCGACTCTCTACAAGTGCACTTGCATTTCTACTATTTCCAATCATGGCCTACAATAATGTGTTGTTGAAAGCAATGATACTTGGGTATTTTTAATTTGTCAATAAAATTCTAAAAATTATATTATTTCTGTCTTATGTAAAAGCCTTAATTTGTTATCTTATTACCTAAATGCGGAGGTTTTATTTGTTAAAATAAATGCCACGTAAATTGGAGGCTGGGTACCTCAAAAATGGCGAATTCTAGATTTCAAAGACATAGTAATCTCCCGAATCGTATTTAATGAATAAATATAATTCGGGAGATTGAATACCTTTAATAACACAAGCTACTTTTTACTCCACTTTAAAACGCGAAACCTGTGTTTGTAATTCCTCGGCCATGTTGGATAGTGTGGCAGCAGAAGCGGCAACTTCTTCAATCGTTGCTAGTTGTTCTTCAGAAGCAGAAGCTACATTTTGTAGATTTGAAGAAGACATCTGTGCGATTGTTGCAATTTCATCGAAGGATGCGTAAATTTGCTCAGCACTCGATGACATTTCCTCTGAAACTGTTGTTGCTTCTTGAATTTGTTGGGATACTTGTTCAATCAGTTTAACGATTGTTGAGAAGCCTTCCTCAGCTACTTTTACCACTTGCATACCGACTTTTACCTCTTGTGTTCCTGTTTCCATAACAGTTACGGCACGGTTTGTATCCTGTTGTATTTCTGAAATAAGACTTGCTATTTGTTTAGCTGATTGCTTTGATTGATCGGCTAATTTCTTCACTTCATCTGCAACTACTGCAAAGCCGCGACCATGATCCCCTGCACGTGCTGCCTCAATTGCAGCATTTAATGCTAGTAAATTTGTTTGCTCTGCAATATCCGTGATGAGACCAATAATATTTCCGATTTCAAAGGAATGATTTCCTAAATTTTTCACAACGCTAGCAGATTCTAAAACCGCAGAATTAATTGTGTCCATCTGTGTAATCACACGGTGTAGCGATTCATTTCCTTTATTAGCTTCAGTATTTGTTTCTATAGCAAGCTCTGAAACGGCAGCCGTTGTCGTAGCCAATTGCTGAATGCCTTTTGTCATAGTTTTCATAGCTGCTGAACTTTCAGTAGCATTTTTCCCTTGGGCCTCTGAGCCACTTGCCACTTCTTGTATAGAGGAAGTAATTTGTTCTGTCGCTCGGATTGTTTGTTCAGCACTTGCGGTTAATTCAGCGGCAGAACCACTTACTTGTACAGTATTATGACGTACATTTGTAATAAGGTCCTTTAAATTTACTGCCATTTGATTAAAGGCAATTGCTAAATCACCTACCTCATCACGATTCTTAATATGAATTTGCTCAGCTGTTAAATCGCCATTAGCAATCTTTTTAGCGGTTTTTGCCATACCTTTAATAGGGCGAGAGATAAGGCTTCCCATGACCATAGCAATGATGAGACTAGTGACAACAGCGAAGATGCCAAGAATGATCATTTGGAATTTAATAGCTTGAATTTCTTTAGCTGTAGCAGCGATTTTTCCTTTTATATAATCATCTTGGTAGTTAGCAAGATTAGTTACACGGTTATCGAATTGTTTAATAAGTAGGCGACCTTGTGTACTATCGAGCTTTTCGTATTGCTCTGTTTCTCCAGCATCCTTTAATGAAAACATTCGATCTGCGAACCGTTGGACATCCTGCTCGCTTTTATTGATTGCCTCTAATAAATCACTAGATTTTTGAGAATCGAATGAAGCCTTTAATTCATCGTATTTCTTTTTAAACTCTTCACGTGAAGCCGTATTACTTTGCAAATTTTGCTCGTCCCCAAGCAATAGATAACCTCTGATATTTACAATTTCTTGTTTAGCAATTGCGCGTAGCTCTTGAATACTAATAGATTTAGTTGTTTGTTCTTCGAGTAACACACGATATGTTTTGTTTACTGAATTAAGCTGTTTGAAATTTAATCCGATTGTGCCAACTAATACTAAAATAACAATAAAAAAACCGAGTACTAACTTCTTGTAGATAGTAAATCGCATAAGTTGTCGTTTCCTTTCTCAGTAATTTAGTAGAAATGTTACAAAAAAATGAAATATGTTTATACCATTTATATCAGATTATATAAATTTTACAAAGTATTGTGAGTATTTCTACAATATATATTAGGAATAATAAGGTAAATAATTGTAGGTAGAATGATAAAAAAGCTGAATAATTTGCTTTTTTACAGTAAGTGAAAGCGGATAGTTACCTGTATACCTCGAAAATTATGACAATTTGCATAAATTTGAAACTAATTAAACTGTAGTAACGTAAAATAGAAAAAGGAATAAGCAAGGAAGTGGGAAGATGTATAGGCCAATTTTAAAATTGCCGAAAACAAGATATGAAAAGATTTTGGACTGTATCGGTGGCGGGTTATTTATACTGTCCATCCTTTATATTGTTGGAATGTGGGGCCAACTACCTGAAAAGATTCCAGGGCATTTTAATGGTGCAGGAGAAGTTAATCGGTGGGGTACAAAAATAGAGTTACTCATCCTTCCGTTTATCGGAATATTGCTGTGGATATTGCTAGGATTACTTGAAAAAATTCCGCATATTCATAATTACCCAGCACGCTTAAACGAAAGTAATGTAAAGGCGTTTTATTTAAATAGCCGAAAATTATTGAATGAAATAAAAAACCTTTGTCTACTTATATTTACAGCTATATCATTCCAAATGGTACGTATTGCACTTGGGGAGGCGGAGAGTCTTGGTTGGTGGTTCCTACCATTAGTGCTAATTGTAACGGCCATTCCGATTATTAGAGGAATAGTTGTGGCTACAAAAATTAAATAAACTTATCTCATTCTTAACCGCTCGAGAATATTCGAGCGTTTTTTTGTACGAAAATTGCACTAAATCAGCTATACTATCAAAACTAAGAGAAAATTGTATTGATCATTAGAAGAGGTGTCAAAACTATGCTAAAGAAGTTTAAAATGAAGGATGGACTGACCATTGCTATTCATAATCAACCAAAGGAGATGCAATTAGAGGGAATAACCCAAACAGGGAATGCACCTTATGATCGAATAATTGCCTTTGTGTTTAAGATTGATGAAATGGTAACGTATTTACAAAATGTACAAAAGTTAAACGCGCTTACGGAACAAGGTTATTTATTTTTTGTTTATCCGAAAAAGGGGAATAAGAAGTATGAACAGTTTATCCATCGCGATGACATCTTCCCAGCAATTCAAGTGGACGAGGAAAAATACATTGTTGGCAGTGATTATAAATTTGCAAGTCTTATGTCGTTAGATGAGACATTTTCTATAGTAAGTATAAAGAAAGATGGCAAGGGACACGGCAAGAAGAAGACAGCGAGTAGTCAATGCGTTAGTGACTATGAAGGTATGATTCCTCAATTGCGTGATACCCTTGCGGAAAATCCGGATGATTTATTATTTTATGATGGATTAACACCGGGTTATCAAAAGGACTGGGCCCGATATATTTATAGTGCGAAAAAGCAAGAGACGCAAGTAGCACGTTTAGAGGAGATGCGTGAAATTATTAGATTGGGCTACAAAACAAAGGAATTATACCGAAAAGCAAAGGCTGAGGGAAAAGCATAATTTACAAAGAGGCTTTATGGATTCCTTTAAATGATGCTATATTTATTGTAATTAGCAAAATAAGACAGATGGTTAGCAACTAGAATTTATTATGTAGCGCAGCATTAAATATGAAGTCAGAACGGAGATCAATTTTACGTTATGGACTGAATGAGTCTTTTGATACACACATAGCAATTGAAAAGAGGGAAGGGCATGAAAAGCACATATATTGAGCAAGTGGATGAAAAATGGCGGGAGAGTTTTGGCAAACTTGTAGACGTGGTAGAAAGCAATTTACCAGAGGGTTTTGAAGAAAGCATGTACTATGACATGGTAAGCTATGTGGTCCCACTAACTACCTATCCGAAAGGCTATCATGTTACACCCAATACTCCTTTGCCCTTTATAAGTCTTGCTGCACAGAAACGCCATATTGCAGTTTATCATATGGGCATTTATGCAGATCGAGCGCTACTCTCGTGGTTCCAAGAGGAATATGCGAAACGAGTACCGACGAAACTCAATATGGGGAAAAGTTGTATTCGTTTTACAAGCGCTAAAAATATTCCGTTTGAATTGATAGGAGAGCTTGTTGCGAAAATGACACCAGCACAATGGATTTCAAAATATGAAGGGGCGTTAACTAAATGAAAAGTGCGACTACATTTTTAATGTTTCAGGGACAAGCCAATGAAGCTATCCAGCAATATCAACAGTGGTTTTCAGAATTACAGGTGGAAAGCTTAACCTATATGGAAAACTCCCAACAGATTGCGATGGCTGTCCTACATTTAAAAGGTTTGAAAATGATGGTGAATGATAGTGTAATACAACATAACTTTACATTTACACCATCAACTTCCATTTTTATGGAATGTGAGTCTGAAGAAGAAATCGAAAGTCTAGTTGCTCAAATTTTAGAGGGTGGACAAGCTTTAATGCCACTTAATAATTATGGATTTTCTAAGAAATTTGCCTGGATTCAGGATCGTTTTGGTGTATCATGGCAACTAACGTATAATTGATTTTCAGAAGCAATATATATAAATAAATAGATGAAATAATTTCATTATGTTAGTAGAGGACGATACAAAGTCTGTTGTTAATCATGTTAAAAGGAGAATAGCATATGGTAGTAACTTTAGTGAGACACGATATAAAATATGCTGAAGCGATGCATGCACTATCTTCTATGCCACAGGTTCGAGATGCACTAGGGTTACCTGCTGGTAAAGTGGAAGATACGATTAATTTTATAAAACGTGAATGTGTGGACGAAGAGGCTGGAAAAACAGTCCCTCGTGTTGTACTGGATGAGGAAGGACAACTGATTGGTGTCACGGCATTAATGTTTATTGATCACAATAAAAAGAGCTGTCACATTGGCTCATGGCTGGGCTATGAATTTTGGGGAAAAGGCTATAATCTTCAATCGAAAGTTGCGATTTTAGATATTGCATTTTTTGAGTTAGGGCTAAAGCGTGTTTTTGCAGGAGCTAGAAAGGTTAATATACGCTCACAAAAGGCGCAGGAAAAGTTGCCTTTTATTCGATTAGGAGTTGAGAATGATTTTCCGCAGGAACATTCATGGCTAGAGATTAAAGAGAAGCAGCCGTGTGTTTTTAATGTTTTTGAGCGCGAAGATTTTGTTCGATATCGTACATCTTTAAAGAAAGTGGAAGGTGCTCGGGAAGACTATTTACCTCAACTATTATTAGCTGATGAAAGTGAAGTCGCTGTTCGAGAATATTTAGATGACGGTGAGTTATACGAAATAAAATGTGGTGAGCAGTTAGCGGGTGTAGCGTTACTTCTTGAACAGTCCGATTCGACAGTTGAGTTAAAAAATATTGCGATTGTACCGAACTATCAAGGTAAAGGGCTTGGGAAAGAAGCACTGCGACAAATAACAAACATTTGTCAATCACAAGGATATCAAACGATAATAGTCGGAACTGCAAATTCTAGTATTGATAATATTGCCTTCTATCAAAAAGCGGGCTTTCGTATGGAAGCCATTGAAAAAGATTTTTTCAGTAATTACCCTGAGCCAATCTATGAAAATGGAATTCGTGCACTCGATATGATTTTCTTTTCAAAGGCATTGTAAAATAAACATAAAAAATACCCGTCCAACTTGAGTTGTGCGGGTATTTTTATTCGCCAAACAACAGTGCCATCAACTTTTCTTTTGAATGTAAAAAGTCATCTAAAGTATAGCGATCTAAGACGGTTAAATAGGCTTGCAACGCTTCGTATAATACGCCTTTTAGCTGGCATTCTGGAGCGATCTTACAAAGGTTATTTTCTTTGTCAAAGCATTCGACAAGATGAAAATCCTCTTCTGTATGACGTACTATTTCACCAATTGTAATGGTCCTTGGATCAATTGCTAGGCGAATTCCGCCACCACGCCCTCGAATCGTTTCAATATAGCCCAATAATCCAAGCTGGTGTGTCACCTTCATTAAATGGTTTTTCGATATATTATAAGCATCTGAAATTTCTTGGATAGTTGATAGTTGGCCATCTTCCTTCGCACCCAAATATATGAGTGTCCGGAGAGAATAATCTGTGTATAAAGTTAAGCGCATAAGAACACCCTACTTTCTATAGTTCAAAATAATTATAGCATTTTTACCTTGAAGTATTATAAATTCAATACTTTTTTAAAGATGTATTTAAAATACATTAATTATGTCCATTTTGTTAAAGATGTATTTTATATATTGCTTTTAAAAAATGAGAGCGTTATATTGTAACCATGAAAGGGTGGTAAGCGATATGTTAAAACAAGAAACAGTACAAATTATTAAAGCAACAGTTCCTGTATTAGAAGTTCATGGCGTGGAGATTACTAAAACGTTTTACAAAAATATGTTCCAAGCTCATCCCGAATTATTAAATATTTTTAACCATACAAATCAAGAAAAAGGTCGTCAGCAAACAGCATTAGCAAACACAGTCTATGCTGCGGCAGTTCATATTGAAAATTTAGAAGCTATTTTACCAGCGGTGATGTTAATTGCTCATAAGCACCGTAGTCTAGGTATTTTACCTGAGCATTATCCAATAGTAGGAGAATACTTACTAAAAGCGATTAAAGAAGTGCTTGGTGATGCAGCAACAGATGATATTATTAATGCATGGGCTGAAGCATATGGCATGATTGCAGATATCTTCATTCAAGTAGAAGAAGAACTATATCAAAAAGCTGAGGGTAATGGCGGATGGCGCTTATTTAAACCATTGAAAGTTGCGAAAAAAGTAGTAGAAAGTGATCTTGTTACATCTATCTACTTTGAAAATGAAGATGGTTCCCCTCTACCAGCTTATGAGCCAGGTCAATATATCAGTATCCGCGTGAAAGTACCGGGTGAAGAGTATTTAATGAACCGTCAATATACACTTTCGCAAGCAAGTACAGAAAATGGCTATCGTATCTCTGTAAAACGTGAAAGTGATCATACGCCAAATGGTAAAGTATCTAACTTTATTCACGACGTATTAGAAGTCGGAGATTTAGTAGATGTAAGTGTTCCAGCAGGACTATTTGTCTTAGAAGAAAGTGCTGCTCCAATTACATTTATAAGCGGTGGTATCGGTGTAACACCATTAAACAGTATGCTGCAATCACTAAAAGATAATGCGGCAAATGAAGTGAGCTTTATCCAATGTGCGCGCAATGAAAAAGTTGTAGCATTCAGCGATGACATTCAAAAGAAAGTAAATATGCTTCCAAATGCAACATACACAGCGTTCTATTCGGATGAAAATAAGAAAATCACAAAAGAATTTTTAGCTGAAAAAGTAGCTAACAATGCAGATGTTTACGTATGTGGACCTGCAGGCTTTATGGAAGCGGTCATTAAAAATTTACATGAGATTGGCGTGAAAGACGAAAAAATTCATTATGAATTCTTTGGTCCAGCCATGCAATTAGTAAAATAAAATTCAAAATTGTGGATGGCGTGCTCATATTTAAAAAGCACGTCATTTTTTTAGTTTCATAATAATCTGGGCTATATTAGATGCAATAAATTTTTGAAAATCCGCTGAATGATATGCTTCAATATCTTTATCCTCAGTGTAAACTGCTAATAGGTTTTGGTATTCGAAGGTTGGATTCTCTAATGGTTTTCTTTCCGGATGCAATTCGAGGCATAATGGATTAATTGATTTTTCAAAATATACTTGACTTATCGGTTTTGTTTGGTTTAATATGTAAATTAATTTATAGAATGTGGCGACTGAAAAAATCGGAGCTTTGGTTTTAGAACTAAAAGCTCCGATTTTGTTTTTTAGCCATAAATACTCATAGCGACCATAAAAATGGAGCTCTCATTGATGTCTTAAGCGAAGATTTGCGCAGGAGATTTGGTGGGAGTTTTTTTGTGTTCATGAAAAGGAGTTGGAGATAATAAATGTCTTTTAGTGGAAGTTTGAAAGATGGAAGAAGTGTGTGGTTGGACGGAGTAAAAGTGGATGTAACAACTCATCCAGCCTTTACGGGAACATTAGAGACTATCACAAATTTATTAGCACTTCTAGATGATGAGAACAATCAAAGCATTGCAGGTTTTAAAAGTCCAAAAAGTAATCGATTTGTTCATAGTGCATTTTATATTCCGCGTAGCTATGAGGATTTGATAAAGCGTAAAAAAGCATTTGCTCTATGGTCGAATAAAACCTATGGAGTAATGAGTCGTTTATCAGATTACGCTAATTCTCTAATTACCGGATACTATTTGGATCGGGAGCAGTTTGCGCAATATGATGTTGGATTCGTTGAAAAAATAACGAAATATTATGAGCTAGCTAGAGATGAACGGCGAATTGTTACTACTGCCATTTTGGACCCTCAAATGGATCGTTCGAAACCAGCTGAAGAGCAAGATGAAGATGCATTATTACGTATTATACGGGAGACCAAGGAAGGGGTAGTTGTACGAGGGGCAAAAATGATTGCGACTGGTGCTCCTTATGCACATGATGTCATTGTCACCTCTCCGCAAAAATTATCATCAAATCAAATAGCTCAAGCAAATATGTTTATTGTTCCATTGAATTTACCTGGGTTACAAATTGTTTGTCGAGAATCATTTGCTTCAAATAAAGAGCATCATAAATTAAGTTCAAGATTCGATGAAATGGACGCTGTTTTATTGTTTGACGATGTTTTAATCCCGTGGGATAGGGTGCTTATTAAGGGTTCACCTGAGGGCGTGTTGAAAGCACATCGGCATCAGCAACTCGATACACTAGCGCAGCATCAAACGGTCGTTCGTTTATTATCAAAATTAGAATTTGCTGCTGGGGTTACAACGGCAATAGCTCAATCAATTGGTGCAGATTACTTTTTACATGTTCAGGAAAAAATAGGGGAGCTTTATACACAAATTGATAGTATTGAAGCTTTATTAATTTCATCAGAAAAAGAAGGACATCTAAATGAGCAGAATGTTTATGTACCTAATATTACGCCACTACAAACAGCAAGAAATTTAGGCACACATTTCTATGGCCGTGCTCTAGATATTTTAAAGCAGATTGGTGCAGGAGGCTTTATTCAATTATCGTCATCTCCGATTCTAGAAAATCACGAATTATTCCCGTTGTTTTCCAAGTACTATAAAGGGGCAAAGGTAGATGCACGAACAAAAGAAAAGCTATTTAGAATGGGGTGGGAACTTATTGGCAGTCAACTCGGCTCACGTCATGATTTATACGAACGGTTTTATACAGGTGATCCAATTCGTGTTCATGCCTTGCAGTATGAAACTTATGATAAATCCTATTTGAAAAATAAGTTAAACCATTTTTTGAATAATTTAATTGAAAGGGAGGGAAATGAAGATGAATACGCAGATTCCGTATTTGCGGAGGTTGAATAATGGGCGAACAGTTTGGTTAGATGGAGGGATTGTTACTAATTTAGAAAACCATCAGTCCTTTAAAGGGACTGTTCGTACAATCCAGCATTTATTATATTTACAAACCGTGGAGCCGACAAAATCGATTTTAACGTATGAAACGGAAGAAGGTACAAATGCCCACCTATCTTTTTTAGTGCCAACATCAATCAATGATTTGAAAAGGAAAAGTTTAGCTTATAAATGCTGGGCAGATGAAACGTTTGGAGTAATGAGCCGCTTATCCGAATATTCTCGTTCGCAGTTAGTAGGTTGGTATGCAAGTAGACAACAATTAGATGTTTGGTCACCAGGCATTGCAACAAAGCTTGAAAAACTATACACAGCGGCACGTGATTTAGATTTATTATCAACGGTTGCAGCACATGACCCGCAAAAAAACCGCTCTAAATTAGCTGAAGAGATAGAGCATGGGAAATTACGTGTAGTGACTAAAAATGAAGAAGGTATTTTTGTGAGCGGTGCCAAAACAATTGCTACAGCAGCACCATATGTAGATGAACTGCTCATAACCTCTTATCATAAGCGAGGGTTAGAGGAAGCACCAATGGCAAATGTATTTTATGTTCCAACATCAGCTCAAGGGTTACATATGGTATGTCGAGAATCGTTTGCTTCCACTAATACCAACAACCACCCTTTAAGCGCTCGTTTTGATGAAATGGATGCTGTCTTAATTTTTGATAATGTTCTAATCCCTTGGGAAAGAGTGTTGGTAGCAGAAGATCCTGAATTAGCTTGGAAGCTACGAACTGAAACGGCATCATCTTTGTTAAGTCAGCATCAAACGGTTGTACGCCTAATTAGTAAATTAGAATCGGTAGTAGCCATTGGCAACGAACTAGCGGAAACAGCTGGAGCGACAGAGTTTTTACATGTAAAAGAGAAGTTAAGTGAGTTAATCATACAGTTAGAAACTATAAAGGGTTTATTGAATGCGGCTGAATATGAAGCTAGTGAACATAATGGCATTTATCTACCTAAACAACGATTTTTAACGACTGCCCGAAATTTAGGTACACGTTATTATCCACGTGCTTTGGAAATATTACAGCAAATTGGAGCAAGCGGATTATTGCAAGTGCCGTCTACTATTGAAGAAATCAATGGGCCAATAGGTGACAAGTTACAGGCGTATTATGGAGGTACACATACAAGTGCATTTGCAAGAACCAAATTTATTAAACTAGCTTGGGATTTAATAGGTAGTCAGCTTGGAGCGCGTCACGAATTATATGAACGTTTTTATTCAGGTGATCCTGTTCGTACCTTTGCAGCGCAATATCAAAACTATAGTGAAAAGGATCGATTGTTAAAGCTAGTTGAAGAATTTAATTAGGGAAGGAGAGAGATTGGTGAAACCACATTTTTATTGGTTTGCTCCTACAAGTGGAGACGGAAGGTATTTAGGGTTAAAGCAGCCTGAAAGAGAGCCAACCTTGAAGTATTTAGTAGATGTAGCTCAAACGGCAGAAAAAGCAGGATTTGAAGGGATTTTGATTCCTACTGGTATTCCTTATTTAGATTCATGGCTCGTAGGGTCTGCTATCATTCATCAGACAAAGCATATAAAGCCGTTAATTGCATTTAGACCCGGTTTTGTTTCCCCGACAGTCGCATCTAAAATGGCAGCGACTTTAGATCAATTTTCGAAGGGAAGAGTGTTGGTCAATGTTGTAACGGGCGGTTCAGAAAAAGAGCTAGCACAAGACGGTGACTATTTATCACATCAACAGCGCTATGAACGCACAGATGAATTTTTAACTGTAGTGAAAGAAACCTGGCAAGAAGAATCATTTCATTATGATGGCGAGTTTTTTAAGGTAACTGAAGGAAAGTTGATTCCTACTCTTTATCGAGAAAAAGGTATTCCTATTTATTTTGGAGGTTCTTCCGATGTGGCTAAGGAAATAGCTGCAAAAGCTGCAGATGTTTATTTGCAATGGGGAGAGCCGGTAGCAAGCATTCAGGAGCAAATTCAAAATGTTGAAAGTCGAGCTAAAAAGTATAATCGTCGATTAGAGTACGGTATTCGAATTCATATAGTTGTACGTGATACGGAGCAAGAGGCTTGGGATGCTGCCTATAACATTATTAGTAAAATAGAAAACCCTGTACAATCGAATCTGAATCGATATTATGAAACGGTAGATTCAGTGGCTCAAAAAAGAATGAACGTCCTTACTGCTGAAAACGAGCGATTTGATCAATACAGTTGGGCTGGTATAGGTAAAATTCGAAAAGGTGCGGGGACGGCTATTGTTGGTACGCCAGAGCAAGTTAAAGCAGGATTGCAAGCGTATATTGATATCGGTGTAACGCACTTTATTTTATCAGGCTTCCCACATAAAGAGGAAGCGGAAATTTTCGGAGAAAAGGTATTGCCATTATTTGAATAAATGGAGTGATCTTTGCATGGAATTTGTTATTTGGGGCTCAAATTTAGCAGGTGGATTTTTACGTTCTAGAATAGAGCAAAATACAGAAGGAAGCTTTGAGTACAATAAAACATTGATAAAATTAGCTGAAAAGTTAGATATAAATGCTGTTTTATTTCCAATTCGCTATATGGGCAATATTGGCGGTAATGGTAGTGCTGAAGAAGGACAGCTTGATGCCCTAACGCTTGCGGCAGCATTAATTGCTGAAACGGAAAATATTCACTTTATAGCAGCTGTTTTGCCTGGGTTCATCCATCCAGCAACTTTAGCCAAAATAGGTTCAACAATAGACGTCATTTCAAATGGTAGATTTCATATTAATTTAGTAAGTGGCTGGTTTAAAAAAGAACAAGAAACCTTTGGTATTGAGTGGATCAACCATGAAGATCGCTATCGACGTTCAACTGAATATTTAGAGGTATTGAAAGGTCTTTGGTCACAAGACAACTTTAGCTATGAGGGCGATTTCTATACAATAAAAAATGCTACGCTTACACCAAAACCAATTCAAAAGCCATATCCTTCGATTTATCAAGGTGGTAATTCAGAGGACGCTCAAGTTATGGCAGGCGTGCACAGTGATGTTTATTTTATGAACGGAGCTCCGATTGTAGAGTTGCAAAAACAAATTGAAAATGTAAATGAAATTGCGAGAAGAAAGGGGCGGACGATAAAATTTGCTGTTAATGCATTTGTCATTGCCCGTAAAACTTCTGAAGAAGCGTTCCAAGAATTTCAATCAATTATTGATCATGCCGATGAAGAAGCAATCTTGCAGTTCCGGAATCGCAAAGAAACGTTAGGGATGTGGAAAAATGCCACTCAGTTAAGTGATTTTGTAGCTAATAATGAGGGTTTTCGTACAGGGTTAATCGGTAGTTATGATGAGGTAGTTACTAAATTACAAGAATTAAGTAGCATTGGTATAGAAAAAGTGCTAATTACTTTTAAAGAACCATTAAAAGAATTACCTGAATTTCATAAACATATTAGCACTAAACTAAATCACAGTATTTTTAATCCTTAAAACAATGTAAATCTATAGGTTAAATACAAAAGGGGGTATATATAGAGCAAACTTTTATTTGTGCAGAGTGTACAATTCCTTGGTAATCATGCTGCAAAATGAAACCTGTGCTGAAAGAAGTTAAAAATTTACATGAGATTGGTGTGAAAGACGAAAAAATTCATTATGAATTCTTTCGTTCAGCCATGCAATTATAAACCCTTGTTATAACAAGCAGCTATCCGCACTTGTAGCAAGGGTTTTTGTGTGAATAAGCATAAGAAATTTATTAAATTTTCCATAGTTGTGGAAAAAAGTGATTGAATTCATAGTAAAACAAGTGGTAATATACCTTATAAGAATACTCGGTATTGGAAGGGGAATGGTAGATGGGTCAAATGATTATTACAGGACTTATTTGTGGAGCTTTGCTTGGGTTTGTTATGCAACGTGGTCGTTTTTGCTTAACTGGTGGCTTCCGCGATATGTATTTGACAAAAGATAATCGGATGTTTTACGCATTACTTATTGCGATAGCAATTCAAAGTGTAGGTGTATATACCTTAATTAGTTTGAAAGTATTTGAATTTAGTGCTGGTTCTTTACCGATCGTAGCAGTTATAGTTGGTTCATTTATTTTTGGAATTGGCATTATTTTTGCTGGTGGTTGTGCAACAGGGACTTGGTATCGGGCAGGAGAAGGTTTAATTGGCAGTTGGATTGCATTAGCTGGCTATATGCTTGTAGCAGCAATGGTGAAATCAGGCGTATTGTTGCCATTGGATAAAACTATTAAAGAAACGAGCATTGAAAGTAATTCTATTGCCGAGACAATTGGCGTAAACAACTGGTTGATTATCACGATTTTTGTAATAGTTGTAGCATATATCGTATACCGTGAGCTCAAGAAGCCTCGATTGAAAATCCCGGGGTTAAAGCCGAAAAAAACGGGATTAGCACATATTTTATTTGAAAAACGTTGGCATCCATTTATAACTGCAACAATTATAGGCGTGATTGCAACTTTAGCATGGCCATTAAGTGTTGCTACTGGTCGCATAGGAGGGTTAGGCATTACAACACCTTCTGCTAATATTTTGCAATTTTTGGTCACTGGACAAATTAATTTCATCAACTGGGGCGTTTTCCTAGTACTAGGGATTTTCTTAGGATCATTATTCGCAGCAAAAATGAGTGGTGAATTTAGATTCCGTATTCCAGATACGAAAACAGCGATTAACAGCTTTTGTGGTGGACTTTTGATGGGATTTGGCGCTGGTTTAGCAGGAGGTTGCTCAATTGGTAATGGATTGGTGATGACGGCGATGATGACTTGGCAAGGCTGGATTTCATTAGGGTTTATGATTTTAGGTACATGGACAGCATCTTACTTTGTTTTCGTTCGACCAAGGAAAAAAGCTAAGCGAGCTGCGCAAGTAATAACAGCGTAAAAAAGGAGTGTATATTCATATGAAAAAAACATTAGAAGTAATGGGAATGGTTTGTCCATTTCCTTTAGTAGAAGCAAAAGAAGCTATAAAAGACTTACATTCAGGCGATGAATTAGAAGTGCAATTTGATTGTACACAAGGTACCGAATCCATTCCTCGTTGGGCTGCTGAAGAAGGGCACGAGGTAACGGAGTATGAACAAGTTGGCGAAGCTGCTTGGACAATAACTATTAAAAAGAAGTAAGTCTTCATAGCAATGCGCTATTAAGCGAGAAATTCGATGATAGAATCGTCGGATTTCTCGCTTTTTTTTTGTAACTGAAAGATAAGAAAATGAGGGTAACAACCAGAAAGGGATCGATAAAGCGTTGATACAAGAGGGAACTGATATTGTAACGATGATTAAGAAAAATTCAAGCTTGCATGTTGACAATATACCTAACGGGGTATATTATGAATCACGTAAGCAAGTTCAATCAATCGTTTTGAAAGGAGGCGTGATAGTATGGCTTACGGTACAAAAACGGCTAATCGGGTGAAGCGAATAGAAGGTCAATTGCGTGGTGTTTTACGCATGATGGAAGAAGAAAAAAACTGTAAGGATGTAATTACGCAGCTATCTGCCGTGCGTTCTGCGGTTGATCGGACTATTGGAGTAATTGTTAGTGAAAATTTATTGGAATGTGTAACGACTGCTGAAGGGGATGCGGGAAAAGTGAATACAGCCATCCAAGAGGCGATGGATTTAGTCGTGAAAAGCAGATAAATTTATATACCCTAAATAGTATGTGGAAGGAGGTAATGTTACTTGGGAACATGGATTTTACTTGTTGTTATTATAGCGTTTTTCGTTTGGCGAATGAGGCCAACGAAAGGGGTGCAGTCAATTTCGGTGGCGCAATTGAAAAGTATGTTGAATGATAAGGATAAAGTTTTTATCGATGTGCGTACACCAACTGAATATAAGGGGCGAAATATCCCGCAATTTAAAAATATTCCACTTGGTTCGAGTTTTGATAAATTACCAAAAGATAAAGAGATAGTGGTCATTTGTCAAAGTGGGATGCGTAGTAGTCAGGCGTGTAAGCAATTAAAAAAACAAGGATTTGCACGTGTCACAAATGTCCGTGGAGGCATGAGCGCATATTAGGAGGAGAATGGCATGAAGGAAATTTCAACAAAGGAAGTTCAACAAGCTTTAGAACAAGGTCAGGCAATAAAGTTAATTGATGTACGTGAAGTAGATGAAGTGGAGTCGGGGCACATTCCGGGAATGATTCATATCCCACTTGGCTTACTTGAATTTCGTATGCATGAGTTAAATAAAAATGAATCATATGTTATCGTTTGTCGATCAGGTGGTCGTAGTGGTCGTGCTACTCAATTTTTAGAAAGTCAAGGCTTCGACGTATCCAATATGGTTGGTGGCATGCTCGCTTGGGATGGTGAAGTACAGTAAAGAGATGCTGTAGCACTGGCTATATTTTTTTAACAAAAATAATACCCGTGTAGGTATGAGGAAGGGAGTTATGAGTATGAAGGTAGATTTTCAGCTAGATGCCAAGGGGCTTTCTTGCCCCATGCCAATTGTTAAAACGAAAAAGGCGATGGCTGATTTAGTGGATGGTCAAATTTTAGAAGTATCAGCGACAGATAAGGGTTCGAAAGCAGATATTGCTGCATGGGCTGAATCTGTAGGTCATCAATATATTGGGACTGTGGAAGAAGAAAATGTGCTTAAACATTACATTCGCAAATGCTCAGACGACACAATGGATGAGAAAACATTTGAACATACAATTGCGTTAGAAGTAGCGGTAGAAAGGGAAGGGCTTATTCTCGATGTTCGCGAAGAGGCAGAGTTTGCTTTTGGACACATCGAGGGGGCGAAGTCTATTCCGATGGGTGAACTTGAAGTACGTCTTTCAGAACTTAATAAAGAGCAAGAGGTTTATGTCGTATGTCGAACAGGGAAGCGTAGTGATTTAGCTGCTCAAAAGCTTGTGGCACATGGCTTTACAAAGGTATTTAACGTTCTGCCAGGTATGACATCCTGGACGGGACATTTAATAAAACATATTTAGGAGGAATTTATTATGTCAAATAAAGTAGCGATAATTGCAAGTAACGGTGGTCTTTTCGATGCGTATAAAGTATTCAATATTGCGACGGCAGCGGCGGCTACAGAGAAAGAAGTAGCGATTTTCTTTACGTTCGAAGGATTAAATTTAATTCATAAACATGGGATGCATGCATTACCTATGCCTGCTGGAGCGGAGCATTTGGCAGAAGGGTTTGCTAAAGCTAATGTACCAGCAATTCCACAATTGGTGGAAATGGCACAAGAATTAGGTGTGAAATTGATTGCGTGTCAAATGACGATGGATGTAATGGGTTTAACGATAGCTGATTTTATTGAAGGTATCGAGGTTGGGGGAGCTGTGACATTTTTAGAGTTTGCTAAAGATGCAGCACCGTCATTAACATTTTAATTTATTTGTAACTATACAAGCGGAGAGGATAGTCCTTTCCGCTAAAAAAATCGATAAAATAATACCTTAGGGGGTAACAACAGTGTCAGTTTTAAAATGGAGTGCAGCGCAAGTAGCGAAAAAAGTAATGAACAATGAAGAACTATTTATTTTAGATGTTCGAAATGCGGATGCGTTCGAAGATTGGAAAATTGAAGGCCATAAATTTGAATACCTCAATATTCCGTATTTTGAGCTATTAGATGGCGTCGAGGATATTTTACCGAACATTCCAACTGATAAAGATGTATTAGTTGTTTGTGCGAAAGAAGGATCATCACTAATGATAGCTGAGATGTTATCAGAAGCAGGACGTACGGTCGCTTATTTAGAAGGTGGAATGAAAACGTGGAGTGAATATTTAGAACCGATTAAAGTTGGAGATTTAACTGATGGGGGTGAGCTTTATCAGTTTGTACGTTTAGGGAAGGGTTGCCTTTCTTATATGGTCATCTCTGAGGGTGAAGCAGCGATTATCGATGCTGTGCGTTTTACTGACGCATTCACAAGCTTTGCGGAAGAGAAAAATGTAAAAATTAAATATGTGTTCGATACACACTTGCATGCGGATCATATTTCTGGTGGACGACATATAGCAGCTACTACTGGTGCGACGTATTATTTACCACCAAAAGATGCAGAGGAGGTTGTGTTTGACTATACACCTTTACTTGATGGAACAACTGTACGAGTTGGTGCCTCTCAAGTTGATGTAGGAGCGATTTATTCACCCGGTCATACAATTGGTTCAACGTCCTTTGTTGTGGACAACAAGTATTTATTAACTGGAGATATTTTGTTTATTGATTCAATTGGACGCCCTGATTTAGCGGGTCTAGCAGAAGATTGGGTGGGTGATTTACGTGAAACACTTTACAAACGATACAGGGAATTATCGGATGATTTAATTGTTTTACCAGCTCACTTTATGATTATTGATGAACTAAATGAAGATGGAACTGTAGCAAAACACCTTGGACAATTATTTGCGGAAAATCACGGCTTAAATATTAAAGATGAAGCAAAATTCCGAAGCGTCGTAACAGAGCATTTGCCTCCACAGCCAAATGCATATCAAGAAATTCGTCAAGTAAATATGGGTAAGATTACCCCAACGCAGGATGAGCAAACAGAGATGGAAATTGGTCCAAATCGCTGCGCAGTTCGCTAGTTCGTTTATAAAAAATGGTTAAATGCAATGAGTACGCATGCATGGTTATAGCATGTAAATACCGCGAAGCGAAGGCGCTCATCCTTCGTAAATTCGTGAAAAAACAAATAGAACCGGCAAAATCGCTTACAACGTTTGCTGTTCCAAAGGAGAAAAATATGAAATCAAACTTACAACTAGATGCAAAGGGTTTATCTTGTCCGATGCCTATAGTGAAAACAAAAAAAGCGATAGATACATTAGCTTCAGGGGAAGTTTTAGAGGTTCAAGTAACAGATAAGGGAGCTTTAGCGGATATCCCTGCTTGGGCAAAAGCTGGCGGTCATATAATTTTAGACAAATATGAGGATGCTGGCGTTATTACATTTTTTATTCAGAAAGCTTAAGTCTGGTGGGGGTTGTCTATTTGAGGGTAGCACAACCCTCCTTTCGTTATTGGTCCTTAGTGAGTTAACTAGAAAGAAGGAAAACTATGGATTTAACATGGATCATTACAATATTTTTAATTGGCTTTGTCGGTTCGTTTGTATCAGGAATGCTAGGAATTGGCGGAGCGATTATAAAATATCCGATGTTATTATACGTCCCACCTTTACTAGGTTTTGCTGCTTTTTCAGCACATGAGGTATCAGGTATTAGTGCAGTAGAAGTGTTTTTTGCCTCGGCAGCTGGAGTGTGGACGTATCGAAAAGGTGGTTTTTTAAATAAAGCACTAATGCTATATATGGGGGGTGCCGTATTAGCAGGAAGTTTCATTGGTAGTTATGGCTCCAAATTTTTATCTGAAGACGGCGTTAACATCGTTTATGGTGTATTGGCGTTGATTGCTGCAGTGATGATGTTTATTCCTAAAAAGCAAATTGACGATAAACCGTTCGGTGAAGTAACGTTTAATAAACCAATCGCAGCTGTTTTAGCGTTTATTGTTGGTATTGGATCAGGGATTGTTGGGGCGGCTGGTGGTTTCTTGTTAGTACCTATCATGCTAGTAGTATTGGGCATACCGACACGTATGACAATTGCTACAAGCCTCGCTATTACTTTAATATCCTCAATAGGCGGGACAATTGGAAAATTGATGACGGGGCAAGTTAATTATTACCCCGCGTTCATTATGATTATAGCTAGCCTAGTAGCCGCTCCACTAGGTGCAAAAGCTGGGAAAAAATTAAATACGAAAATTTTACAAGCTATGTTAGCGGTCCTTATATTGGCGACTGCTATTAAAATTTGGGTGGATATATTGTAGGAGGCGGTAATGAATGAAAATTGAGGTTTTTTCGGATTTTACATGTCCGTTCTGCTATATTGGCAAACGAGAATTGGAACGTGCTATTGACTTAGCGGGTTATTCAGGGCAGGTAGAAATTGAATATAAAGCATACCAAATTGGGCCAAATACGCCTAAGGAAGATGCACCAACTTTATATGATGGGATGGCCGCGAAATTTAACTCCACGTTAAAAGAAGTAAAGGAAATAACAAAGGGTATAGCAAGACGTGCTGAAGAGGTTGGCTTGCATTACAATTTTGAAGAAATGAAAACAGCCCATACTGAAAAAGCTCATCGATTAGCAAAATGGACAAGGAAGTTCGGTAAAGAGTCGGTTTATACGGAAGAGCTTATGAGTGGTTATTTTACAAAAGGAAAAGACTTAAACGATGAGAGGTTCTTGTTAAATGTCATTGAAAATTTAAACTTAGATGTTGGAGCTGCAAAGGACGTGCTAGCATCAAACGACTTCAGTGAATCTTTAGATAAAGATCGATATGATGCCCAACAACTAGGTGTACAAAGTGTTCCGTTCTTCGTTTTTGAAAATCGTTACGGTATTAAAGGTGCGGAGCCAACTGATGTTTTTGTGCGGACGTTACATCAAGCGGCAGAGCTAGCGGGTATTCAGCCGGTATTAAAGATGATAGGTGATGGTGAAGCTATTTGTGCTGATGGTGAATGTCAATTATAATGCCGGGTAAAATCTGTACTCAGCAATTTTATCTTCATTTAGCAATCTTTACTGTGTGAAAGCCGCAATTACGTAAGGCGAAAATGAGTAGGAATAAGTGCATACTGCAAGAGGTATTAAGTCTCGTTTGATGTGTTATAGAACAAAAGAGTTCATAATTTTATGCTCTAAATGGTTCTATTTACGTAAGGTGTGAGGAAAGTCACATCGAAAAACATGCTGCTTTGCTAAAATATAGGTGATTATACAAAGGGGGGTATTGTAGATGAAACCTATAGTAGCAGGAGTAGCGGGGACAGTACTGTTAGCAGGTACACTTTTTGTGGGGGTAGCCATTAGCGACAAAATTTTAGGGGATGCTAAAGGAGAAAGTAATGAAACTGCTGTACAAACAAAAATACCAACGACAGCGGCTGCTCAGTCAGTTGTCTATGCGCCACCAAGTATTGAAGAAGTACCAGATGGACCTATGAAGGAAGCAATATTATATGGCTATGAGCTTGTAAATAATACACATGTTGCTGCAGAAGAATATGTGGGGAATCAGTTGTCTTGCACGAGCTGTCATGCGGGGGCAGGTTATGATGAGCAAGTTTCGTCATTGGTAGGTGTTATGGCGAATTATCCTCAATATATTGCACGCTCAGGTGATATTGTAACGATTGAGGAGCGTATTAACGGTTGTATGGTTCGCAGTATGAACGGTAAGAAATTTGACATGAATAGTAAAGAGTTAGAAGCAATGGTCTCATACTTCGCTTATATTTCAGAGGGTGTACCTATTGGAGCAAAGCGTGAATGGGTAGGTACAAGTACTATGAAGAACATTCCTATACCGGATGTTACGAATGGTGAAGAAGTATATGCCCAGTCTTGTATTACTTGTCACGCAGCTGATGGCTCAGGTACTGGTGCTAATACAGGTCCGGCATTATGGGGTAAAAACTCATTCAATGATGGAGCGGGTATGGCGAGAATGTCGAAAATGGCTGGCTACATCAAACATAATATGCCGGTTGGTGCAGCAGGTACTTTGACAGATCAAAATGCCGCTGACTTAGCAGCCTTTATCTTATCGCAGGATCGACCTGAATGGAAAAATCACGATAAAGATTGGCCAAAAGGTGAACGTCCTAATGATATTATGAATAAAGAAAAACGGGAACAAGTTAAAAATGGCACAATAAATTGGGAGCAAGTACTTTCTGCCAACTAAAATGAAGAGAGAGCATCCCTAGCGAATAGAAATAATATTCGTGTCATCTACCTTTAGATAATTTATATCTAAAGGTATTTTTTTATCTAAAGATGGAAATCTACATCTGAGGTCGTATAGGCACGGTATCCTTCGATTGCTATATTTGGTAATGGTAATTATTATTCAAATTTTAGATAGTAGGAGGAAGTTTTTTATTAAAAAAATGTTGCGAAAGTATGGTTACACAAATGGTGCGTTAACAGGATTCGTTTTATTGTTATGGATCAGTGTTCATTTTAGTAGTGGGATATATGGAGCGTATTCATGGGCAATACTTAAATTAGTTTTACCAATCTTAGGGGCGTTAGGATTGATGGTAAATTTGATTATGTTGATTATATGTATGGTTAAAAAGCAAAAAAGTGTCAAGTTGTTTATTAATATAGTCGTAAACATACTATTAATCTTTCCAATACTAATGACCATAAATATTATTCCTTATGCTTTCCCGAACACTATTGAACGTGCTCAACCATCTATAACTGTAAGCTGGCCTTTAACTGCAGAAACTGTAGTTGGGTGGGGCGGTAATGCTGTTAAAGATAATTTGCCTCATGCAGTATGGGCATCGGAGAGGTGGGCCTACGATTTAGTAATGGAACCGTATAGTATTAATAGTGAAAGCAATGAGGATTATGGAATATGGAATAAAGAAGTTTACTCACCTGTTTCTGGAGTTGTTATTGCTGTTTCAAATAATGAAGCTGACATTACACCAGGGACGGAAGATTTTAAGTCGATAGAAGGAAATTTTGTGTACATAAAAATAAAAGAAACAGGTACGTATCTTTTACTTAATCATTTAAAAAAGGGTAGCGTATCTGTTGAAGTTGGAGATACTGTAGAACCTGGGGATTCCATTGGCCGTGTTGGAAATAGCGGTTCATCCTCGGAACCCCATTTGCATATTCACCATCAAAGGCAAAATCCAACGAAAGTTATGCATCCTATCTTAGCGGAAGGACTGCCACTATTTTTTCGTGATATAGATGGTGACCTCATGCCTAAAAAAGATACTAGTATAAAGCCACACCCTTTATTTAAGTAACTATTTCTCTGGTCTCTGGTTCTAGACATTAAAAGAAGTACAGGTCTTAATTTGTTATACTAGCAGTATTAGGAAGTAGCATCGGAGGTGACGCTGTTGATTTATTTGAAATTTTTAATCGAACTCATTGTTGTATCAGTACTTATTTATTTTGTAAGTGGTCGATTAATTGGTTCAAATATTAATTTTATACGTAGGGTTCTTTCTGTAGTTATTAGTGTGACGCTTACGTCCTTTGTTTATTGGTATACCTATTTACGTCATACAGATTTTTTGTACGAGTCAATGATGCAAACAGTGACAGAGGTCAGTACGCTTGTTTGGATTGGCTGCATGCTACTAATTTCGATGCTGCTCTATCTCGTTTTTGAGCTTTTTGATCCAAGTGGTATGACAGCTAGAGATCGTCGGAATGGCAAAAAAAATTTATTATTGCGCCTTCGTAGCTACTGGCGACAGCAAAAGCGTTTGCGTCAGGTGTTAAAAATAGCAGTGACAAATGGCGTTGTTCAAACGATTAAATACGCAAGACAACGAGAAAATGAAAAGGAGCTTGCTATTGCTTTAAGGATTACTTTGGAGCAATGTGGTGGGATATTTATTAAATTTGGTCAGGTACTTTCTACTCGTAAGGAACTGTTTTCGCCTATTTTTATTGACGAGTTACAGAAGCTACAACATAATGTGAAGCCTTTATCGTCAGAGCAAGTAACACAAATTTTAGAAGATTCACTTCCTAAGCCTATGAATGAAATATTTGCAAGCTTTCAAATGGAGCCTATTGCGGCAGCATCTATTGGACAAGTACATAAGGCACGATTGAAAAATTTTGATGAAGTCGTGGTGAAGCTACTACGTCCAGAAGTGAAGGGAATCATGCGAGACGATCTCGATATTTTAGAGGAGTTTGCCAATTGGCTTTCAAACAAATCTACATGGGCTGAGTCGCTTGGTTTTCGAGAGCTAGCTAAAGGATTTGGCGATGGGTTACGTGAGGAAGTTCATTTAGATATTGAAGCTCGTAATACATTGCAGGTGGCGAATGCTCTTGCAAAAAGTGATTATAAGGTAAAGATTCCTAAAATCTATACAGAATATTGTAATGAAAATATTATTGTCATGGAATATGTACGGGGAAAAAGCGTTGCAAATGCTGCGGCTGAATTTAATCGATTAGAAAATGATCATAGGAAGTTTGCAAGGACTGTTTTATGTTCTTTCATTGAACAAATGCTTGTTTCGGGTATATTTCATGCAGATCCACATCCGGGAAATATTCAGATTGATGAGATAGATGGTACACCGATCCTTCTTGATTTTGGGGCTGTTGGTCGTTTGGGACCTACACAACAAGAGGGCTTAAAGCTAATTTTAATGGGGATTCATCTAAATGATTCAAATACTTTATTTGACGGCATAACGTTATTGGTTGAAAATGCAGATCATGCAGATCGTGCAAAGATAGAGCAAGCAATTGATCAAATTCTCTTGAAAATTTCTTACGTGGATCGAATTCCGACAGAAGAATTAATACATGCATTATTTACGGTTGTTCGTGATTTCGGTCTTACTTTCTATCCAGCAGTAGGTTTAGCGCTGCGTTCATTAGTAACATTAGAGGGGACATTACGGGTAATTGACCCGAATTTTGATATTTTCACGGAAGCGAAAGAGTTTTCATCTGCATATATGCGAGCATCCTTCCTTAAGCCATTTAAAGAACCGATGGCAACGAAGGAACGTTTACAAGAAGAATTAGCAATGCTTATTCCGGCATTGCACAAAATGCCTAGACGAGTTAATCAGCTCATTCAACGAGTGGAGAGCGGGAAAATTACGTTACATCACGATGTTTTTTCGGATGAGGATAATGCTCGTTTTATTACAAATTTGTTTTCCCGTTTAGTCTTACTTCTCGTAGGTATTACCTTTGGGATTATTTCTGTAGCACTTTTAGCGATCTCGCAATTTATTCGTGACGCGTACGCTGTTTACTTAAATACAGCTGCATACTTGGGCTTGTTTTTATGTGCCATTCTTTTAGTACGCCTTTCTATCCAAGCGCTACGTTCTATGAGGCAATAGGAAGCACCAGCTTGGAAACACATTATTTGCGACAAGATGAGGTAGGGGAAATGCTCCCTTACCTTTTTTATTTAAATTCTTTTAGCCGATTACGGATGTCATTATCGAGCCATAATGGGTAAATGTTCTTGTGAAATATTACAAAAACATTACAAAACATAATTTGGGTCTAATGGTAAAGCAGTTAAAAACGTTGTTATGTAGAATAAAATGTAGTTTTGTAGAATTTAATAGAATTTACATGAATATTACAAGAATGTTGCGAGTTTTACTAAACGATTAAAAAGCCGTGAAATAGTATAAAAGTTATGCTAATAATGCTAAACTTTAAAAGGCTAATAAAATATAAGAGAAAATAAAAAAATCGTTCCAGTGATGACATTAAAATACTAAGAGCGAAATTTACTAGTGAAGGGAAAGAATAACGTGGGTAAGCGCAATAAATGGCGTAAGTCGATGGTGCTAGCATTAGCACTAGCTGGCGGCTTATTATTTAATACAGTTCAACCAACCGTAGTGCATGCAGAAGAAACATCTCAACAAATGATCGATAAGAAAGCTAAGATAGATACAGAGGTTAAAAAGCTACAAGAAGAATTAACTAAACTACAAAAAGAGATCGATGAAAAAGTAAAAGTATTTAACAAAGTACAAGCAGATATTAAAGAAGTTGATGCAGATATTGTAGATACTAAAAAACGTATTGAGCAACGTTCAGCGATTTTAAATGATCGTATGGCTGCATACCAAGCTCAAGATAATACTGTGGGCGTTTATTTAAATGCTGTTCTTGAAGCAAAAAGCTTTGCAGATTTAATGGACCGTGTCGTAGCGGTAAAAACATTAATGGATGCTGACCAAGAGTTAGTAGATCAACAAGAAGCGGATAAAGCTAACTTAGAGAAACAAAAAACAACATTAGATGAAAAACAAAAAGAGCTTCAAAAGCAATTCCAAGAGCTGCAACAAAAGGAAAGCGAAATGGAAGTAAAAAAAGCTGAAAATGAAGCGAAATCTCTTGCATTAAAGGCACAAATTGCAACGAAACAAGAAGAAGAACGTTTAGAAGCAGAACGTAAAGCAGCAGAGGAAGAAGCAGCTCGTTTACGTGCGCTTCAAGCAGCTACTCCAGTAGTACAAGCAACAAATAACAACGTTAACAATAATACTAGTAACAGTAATGCTAGCAACGCTAACAATAGTGGTAAAGCGAACAATGAAAAAGCACCACAAAAAGTCGTTGTTGGTTCTGGCTCAGGTACTGCATCTTCAGGTGATGCTATTTCAACTGCAAAGCAATTCTTAGGCCGTAGCTATGTTTGGGGCGGCAGCAACCCATCTACAGGATTTGACTGTTCAGGTCTTGTACAATGGTCTTACAAACAAGCAGGCGTATCTTTACCACGTACAGCATCACAGCAATATTTAGCAACACAACGTATTTCAGCAAGTGAAGCACGTGTAGGTGACCTAGTATTCTTCAGCTATGGATCAGGCATAGCGCATGTAGGTATTTACTTAGGAAATAACACGATGATTGATGCTCAAAATAAAGGTGTTGTCATTGAATCACTTGATTGGTGGAATCAATATTTAGTAGGCTTCGGTCGTATTCAATAAGCCCTGCTATTATATAGACGATTTAAATAGCGAAAAGGTCATCCTTGTAAAAAAAATTACAAAGATGACCTTTTTTATTATTTGACGGTATTTAAGGTTCTCCGAGTAAAAATCATATAGCCGGATATAAATCCATTAATTTAAGGCTCGACTACTCGATGAATAATGAGTAAAATAACATCTAAGATGAATAAAATTACATAAGTAGATATATTTACTACTATATTACCTATTACTAAAATGAAAATAGAGCCGATGTAAGGTATAGCATCAATTACCCATATAATGATTGTCATCGTTATAGCGTATTTCGCTGGATTCATAGCGGGCTAATTTCAATTATAAAGGATGTGTCTTTATAGCCGAAAGAAATGTTTTCTTGCATATTGATACTCATTTCTGATAATTTTGAAATATAATTAGAGAACTTACTTTGAAATTAAACTGTTTGTGACTTTAGTTTCGTAGTAGTAAAGTAACGAATGATAGAAAGTAATACAACAAGTTTGCCATTTTTGCGTTCATAAAGGTAGGGATGAATCATGGAAAAAGAGATTTTGCAACTTTTTAGTAATTTAACAGAGCGTGACCTTGATATTCAATACAAATCATACGAAGAATTAATGAAAATTATGCAGGAACCAGTTGATTGGACATATTCAGTTTGGGAACAACTTGTTCAAGCTCTTACATATAAAAATGGACATGTACGTGCAAGTGCTGCACAATTTTTATGCGCATTGGCGGCAAAAAGTGATCCTGAAGAAAGAGTATTAGAGGACTTCTTAAAGATTTGGGCAGTAACGTATGATGAAAGAACTGAAACTGCGAGGAAAACTTTGCAGGCGATTTGGAGAATAGGTTTAGCAGGGCAGGTACAAAGAGATTTAGTCGTGTCCTATTTGGCTAAAAGATTTCAAATATGCTTAGACGAAAAGCACCCGACATCGATACGCTATGATATTATTGTATCTTTTAAAAAGCTATTCGATGAAACGAAAGACCCGAAACTACTAGAGATTGCACAGCGATTAATTGAAGAAGAACAAGATGGTAAATACAAAAAGAAATATAAGAATGCCATCCGTTAAAAGCTGTAAAATAGCTGTTTTTGTGCAAATACTTTTGTTGAGAGATAGCTTTTATACCATCGATCTATGAAATATAATACCTGCACGAGCATATGAAATGCCCGTGGGGTAATGAAAAACACCCACGTGCATATGGTGATACCTGCATGATCCTTACCCATCGTATTTGTTTATTCTAATTCCACATCTATTTTTTCCTATTAATCTATGATAAACTGCTTAACAAGTGAATAATTCTTGCAGAATAAGAGTGCTGAACTATAGCATAATCGGGAATTCGGTGAAAAACCGAAGCTGTTTCCGCAACTGTAAGTACAGGAATCATAAAGATATACCACTGTCGAATGAGCTGATGGGAAGGTTTTTTATGACGCACAACATGGTTGAATGTAGTGAACTGTACAAGCCAGGAGACCGACCTTTGTTTGAACGTATGATAACTCTTCGGAAGCTAGGAGAATATGCGGCAAATACATAGGCTATGCTGTGTCTATATGACACTATTTATGTTATTTTCGTTGTTTCCTTAGGAATGGGAACAACGTTTTTTTATGTACTCATCTTTCACCGGAATAAATCCTAAGAAGGTGTGAATAAAGTAGAATTTTTCACGAAGGAAAGCGGGGACTTTGATTTGAAAAAAGATGCACGTTACTCTTGTTATCCATTTATGCGTGAAAAGGCATCAACGGTAGATTTTGAAATTCGAACAGATAGCCTTACAACACATATTGGCGTCGCTTTAGCGGTGGTAGAAAAGGAAACAGTGGAAGTAGTAGCAGATGATTTACTAGCCATTTTACCAATGGCTTACCATGTAAATGGGTCAGTACGAGGTAAATTGGCGGTAACCGAAGACGATTTGACTTGGCTAAGTGATCGCTATGATTTCTATGTTAGTCATGTTAAGGATGAAATACAAAACTTTGTATTACCTCAAGGGACAGGGGCTGCTACTGCATTACATGTATGCCGTAGTGAGGCGAAAAAATCCTACCGTGTTTTGCACAAAGTATCTGAAGAACGGGAAGTACCTGCTATTCTCTTTGATTATTTAGGATTGCTAGCCAATGTGTTTTTTGTAATGGCTGTCTATATGAATCAGCATGCTGGTATTGCTGAAATACCGTTTATTAGTAAGTCATACCCGATGAAAAAGAAAAAAGGAGAATCAATGAAATGAAGAAAATGTTTAAGCTACAATGGCTTTCTGTGTTGATGCTGGCCCTTGTATTAGTTGGCTGCGGCACGAAAGAGGATACAAAAAAAGAAACGGTTTCTAAGGAAGATCAACAAGTTGAGAAAACGACTAGCTATAAAGTTAAGGATGACCGTGGTGTAGAAGTAGAGTTTAACGCAGTTCCTAAAACTATTGTTTCATTACAACCGAGTAATACAGAAATTTTATTTGCGCTAGGTGTGGGAGATAAAATCGTAGGTGCAACGGAGTATGATACGTATCCAGAAGAAGCGCAAAAAATTGAGCGTGTTTCTAATTCTGAAATATTCGATAGTGAGCGTATTTTAGCGTTACAGCCAGATGTTGTTATTGCCTATACAACTGGATTAGATGCTGACAATTTAAATGCATTAAAAACTCTTGAAGATGCTGGTATTAAAGTATTCGCTATTCGATCGGCTAAATCATTTGATGATGTTTACGGGGATATTGAACAAATTGCAACTGTTATGGGAATAGAAGATAAGGGCGACAAGTTAAATGAAGATATTAAAGCTAAAATTGCGGAAGTCCAAGCGAAAGTCAAAGATGTGAAAGATCCAAAAAAAATCTACTTAGAAATTAGTCCAAAGCCTAATATATATACGTCTGGTTCTGGTACATTCCAACAAGAAATTTTAAATGCTGCGAATGTTAAAAACGTTTTTGATGCAATCCAAGGCTGGAAAAAGGTATCTGAGGAAGATGTCATTGCGAAAAACCCAGATGTCATTTTATCAACAGTAAACAAAAACTATGTGGAAAACCCAGAAGCAGAAATCCTTTCTCGTGATGGATGGAATTCAATCACTGCTATTCAAAATAAAGCGGTTTATTCAATAGATACTGATATTTCAAATCGTCCAGGTCCACGAATTGGCGAAGCAGTTGAGTTAATCGCAAAAGCAGTATACCCTGAGTTATTTAAATAGTTTATATTGAAAAAGCGTATGTTGAAGCTGTCCTTTATGGGCAGCTTTTTTGCTGAACGGATAAAGTGGATAACTGCTTGGCTTTGATGAAGAAGTGAACGGATAAAGTGGATAACTGCTCCGCTTTGATGAAGAAGTGAACGGATAAAGTGGATAACTGCTTGGCTTTGATGAAGAAGTGAACGGATAAAGTGGATAACTGCTCCGCTTTGATGAAGAAGTGAATGGGAAGAGTGGATAACTGCTCCGCTTTGATGAAGAAGTGAACGGATAAAGTGGATAACTGCTTGGCTTTTATGAAGAAGTGAACGGGTGAAGTGGATAACTGCTCAGCTATGATGAAAAAGTGACCAGGTGAAGTGGATAACTGCTTGGCTATGATGAAGAAGTGAATGGGAAGAGTGGATAACTGCTTGGCTATGATGAAGAAGTGAATGGGAAGAGTGGATAACTGCTCCGCTATGATGAAAAAGTGAACAGGTAGGGTGGATAACTGCTTAGCTAGGATGAAGAAGTGGCCCCTTTAAATCCCTCTTATCGCTCGAAGTAGTGTATGACATTTCCTAGTGTGAAAATTGGTATTATATCGGATTGTTTTATAATATAGAAGTAAGAATGCTTGCTAACAGAGAGAGGTGCAGTGAGTGAAACAGTTTGATATGAAGATTGTTCCGTTTGAAGCAGTTTATAATTTTCGTGATATGGGTGGTTATAAGTCGAGAGATGGACGTGCTGTTAAGAATGGTTTGATATATCGTTCAGCAGCACTTGGTAAAATGACGAAAGCAGATAAGGAGCTATTTAAAACGCTTGGTGTGAAAACGATTTTTGATTATCGAGACAACCATGAGGCTCAAAATAATCCTAATCCGGTATTTCCATATGCCCAGTATATTCAAATGCCAGCAAAGGGAAATCATGCTTTTGAGATGCCTACAAACACTGGTGGAAAAGATTTTTATAAGGTTGTAAGCCCAGAGATGTTCCGAGAATTTTATGCGCAAATGCCTTTTAATAATGCCTCGTTTAAAAAGTTAATAGCAACGATTCAGCATCCTGAAAATTTAGGGCTTGTTCATCATTGTGCGGTCGGAAAGGATCGAACAGGTATTGGCAGCGCACTTATTTTACTTGCTTTAGATGTACCTGAGGAAACAATCATGGAGGACTATTTAGATACAAATGTACATCTAAGTCCCTTAGTAGAACGAATGGCTCAGACAATTCAGCTAAGTTATAGCGATCAAGAATTGCAGCAATTTTTTGCTTTAATGTCGGCCCGTGAGGACTATTTACAAGCGGCATTTGATGCAATGGATAATCGATATGGCTCTAAGACTGCTTTTTTAGAGCAAGAGTTTGGTTTAACAGCAGAAAAACGTAAGCAATTGCAGGATCATTACTTAATATGATAAGAAACCCTTTCGCATAAAATTGTGAGAGGGGTTTTTACGTATTATACTAGCTTCATAATGTTTCATTATAAAAACTCTTTACACCTTAAAAATCTATGATAAGATACTATATATTTTTATCACGCTGTAACGGGTAGTCATTTAACTGTACCGAAATAACCGCACGTAAAATTTTTATGAAGTGTATAGGAGAAGTTGAAATTGTCAGACATAGTAAGAGAAAGTGATTTAAAAGAGACAAACAAGTTAAGCTTGTTCCATTTAACGTGGCCGATATTTTTAGAAGTATTTTTATTTATGTTAATGGGACTAGCAGATACTTTTATGCTCAGTGCTTTATCAGATAATGCAGTATCAGGGGTTGGTGCAGCCAATCAGTATATTCATATTGCCATTTTAATACTTGAAGTAGTTGGTAATGGTGCTTCTATTGTTGTATCTCAATACTTAGGTTCAAGGCGCTTTTTTGAAGCTGCGAAAATTTCCGCTTTAGCAGTAACGATGAATTTGATCGTTGGACTAATGATGAGTGTCTTATTTTTCTTCTTTTCGAGTCATTTAATGACCATGATGAACTTGCAAGGAGAAGTGCTTAAATATGCCCAAAGTTATTTAGTCATCATAGGAAGCTTTATTTTTTTGCAGGCAATTATAAACGCGTTAGCAGCGATTATCCGTGTACATGGATGGACAAAGCAAACGATGTATGTATCACTAGGTATGAATGTGCTACACGTTGTATTAAACTACGGTTTAATCTTTGGTAACCTAGGATTACCGGAGTTAGGTGTAAAAGGAGCGGCTATTTCCTCGGTTGTAAGTAGGGGATTAGCGGTTCTTGTGTTTTTCTGGCTGTTGTATCAAGTGATGGAAGTAAGAGTAAAGCTAGCGTATTATTTCGAGTATTCAAAGGAATATGTTCGAAAAATATTAAATATAGGCTTACCGTCAGCATTTGAGCAGGTGCTTTATCAGTTTTGTCAAATTGTCTTCCTTTATTATGCAACGTATTTAGGCTCAGAGACACTTGCTGCAAGACAATATGCTATGAATATTTCGATGTTTACATATTTATTTGCGATTGCAATCGGGACGGGCACAGCTATAATTATTGGTCGAAATGTCGGTGCTGGTAAAAAAGATCAAGCTTATCATCAGCTTTGGTTAAGTGTACGAGCAGCTTTTGCCTTTACGATAACTATGGTTGTAGTTGTGACGATATTCCGTAAGCAACTAATGCACGTTTTCACTGATAATTCAGAGGTAATAGCTATCGGAGCATCTGTCTTAGCATTAAGCATTCTACTCGAAACAGGGCGTACAATGAATATTGTTGTTATTAACTCGTTGCGTGCCTCAGGGGATGCAAGATTTCCGGTGAAAATCGGTTTCTTATCAATGGTATGTATGAGCCTTCCACTCGGGTACTTGTTCGTATTCGTTTTACATTGGGGTTTAGTAGGTATTTGGCTAGCGATTTCAGCAGATGAATGGATGCGAGCCATTATTGTATACTTTAGATGGAGAAGTCGTAAGTGGGAGCGTTTTGCACTTGTTTCACCTACAGAACAACAGGAGGCGAATTAATGGGAGCACTTTCTAAAAGAGCTGCAGGGGCAGCCTTAATGGATAAAAATATAACACTTTTTGCTTGTCCAATTTGTCAGGAGTCAATGAGTGTATTTGAGCAAGGGAGATTAGTATGTTCCTCAAATCATTCTTTTGATATTGCCAAGCAGGGCTACGTCAATATGCTGACACATGGTGCGATTTCTAAGTACAGTAAAGACCTCTTTGAATCTCGAAAAGCGGTTATTGATAGTGGCATCTATGATTTAATAGAAGATAAAATCAGAGAGCTAATTGCAAGTGCAGAGACCGTGCTTGATACAGGGTGTGGTGAGGGTTCACATTTAGCCCGTATTATGAAAGATAAAAAAGGTAACAGTATTGGCATAGGTATTGATATAGCGAAAGAAGGCATACTTGCTGCATCCCGACATTATCCAGAGCAAATTTGGTGTGTTGGTGATTTAGCGAAAAGTCCATTTGCAAAATCAAGCTTCGATGCCATATTAAATATTTTATCGCCTGCCAATTACGAAGAGTTTAAACGTTTATTAACCGAGAATGGTTGTGTTGTTAAGGTTGTACCTCAAAGCGGGTACTTACATGAGCTTCGATCACAATTATATGCGGATTCTACTAAAGAGTCCTATTCGAATGAACAAATCGTTGCTCGCTTTAAAGAAAGCTTTGCCGATGTTAGTGTAGAACGTATTACGTATACGGTACCACTAGCTACAGAGCTTGTACCAGCACTGCTTGAAATGACACCGATGGGCTGGCATAAAAAAGAAGGAGTCAATATCCAGTTAACTGAAATTACGATTGATGTTGATGTATTAGTGGGAAGAGTCTAGTTATTTCACATGCAATTGCGATATACTGGTCTTTTCGATTACAATGGGTATAACTATTGAATAAGGTAGGAATGAAACAGTGTATAAATTTATAGCAAATGTTGTCAAAGTGATTTTAAAATTAACGGGTTCAAAGGCGCGTGTATATGAGGAGCACAACTTACCGAAAGAAGGTGGGTTTATTATTGCATGTACACACACAGGCTATGTTGATATTTTAAACCTTGGAGTTTCAATGGCTCCTCGAGAAATTCACTTTATGGCTAAAAAGCAATTGTTTGATATAAAAGGCCTTGGCTGGCTTATAGAGCGTTTGAATGCCTTTCCCGTTGACCGTGACAATCCAGGACCAAGTGTTATTAAAATCCCTTCACAGTTATTGAAGGAGGGTAAAATCGTAGGTATTTTCCCATCTGGTACACGAAATGCTGAGGGTTCGGATTTAAAGCAAGGTGCAATTACTATTGCACAGCTATCTAAAGCTCAAATTGTACCAGCCGCTTACATTGGTGCTCGTAATGCTGGAGATGTTTTTAAGCGTGGAAAAGGTTATCTAATTTATGGAGAGCCGTTTTATGTAACTGGAAAAGGTAAAGAGGGACGCGAGGAATTTACTCATCGTCTTGAACATGAATTAGTAGCGTTAACTAAAGAATTAGAGAAGCGAGTTGCGGCAGAAAAGAGATAAAGTGAAACCTATTTAGAAGGCACTCAGAATCATTGATTTTGAGTGCTTTATCTTCATTTAGCAAATGTTTTCTGCGCGAAAGCGAAGCGACAGCAGCAAATGTTTTCTGCGCGAAAGCGAAGTGACAGCGGCAAATGTTTTCTGCGCGAAAGCGAAATTGATTGAGGAGGATATAAAAATGATTCGAGTACTTTTTGTATGTTTGGGGAATATATGCCGATCACCAATGGCTGAAGCGGTCATGCGTGATTTAGTAGAAAAAGAGCATCTAAGTCATAAAGTCGAAGTAGATTCGGCTGCAACAAGCTCTTGGCATATTGGTGAACCTCCTCACAGAGGAACACAAGAAAAGCTAAAAGAGTATGGCATCTCAACGAAAGGGATGCAGGGCCGACAATTACAAAAGGCTGATTTTGCAAATTTTGATTACATTATTGGCATGGATGAAAGCAATATACGTAACATCCGGACGATGCTTGGTAATCCTGATTCTCCAAAGATTTTCCGCTTTTTAGATTTAACTGACCATCAAAAAGACGTACCGGATCCATACTATACAGGAGATTTTCAAGAAACCTATGATTTAGCCTTAGAAGGCTGTCATGCACTTTTAGAAAAAATCAAAGTAGAAAACCAATTATAAAGTGGCTCTAATTGACACAATTTTTTACAATTAATGCTTAATAAAATCACCTTAAACATTGGGGTATCTAGCTTTGCAAGCGTCTTTTGTGTTATTATTTGCAGAGTAAAGATACATTAAGTATTGAATCACCATTTACAGATGTGCTAGTGTGCATCTATTATTTTGATAAACTTATAATTTGAAAGAGAGTGGAAACAATGGGTCGTAAGTGGAACAATATTAAAGAAAAGAAAGCGTCTAAAGACCAAAGCACAAGCCGTATCAATGCAAAATTTGGACGTGAAATTTATGTAGCAGCTAAATCAGGTGAGCCAGATCCTGAATCAAACCGTGCCCTTAAAGTTGTTCTTGAACGAGCAAAAACATACAGTGTTCCTAAACATATTATTGAAAAAGCAATTGATAAAGCGAAGGGTGGCGGCGATGAAAACTTCGACGAATTACGTTATGAAGGTTTCGGACCAGCTGGTACTATGTTAATCGTTGATGCTTTAACGAATAATGTTAACCGTACTGCTTCAGATGTACGTGCTGCATTTGGTAAAAATAATGGGAATATGGGTGTCAGTGGATCTGTTGCCTACATGTTTGATTCAACAGCAGTAGTCGGTTTAGAAGGTAAATCAGCAGATGAAGTTCTTGAAATTTTAATGGAAGCAGATATTGATGCTCGTGACATTCTAGAAGAAGATGAGGCTGTCATTATTTATGCAGAACCAGATCAGTTCTTTGCTACACAAGAAGCTTTAAAAGCAGCTGGTGTTCAAGAGTTTACAGTAGCAGAGCTTTCAATGCTTCCACAAACAGAAGTAGCATTGACTGGTGATGACATTGCGAAATTTGAAAAATTAATTGATGCATTAGAAGATTTAGAGGATGTCCAAAACGTTTACCATAATGCTGATTTAGGCGAATAATATAAACAATAAAACCAGTAGCAAATTAAAGCTACTGGTTTTCAACTTCTTTCAGCGGTTGTCCAAAGTCGCTGCGCTTTCGCGCGAAAAATATCTGATGACCTAAGTACAAAGCATAATTGATTTAGGGAGGAAAACGGTGCAAGCTTTATTAGCGATTGCTATATTTTTAGTAACTTTATTTTTTGTAATAGTGCAGCCACGAAAAATATCGATCGGCTGGTCTGCTTGTATTGGTGCTGCCATTGCATTGGCGCTCGGGGTTGTTACTTGGCAAGATGTTGTTGAGGTAACAGGAATCGTTTGGAATGCAACGTTATCGTTTATAGGGATTATTTTTATTTCACTTATTTTAGACGAAATAGGGTTTTTTGAATGGGCTGCCCTCCATATGGCACGTATCGCAAAGGGGAATGGTATCCGCTTATTCATTTATCTTTCCTGTCTAGGTGCTATTGTTTCAGCATTATTTGCAAATGATGGTGCAGCTCTAATACTAACACCAATCGTTTTAGCGATGATCCGTAAGTTAAATTTAACCGATAAAATGGTCTTTCCATTTATTATTGCAAGTGGCTTTATAGCAGATACAACATCATTACCGTTAGTCATTAGTAATTTAACAAATATTGTGTCTGCAGATTATTTCGGTATTGGTTTTATGGAATATTTCTTACATATGCTGATACCGAACTTAGTTTCTTTACTGGCAAGCATTGCTGTACTTTATATAGTCTTTCGTCGTTCGATTCCAAAAGATTATTCACTTAAGGCAGTTGATAATCCGAAGCTGGCAATTCGTGATACGAAATTATTTTTATTATCATGGTATGTAATAGCGATATTATTAGTTGGTTTCTTGACGAGTGAGTTTTTCGAAATTCCTGTGTCATTTATTTTATGTGGTGTAGCAGCTATCTTTTTCTTGCTTGCGCGACGTAGTCATATTGTAGATACAAAGAGAGTTGTGAAAGGGGCACCGTGGAATATTGTGTTCTTTTCTATCGGTATGTACGTGGTTGTTTACGGCTTGAAAAATGTAGGAATGACTGGTTTGTTAGCAAGTTTATTAGAGCACTCGATACAGCAAGGGTTGATGGTATCGACAATAACGATGGGCTTTGTAGCAGCGATTTTGTCAGCTATTATGAATAACCTACCAACTGTCATGATCGATGCATTAGCTATTGCTGAAACTAGTGCAACTGGCGTTATTAAAGAGGGGCTTATTTATGCAAACGTCATTGGAACTAATTTAGGTCCTAAAATGACACCGATTGGCTCACTCGCAACATTGTTATGGCTCCATATATTGGCGCAAAAAGGAATAAAAATCGGCTGGGTTCAGTATTTAAAGATAGGTATTATTTTAACAATCCCAACTCTTTCAGCTACTTTAATAGCTTTAGTGGCTTGGATAATCGTCCTATCATAGGATAAAATCAAAAAACTATTTTTCTATAAGGCATATCGCTGTAGAAAGATAGTTTTTTCTATGTTCCCAGCTCATCGGTTGGCCTCAGGAAAGTGCCATCTGGGTAAAAGGGCGAATAATTCATACATAAATTACGTTTTACCCATTGTGAAAAAATTCAAATCATAACATAATATAGATTAATAGTCATGGTGACAAAGAGGAAAAGGGGGGCTAAAGCATGAAGTTTTCACGTTCGATACAGGGGAAACTAATTATCATTTCATTAGCACTATTAATTATCCCTAGCCTAGTTATAGGTTTAGCTAGCTATAATAAAGCCAAAAAAGGTATGGATGATATTGGTGAACAAGTTATTAAAAATAGTGTTGAATCTTCTTTGCAATTAATTGAGCTTGCGAATGAAAGTGTTAAGAGGGGTGACATTCCTTTAGAAGTTGCACAGGAGCAAGTGCGTGAGGCACTTCTAGGACCAAAGGATAGTGAAGGGAAGAGGCCGAGTAACTATCCTGGAGATTTAGGGGAGTATGGTTATATATATGCTTTAGATGAAAAAGGGACATTTCTAGCCCATCCGACTCGAGAAGGGGAAAACCTATGGGACGGTAAAGATAGTAATGGCCATTACTTTATTCAGGAAGTAACCGAAAAAGCACTTGCTGGTGGAGGATTTACACAATATGAGTTTGAGCTACCGGGTCAAGATGTATTAGCTGATAAAATAATTTATTCTGCAAAGGATCCTAATTGGGGCTGGATCATTGCATCGGGTACATATATGCAAGACTTTAATAAAGAGGCTAATTCATTATTACTCGTTATTGGTATTACATTATTAGGTGCCATCATTATAGGTACTGCTGTTGTCATATTGGTTTCAAGACATTTAGCTTTACCGGTGCGAAAATTATCTAAACGTGTACGTGAGGTAGCTAAGGGGAATTTAACTGTAGAAATTGAAAACCTACAACGTTCAGATGAGATTGGTCAATTAAATGAAGGATTTAATGAAATGGTTGATCAACTGAAAACCTTAATTACAGATGTAGAAGAAGCTATTGTAGAAATTCAATCGACATCGTCAAATTTAACATCTGTAGCAGAGGAAACAAACGCTTATGGAGATGAAATAGTAAAAGCGATAAATGAGGTCTCGGACGGTGCGGTAAAGCAGGCTTCAGATGCTGAGGATACGAATAGAACTGCCATTGATTTTGCTCAGCAGATTGAAGTATTGCATGACAAAAATGAAGTAATGCTTGAGGCATCTCAACATATGAAGCGGTCAAATCAAGAGGGGCTCTTGAATTTAAATAATTTAAAAGAGAAGTCACACGAGTCTTCGGAATTGATCAATAATGTTTATGCTGTATTTAATAGCTTAATTGTGAAAGTAAGAGAAATTGAAGGCATTGTCGGCACCATTACCGAGATTTCTGATCAGACGAACCTACTTGCATTGAATGCATCAATAGAGGCGGCTAGAGCTGGTGAGCATGGCAAGGGCTTTGCGGTAGTTGCTGAGGAGGTACGTAAGCTAGCGGACCAAACATCTGTAGCAACTGAGCTAGTGCGTACAACTTTAAAGGGAATCGAAAGTGAAACTAATTTAGTGAACAATGAGATGAAGAAAACAAATGTCATTGTTCATCAGCAAAATGATTCGGTTGCCATCACAGAATCGTCCTTTAAGGAAATTGAATTGGCCGTAGAGAAAATTATTGCTGTCATTGGAGAAATGACTGCGGGAGTAGAATATTTGAATGGCTCAAAGGATAACATGATGCAATCTATCGAAAGTATTGCAATGATTAGTGAGAAAAATGCTGCTGCATCTGAGGAAGTAACAGCATCTGTTGATGAACAACAACGTGCCATTCAGCTTGTTAGTGAATCTTCCAGTGACTTAACAGATGAAATAACGGCGTTACAGGAATCTATTAAGCGCTTTATATTAAGATAATTAAACAGGATGTTTGTACAGTAATTCTAGTACAAGCATCCTTTTTCTTTGTTTAAACGTTAGTAAAAGGTAAGGGAGGGGATAAATGTGAAAAAATGGGTAATTAGATTAGGGGTTGTACTGCTTGCGGTTTGTATAGCTGTTTATATTTGGCTCGGCGAAGAGATGAAACAAGGTTTCCAGCCGGCTGCAAACGGAACAGCTACATACATGATTGTCCTAGGAGCGAAAGTAAAAACGGGTGGAATCCCATCGCTTTCATTGAAAAATAGATTAGAAGAGGCTGTAGAGTATTTAAACAAATATCCTCATGTAAAAGTAATTGTTTCAGGTGGGCAAGGGGCGGATGAAGATAGGACAGAGGCTTCAGTAATGTTAAAATATTTACAGGACAAGGGTATAGAAACTAACAGAATATTAATAGAAGACCAATCTACTTCAAGCTATGAGAATTTACTATTTTCTAAAGAACTGTTGCCTAAAGGGACTAAGAACATCACGATTCTCTCTAATGATTTTCATTTACAGCGTGCAAAATATTTAGCTGAATCTTTAGGTTTTGAAGTAGATGTTGTTGCGGCAAAAACACCAAAATCAGTGGAAATAAAGTTAAATTTGCGTGAAAGGGCAGCACTATTAAAAACCTATATAATTGGCTATTAATTTGTTTCTTAATAGGATAGATTTGGCATATAATAGAAATATCACGGGGTAAATGACAGAAAGAGGGGACTTCTATGAAAACGTTTAAAGACTATGAATACAGCCGTCCAAATATCGAGGCTATGAAAGAGCAACAATTATCCTTAATTGATGAATTTAAAAATGCTCAAACGATGGACGAGCAAAGTGAAATAATTGAGAAATTAAATGGATTGAGCAATGACTACGCTACAATGGCAAACCTAGTGTACATTCGTGCTTCGATTGATACAAATGATGAATTTTATCATGCAGAACGCGATTATTTTGATGAGGTTGGACCAGAGTTGGAAGAGGTAACAACAGAATATTATAAAGCGCTAATCGTGTCACCATTCCGTGAGCAGTTAGAAGAAAAATGGGGTCAGCAATTATTTGATTTAGCAACATATCAAATTAAAGGCTTTTCACCAGCAGTCATTGATCTAATGCAAAAGGAGAACAAACTCGTTTCAGAATACAATAAACTGGTTGCCTCTGCGCAAATTGACTTTAATGGTGAAACATTAACGCTTGCTCAGCTTGCACCATATGCAGAGTCTACAGATCGTGCAGTGCGTAAGGCGGCAACGGATGCACGCTTTGGCTTTTTTGCGGATCATGAAGAGGAATTTGATCGACTTTATGATGAGCTTGTTAAGGTGCGCCATGAAATCGCTGTTAAATTAGGCTATAAAAACTATGTCGAGCTAGGTTATATTCGAATGAATCGCATTGATTACAATGCAGATATGGTAAAGAAATTCCGTGATCAAGTTCGTGAATTAATTGTACCTATTGCCACAAAATTATATGAACGTCAGGCAAAGCGTATTGGTATTTCTGATTTTAAGTTCTATGATGAAGCATTCAACTTTGTATCAGGAAATGCTACACCAAAAGGCGATCCTGAATGGATTGTGGCGAACGGTAAAAAAATGTATGAAGAGCTATCACCAGAGACTGGTGAATTTTTCAACTTTATGATTGACCATGAATTAATGGACTTAGTGGCGAAGAAAGGCAAAGAGAGTGGCGGTTATTGTACATTTATCGAAAACTATCACTCACCATTTATCTTCTCGAACTTTAATGGTACTTCAGGCGATATCGATGTGTTAACACATGAAGCTGGACATGCTTTCCAAGTCTATTCAAGTCGTAACATCGGAATTCCAGAATATTTATGGCCAACATATGAATCTTGTGAAATTCATTCGATGAGTATGGAATTTTTCACATGGCCATGGATGGAGCTATTCTTTAAGGAAGACACAGAAAAGTATAAGTTCACACACTTAAGTAGTGGCTTATTATTCCTTCCTTACGGTGTTGCAGTTGATGAGTTCCAGCATGTGATTTATGAAAATCCGAATATGACACCAGCTGAACGTAAAGCTGCGTGGAAGAAAATTGAGGAAACCTATTTACCACATCGTGACTATGATCATAACAGCTATCTAGAAGCAGGCGGTATATGGCAACGTCAAGGACATATTTATGCAAGTCCGTTCTATTACATTGATTACACATTAGCGCAAATTTGTGCATTCCAATTCTGGAAACGTTCACGTGATGAATTTGAAGCTGCTTGGAAGGACTATGTTCATTTATGTGGTTTAGGTGGCTCTATGTCCTTTACGAAACTTGTGAAAGAAGCAGGCTTAATTTCACCATTTGAGGAAGGCTGTGTTGAATCGGTTATTGGTGATATTGAAGATTACTTAAATTCAGTAGAAGATATAAAATTATAAACTGTTACATTATAGAGCATTAGTGAAAATTTGCGACACTCCTGTTGAAGGCAAGCCATGCGAGCCACCTTAGATGCTTTAGCATTTGAGGTGCTCGCTAAAATAGCTTGTTGGAGGGTTGCGAATTTTTTAGTTTCAAAAACTCTTTTGTTTTGACAATAAATACTAGAATACTTGCGAAATGGTTAATATATAAGTAGTATTTTCAGTAACTGTGATAAAAGGAAGTGAAGAAAGTGACGAGGAAAGTTTGGTTTCAAGTAGGGGTAGGGATTTTACTTGCGCTACTAGTCATTAAATATTTTATAGAGATTCAATGGATTTTTTCGCCGCTAGTAATTATTTTAAAGGCTATTTTTATACCTTTGTTACTTGGCGGTGTTTTGTATTATGTTACGGAGCCGATTCAAAGATTTTTAGAGAAGCGTAAATTTCCAAGATGGGCAAGTATATTAACGATAGTTATTGGACTAATAGCGCTAGTTGGTGGCTTTGGTTGGATCGTTGGTAATCCGATTGCAGTGCAGGTAAATAATTTAGTGAAAAATGTACCACAGATTAGTGCTAGTATTCAAGATGCAGCTGATTATGTGTTTAAAAACAAGGATAACTTCCCACCCCAGTTAAAAAACTTTATCGACAATATGGCGAATTCGGTGCAGGATATTGCCGTTGTGGCAAGTAAGGGGTTAGTATCGTTTTTACAATCAGTTGTATCTGCCTCTTTATTAGCTATTTTAATTCCATTCTTCTTTATTTTTATGTTGAAGGATCATGAAAAGTTTGCACCATCCATTTATAAATATTTTAGTGGTGAACGTCGTGAATGGGTGAAGAAAACGTTAAGTGAAATTGATGGTGTTTTACGTAGCTATATTCAAGGACAGCTGCAAATTAGTTTTTTACTAGCAGCTATTATGTATGTCGGGTATTTAATTATTGGCCTTGACTATTCGCTGCTACTTGTTATATTCGCGTTCTTTATGAATATGATTCCGTTTATTGGACCATGGATTGCCTTTACACCAGCACTGATTGTAGCTATTATTCAGGATCCAGTGTTAGTCATATGGGTGTCTGTTGTCACACTCGTGGCGCAGCAAATTGATAGTAACTTTATCACGCCTAATGTAATGGGGAAAT